>ENA-ORVG01002957-ORVG01002957.1-human-gut-metagenome-genome-assembly--contig:-NODE-2957-length-14637-cov-28.764504_pt1 | contig 14637 bp, 19 predicted proteins | sample MGYA00242091_ERZ509233 | MGnify/ENA primary metagenome ERZ509233 (study PRJEB26280, sample SAMEA2338840) | human gut metagenome | biome: human gut; feature: human-associated habitat; material: faeces... | reverse complement strand
CTGCAAGAATCTTGTCGATTTCTTCAGGACTCCATACCTGTGGAATCTGGGGTGCAGTGCGTTTGAAGTTTGGGAGTTGAAGGGAATAATCCAAATCCGTATATTTGTGGTCATAAAGCCAGTGCAGGTAAGCACCAACTTGTCGGCATCTTGCTCTACGAACATTCATGCATATTTCTGAAGCATTGCTCATAGCCGTGGAAAAACAGTTGATAGTCTCCGCATTTATGCTTTTGATGTTCTGTGTGTTTGATGAATGAACAGCAAGCAAGAAAAGCCTCAATGCTGCTATTGTGTTGTCCATCCACGATCTCGAAAAATTCTGCATTTTGCAATAACTCAAGTAGTCGGAAAAAAACTTATCGAAACAATCGTCATCAATAGAAGCAACGCCATAAACTTTACGGCGGCACACTGTTCCCGTGCGAAAAATCTCGTCCAATGCATTCATGTGACGCCGTGCATGGCGCATTCGACCGTCAAGAGTCTGATCTATAGCGTGGACATCGACTCCGAAGTATTGAAGCAAAAACTGCTCTGCAGTTTCACGGCTATAAGCGGGAGAGGCTGAATACGAAAGAAATCTGTTCCATGTAGCTCTATAAAACCCAAGAGTACTTTTCTTGTAACCCTGACCGAGTAGCCATTGCTCGGTCTTTTCCATCAATTCCTTGATTGGTATTGTTGCTTCAGACATTATAAAACCTCCTGATGTTATTTGCAGAGCATTGTGTCTCTACATTATGTAGAGTATCACAAAAAGCTACCGGCTAAAATACAAATGAAATCAGGAGGTACGAAAGGAGATGTCAATTATGCTACACATAACATATAACTACGCATTACAAACGTTATGTGGTGCACCACATAACGTCTGTAATGACAACGGCATTGCAGAAAACCTGCCGCTGAACCGTATGCTGGGCGACTATGACATCATCCACGGCACGTTTTTCGTCTGCGGTCTGACCCGCGATGACTTTACCGACCTTACCTCGCAGCAGGTGAAGCGCTATGAGGAACTGTACCATGATCCGCAGCTGTTTTTCCTGCTGGGCAAGACCCTGTGCGTGGAACACACCACCCCGGAAGAATACTCCCGTGTTATGACCCCGCCGCCCAAAACAAAAGAATCCCCAGAGCGCTGAATATGCCCAACCCAACCTATGCCCGCAGCCCGCCTGCGGGCTTTTTCCTTTGTCCGAAACCATCCAACAAGCAAGGAGAAGAATCTATGAACGACATTTTCAAAAATATCGAAACCATGCAGGAAAACGAGCATCCTCGCTTTTACACCGCAGAATCCGTCATGCGCGGGCATCCCGACAAGCTGTGCGACCTTATTGCCGACAGCGTGCTGGACGCCTGTCTGCAGCATGACCCCGCCAGCCGTGTGGCCTGTGAGGTAATGGCAACCCACGGTCACATTATTGTGGCGGGCGAAATCACGACCAGCGCTAAGCCGGATGTGTTCAACATCGTCCGTGACACCCTGCGGGATGTCGGCTATGACCCGAAGGCGTACCAAATCGACTGCTACATCCACGACCAAAGCCCCGACATTGCGGGCGCTGTCGAGCCGGAATTGGCTGAGGGAGAGGACGAGGACACCCTCGGCGCGGGCGATCAGGGGGTTATGGTTGGCTACGCCTGTAACGAAACGCCCGAATATCTGCCTATGCCTGTGGTGGCGGCGCAGCGCCTTGTAACGCTGTTGGAAATCACCCGCATGACCGGCGTTATCCCCGACATCGGCCCGGATGGCAAGGTGCAGGTCACGATGGAATACAACGGCGACACGCCTGTGCGCATCACCACGGTGGTCGTCTCTGTGCAGCACAAGGAGGACACCGACATCAATAAGCTGGCGGATCTGCTGGACGAATATGTGTTCCCGCTGGCCTTTGACGGTATGCCCGCCGATGACGCGGAAATCATCCTGAACCCCAGCGGTAAGTTTGTGCAGGGCGGCCCGGATGCCGATACCGGCTTGACCGGGCGCAAGCTCATGGTGGATACCTACGGCACCTTTGCGCCCCACGGCGGTGGTGCGTTCAGCGGAAAAGACCCGACCAAAGTAGACCGCAGCGGCGCGTATATGGCGCGGTACATTGCCAAAAACATTGTTGCTACACACCTTGCAACACGCTGTCAGGTGACGCTGGCGTATGCCATTGGGCAGGCCGAGCCGGTTATGGTGGATGTGAATACGTTTGGCACCTGTGACGCCTGTGAAGATGATTGTTTGGCTGCCGCCGTGCGTAAGGCGTATGACCTGACCCCCGCTGGCATTATTAAGCAGCTGAACCTGACGAACCCAATCTACAAATATACAGCCGCAGGAGGTCACTTTGGCCGCAAGGATTTCCCGTGGGAAAAGGTCGATAACATGAGCGACTTTATCTCTTACATTCAGTAATGCCCGGCGTAACACAAGAGCAGATTGCCGCCGCCAGACGGATGTCGGCGATTGAATTCTTACAAAAATATCGCCCCAACTCGCTCGTGAAAAGCAGCGCCCGCGGCGAGTACCAGTTGGCCGAGCATGACAGCTTCAAAATCAACGCCAAATCGAGCCTCTGGCACTGGAAAAGCCGGGACATCGGCGGCAAATCCGCACTGAACTACCTGATATATGTGGAAGGCGTGCCGTTTGTCGAGGCCGTCCGGCTTCTATGCGAGGAAAGCCCCGGCTATGTCCCGACCCCGCATGAACAGGTGGAGCGAAAGCGCCCGTCGTTCAGGCTGCCGCCCATAGCAGAAAACTGCGACAGAATCACGCGGTATCTGCTGGGGAGAGGTATCTCTAATGCAGTAATTCAATATTGTATTGAGAGAAAAATTCTGTACGAAAGTGCAGAATACCACAACTGTGTCTTTCTGGGAAAAAACGCGCAGGGTGTGCCGAAATATGCGGCGCTGCGCGGTATCTATGACTACGGAAAGCCGTTCAAGCGGGAGGCGCCCGGCAGCAATAAGGCATACGGATTTTGTATCTCGCCGCGCAAAGACAGCAGTACGGTGGCTGTGTTCGAGGCGGCCATTGACGCGATGGCGGAGATGACGCTCTGCGGCAGCATGGCCAACAAATGGCGGCTGTCGCTTGGCGGTATTTCGGCCTCCGAAAAGGAGCCGCCAGCACTGCAGGAATTTTTACAGCAGCACCCGGAAATCAGGACAATAGAGCTGCGGCTCGATAACGACAGTCCGGGCCGTATGGCAAGCGCCCACATTCAGAAAATCTACGCTGACCACTATCAAATGCTGGATCTACCGCCCTGCCTTGAGGGCGGGGATTACGCAGATGTAGCAAAAAACAACTTGATGGCAAGGACGGCGGCCCACCGGGCCGCAGCCTGCCGATAGGAACATGAAATGAAAATACACATTCGTTCGCCCACCTTGGGCCATAGGAGGAAAAGAAAATGGCTGTGTTCCGTGTACAAAAGACGCAAAATTATACCATTATGTCCAACCATCATCTGCGCAACAAAGCTCTTTCGCTCAAGGCGAAGGGGCTTTTATCTTTGATGCTGTCTCTGCCCGAAGATTGGGATTATACCACGCGAGGGCTGGCGTCCATCTGCAAAGAGGGCGTAGACAGCGTGTGTGCCACCGTGCGCGAGTTAGAAGCGGCGGGGTATATTATCCGCCGCCGCATCCGCGACAAGAACGGTCAGATGCGCGGTATGGAGTACACGGTTTTAGAGCAGCCGCAGCCCCCGGAACAGGACAAGCCTAGCTGTGCCCAACCAAAACAGGCAAAGCCTAAACGGGAAAAACCTGTACAGGCAAATCCTGCACAATTAAATACTAAAGAACAAAAGAAAGAAATAACTAAAAACGTATCTAATCCTATCCGCACGGCAGACGAACGGGAGCAGTATCGGGATTTGATTCGGGAAAACATTGAGTACGACATTCTGGCAAAGAACAATCCGGCAGATAGGATTCGATTGGATGAGCTGGTGGAACTCATGCTGGACACGGTCTGTTCCAAACGCAGCAGTATCCGTATTGCGGGGGACGAGTTTCCAACAGAGGTAGTGAAGTCCAGATTCCTGAAACTTGAAGCTCAGCATATCCAGTATGTGCTGGACAGCCTGAAAGACAACCCGCCGCATATCCACAATATCAAGAAATACTTACTGGCGGCGCTTTACAATGCGCCGCTGACGATTGAAAACTACTACGCCGCGCAGATCAACCATGATTTGTACGGCAGAAACCGAGGTGATGTGAATTGGAAATGAAGTTTTATTCTCCGCTGACTGCGGAATTTTTCCCAGATGAACCGGACTGGGAGGACGAATCTTACAACGAGTACGAAGGCTATCCAATGGACGGCCATGACCTGCTGCAATACGCAGACGCTGTTGATGAGGCTGTGAAAAAGGACATTGCAGATTTCAACGGCGACCTGATGCAGTATTACCACGAGGACGATTCCGTCCGGCAAAAGGTGGTAAGTGCAGTACCGTCTGTGGAAATTCACGGTAACAAGCTGTGCGGCTGTCTGAACGTGGAACTGCGGGAGTCCTTGAACGAGGGTGAGCAGGCTGTTCTCTGCGACTACATCTCCGGTCAGTACAGCGACGGCTGGGGTGAGGGCTTTGAACAGAGGGATATTCGTGTGGAGGAGGGCACGTTGGCTGTTCATTTCTGGCAGGAAGATGGATTCAAGATGACGCCAACTTTTGAGAAAACTCAAGAGCAGGTGCAGATGACCCAGCGCCCCAAGATGAAATTGCTTGGCGAGGACGGCAACATTTTCGCCATCATGGGTCGCGCCTCCCTGCTACTGAAAAATGCCGGGCAGAGCGACAAGGCCAAGGAAATGTGTAACCGCGTTATGTCCTGCGACAGCTACCACAAAGCGCTCAACGTTATCTCCGAGTATGTCGAAACCGAACTGACGCCCAAAACCAGAAACAAACCGAACCGAGGTGACGCCCGATGAGGATGAAAAAATACGAAATCACCGACATTGCCCACCCGGACAACCCGAAACTGCACCGCATCCGGGCGCTGACCGATGTGGGTACAGATGTTCACAAAGGTGATTTGGGCGGCTTTGTCGAAACCGAGGATAATCTCGACCAAGAGGGCTTTGCATGGATTGGCAAAGATGCCATTGCCTGCGAGGATTCGTACATCGGCGGAGATGCAATACTTGCGGATTCCGCCGTGGCAAGGGACTCCGCCTATGTCGGAAACAACGCGGTTATCGCTGACCATGCCGTAGTGCAGGACAATGCCATTGTTTGCGGCGGATATATTTCCGGCAATAGCTGCATTTGTGGCAGCGCAATCTTAAACAGCGATGAACAAACGCGCTGTGCGCCCATGATTGGCGGCAACGCCCGTGTCTATGGAGAACTCACCGGCAATGTAGTATGTCAGGGCGGTGCCGTGGTGCTGCCGGGTGTAAAACTTTACAATACCACGGCGGATTGCTTTGTCCTGAAAGATGATACTGTCAGTGTTGTGCCTGCCCAAAGGCCGGAAGTCACCACATCAAAAGAAACAAAACACCACGAAAATGAACGCTAAAACGAAAGGAAGATGCCTTTGACGAACACTCCCGAAACGCTCAACATTCTCAACCCGAATTTCCGGATGCCCGAACACTGCGGCGGTGACCGCTGGTCGATCCTGCACGGGGATTCCCTGCAAATCATCCGCCAGTTTGAACCGAACAGCTTCGATGCCATCATCACCGACCCGCCCTATGCCAGCGGCGGCAGCAGCCAGACCACCAAAAACCGCAGCACCAGCGAAAAGTACAGCAGCATGAGTAAGGACAAAGCACTGCCCGACTTTGACAGCGACCAGATGGATCAGCTGAGTTGGATGTTCTGGACGGCGGCATGGCTGCAGGATGCCCGCAGCATTGCCAAGCCCGGCGCGCCTGTCTGCCTGTTCATTGATTGGCGGCAGCTGCCCGCCATGACGCTGGCGTTGCAGTGGGCGGGCTGGACCTGGCGCGGTGTAGCCGTGTGGGATAAAGTCGCCAGCCGCCCGCAGAAAGGACGCTTCCGCCAGCAGTCCGAGTACATTGTGTGGGGGTCCAACGGCAAAATGCCGCTTGAGAGAAATGTTGGGTGTCTGCCGGGCGTGTTCCGTTACCCGAACCCGCAGAACCGCATCCATGTGACCGAAAAGCCCTTGCAGCTCATGCGGGATGTGGTGCAGATCTGCAAGCCGGGTGGGCGCATCCTTGACCCCTTTTCCGGGGCAGGTACCACCGTGCTGGCCGCCGTGCAGGAAGGCTATGAGGCTGTCGGCATCGAAATGTCGGACGCCTACTTTTTCCGCAGCACCGAACGGCTGAAAACCGCCCTTGAATCCGAAGTGAATCAGAACTGATTCACTTTTGACCGCCAACTTGAAAATAGTGAATCAAATCTGATTCACTCCCGAAATTCAGAAAGGAAACACGAAAATGAAACGACCTTGGGCTTTTATCTGCGCCAGTGAGGGCGCAACATCCAAACACCTGCGCAACTATTGTCGCGAGGTGTACCTGCTGGGCTACCTGCCTGTATGCCCTAAATTGCAGGACAGCCAGTATTTGGTGCTGGAAGATGCCGTGGAACGCAGCGAATACACCGCCATTGTGCGGGATAAGCTGTTGCGCTGCCCGATGCTGGTGGTCTGCAGCCGCAATCAGGATGCAACCACCAACGCGCAGATCGGTTTAGCACAGAAGTATAACCGCATCGTGACGACCTTGGACGGTTTGAAGAAAGCCGTTTCGGAGGGCGACGACCTTGTGTCATGAATGGCGCTGGGGGGCGTGTTTGGCAAGCATAGCGTTTGGATATCCAAACGCACTTTTGGGGTGATCCCCAAACCCCCGCAATGCGCAGACGCGGTCATGTTATCCCGTTACGATTAAATGAGCGTGAATATCGGTATCTTTGCGAGCAAGTTGAAATGAGTGGTTTGCCGAGAGAAGAATACCTGCGCTCCCTTATCTTAGGCAAGGAAATCCATCCGCGCCCCTGCGCACACCATGCGGAACTTGTGCGGCAAATTTCCGGTTTGTGCAACAACGCAAACCAACTTGCACACCGTGCCAACAGCACGGGCGTGGCGGGGCAGCAAAGCGTGGACGAGATGACGCGCATCGCCAAGGAAGTCTGGCGCGAGATAAAAGAAAACTACTAGGAGGCCCTATGAAATATGGCTTACACATCCGTGATCCCTGTCCGCCGCCTTGATCAGGCGGTGAAGTATGTGATGAACAAAGAAAAGACCACGGCGGTATCCTTGCAGGACGCCCTCGACTATGCCGCCAACCGCGACAAAACAGAGCAATCCTGCTTTGAAAGCTCGTATGCCTGCACGCTGGAAACCGCCTTTGCCGATATGCGCCAAACCAAGGAACGCTGGCATAAGCTGGGCGGTGTGCAGGGGTATCACCTTGTGCAGAGCTTCGCCGTCGGCGAAGTGACGCCGGAACTTGCGCACCAAATCGCAAAGGAACTGACAGACCGTGTGCTGGGCGGGCGGTATGAATATGTCATCGGCACGCACCTGAACACCGGGCATATCCATTCGCATATTGTCTGGAATTCGGTCAGCTGCGTGGATGGCAAAAAGTATCGCAGCAACTATAAAAGCTATGTGACAGAAATTCGCGCGGTGTCAGATGAACTTTGCAGAACCCACAAGCTGTCCGTCATCGACACCGAAACCTCCCATCATGTGGCAAAGCCCTACGCCGAGTGGTTGGCGGAGAAAAACGGTCACCCCACATGGCGCACGGCTATTCGGCAGGATGTGGACGCTGCGATTGGGCAGAGCCTTACATGGCGGCAGTTTCTTAACGCGCTGGAGCGCAATGGCTATGAGGTGCGCATGGGGCGCAAGTATCCCGTTTTGCGTCCGCCCGGAAAAGAGCGCTTTGTTCGATTCAAAACGCTGGGCAAGAGGTATACCCCCGAAGCGATTCAGACGCGCATCCTGTATCCACGAAGCTACCGCCCTTATGTTGAAAATCTACCAACAATCAAACATGGCCGTCTGCGCAGCGGGAAGAAGCCTTGCCGCAAGCTGACCGGGCTGAGGGCGCTGTATTATCGCTATCTATACGAATTGGGCGCACTTCCCCGCAAGCCGAGCCGCTCCAGCTATGCTGTTCGGCAGGATGCCTACAAGTTAGACCAGCGCATCCGGCAGATGGAGTTCCTATCCAAGCACAACATTGACACGCTGGAGCAGCTGGAAACTCACCGAAAAGCCCTGCAAATAGAAATTGGGCAGTTGCAGACAAAGCGTAAGCAACTACCCAAAACCGATGATGTACAATCGCAATGTGAATCGGTCAACACCGCCCTAAAGCAGCTTCGCCAAGAGGAACGGCTCTGCCGCAAAATTGCAGAACACTCTCTAGAAGTGCAGCAACACCTCACCGAAGCCCGCTGTGACCGCGCTGAACAGCAACAGCGCGAACAGGAACACGAGCGTGACCGCCGCCCCAACATTGATTTGACACTATAATCTTGAAAGGAAGGATGCCTATGAAATACCCCAACAAAGACTACATCGAACACCTGCGCCGCAAGTACCCGCCCGGCACGCGGCTGCAACTCAGCTGTATGGAAGATGAGATGGCCGTGCCTCCCGGCTCTATGGGAACCGTTGATTTCATCGATGATGCCGGACAAATCCACATGAGTTGGGACTGCGGGCGCAGTCTTGCCCTCATCCCTGGCGTGGACTCGTTCAGCCGCTTGCCCTCGTCCAAAGAAAAGGCCGGTGATGCCAGATGAATTACGGCTCTGAACCCGCAGACCAGCTCGTCCGCTACTCGCTGGAGGGTGCAGAGTTTGCCCTGCACATCTCCGGCACAGCTGCGAAAAACTTCTTTATTTTCGCACAGGCAGTGCTGCACGACAGCAAAAGACCCACGGCAAAACGCACCTAATCCGTTTGCTGAAAGAGCAGAAGCCGCTGAAATTTTTCACGGTAGACAAAGACCGTATGCACGATTTTGCCCGCGCCGCCAAGGCGCATGGGCTGCTGTTCTGCCCCATCCGTGACAAGATGGACCCCAATCACATTGAGATCGCCATTTTACAGGATGATGCCTCCAAGGCCAACCGCATTATCGATAAGCTGCAACTGGCTATTGTGGACACCGGCACGGCAGAACTTATCGACACTGTGCAGCAGGAGCGTGGTGAACCCGCCCCCGAAACCGAGCGCGTCCAGACCGAGGACGGCGCGGTGGATTTTGAGATCGGCGCAGACGAGGAACAGTTCAACATGGGTTTTCCGCAGGGCTCGGAGAACGCCAGTCCGTCCGAGCCTTTCTCCGACAGCAGCAAATCTTTTGCAAACTCGCTGTCGCCGCGCGCCGATCAGCTTCGGGCCAAGGGTGAACGCCCCAGCGTGCGCATGGAACTCAGCGACATCACCGCCTATCTGCGCCGAAAGGTCGAGCCGCCGAAAGACCGTATGCCGAAGATGCCCGTAAAAATCAAGCGAAAGGAGAAAACACTGTAAATGGACTTGAATAAATATCTCAACAACGCCGCACCGTCAGAACCGCAGTATTCTAAGGAAGAATACGCTGCCATGAAGAAAACCGAGCGTGAAGCGGTTTGGGCGCAGGTGGATGCCCGCATGGGTGAGGTACTGGCAGATGCCCCGGCCTTGCAGGAATTTCTCAACTTCATGTCGCAATGCCGCAACTCGCTGCCGAACCAGCTTTTGCTCTCCGGCCAGAACGCCGACATCACGGACGCCCGCACATTCCAGCAATGGAAGGATGCCGGAAGGCATATCCGTACCGGCGAGGAAGGTTACACGGCCATTGTGGGGCAGGTGTACGAGAATAACGGTCGAAAGGCTTCCGGGTATAATATCGGCAAGGTGTTCGACATCACCCAGACGCGCGGCAGGCCTGTGCCACCGCCCGCCGAATACCAAGTGGATGAACTGATTGCCGCCTCCATCGAGAGCAGCCCAGTGCCGATTCAAATCTCGGATAGTCTGCCGGACGGCATCCAAGCACAGTATGTTCCCAAGAACCGCACGATTTATGTCCGCAACGGCATGGATGCAGGCACGACGCTGTGCGCCATCGTTCGGGAGTGCGCACAGGCGGATTTTCACAAGGATTACACCTACAACCGCCAAGCCTACGCTGCGCCGAGTTACTGTGCCGCCTACATGGTCGCGCACCGCTATGGGCTTGACACCACCGCTTTCAACTTTGACCGAGTGGTTGCCTTGTACCGCAATCTGGGAACAGAACAGCAGCGGGGTTTTCTGTCGGATGTAAACACCGTTGGTGGTGGGCTGCTGCGCAGTCTGAGTCGCACGCTGGCTGTACAGACCCGCGAACTGCCCGCCGCAGAATACGCTGTTGCCGTGCCGCCTGCAAAGAAGCCTTCCCGCCAGCAGGAGCGCGGTTGATTGTTTTCCGTTTGTTTTCAAATGACGGATAGCTATTGCGGCGGTTCTATGATATGCTGTGAGCAAAGGATGGTGAAAAACAATGACAGAACGTAAAGTTAAACTTGACCGCGCCAACAAAAGCATCCTGCTCCGAGCGCTGGGTGATGTCTACTACGGACAGCGCGCCCACGGCGGCAGCACCGAGGTGACCGGACGGCTCATCCTTCGGGTGAACGATCTGCCCGCAGGCGGCAAGCTGACGATGTCGGCGGCAAAGTATCGGCTGGCAAAAGCAGCCCTCAACCAACTGCGCACCCAGCGCTTGGCAGAGGGCGGTTATACTGATGCGGTGGATGATGCACTGACCCGGTTGCTGCACGCGCACACGCCGCTGTTTATCTGGTGAATCCGACTATGACATGGGAAAAATTCTGGTCGATCATTGACCGAGTCCGCGCCCAAGCAGATATGCAGGATGAAGCGTCCGTGAAACAGTTCCTTTACACGGAACTCATCAAATTGCCGCAGGATGAACTGCTCGGCTTTGATTGCGTATGGCAAAGCTACCGCAATAAAGCCAACTTTCCCAAAATGGTTGCGGCGGCTTGCATCATTAATGACGGCAGTTCGGATGACAGATTTACCGATTTCCGTAACTGGCTGATTATGCAGGGGTACGATGCTTATCGGCAGGCGCTGATTGACCCCGATAACCTTGCGGCGCTCAACATTCCGTTCCGAGATACTGAGTGGATGGGATGCGGGAATGTGGCGTGGTATGCCTACGCGGGGCAGAAGCTGCGCACCTATTTTGAGAAAGCAGGTATCGCCGCTGAACTGCACAGAAGGTATCCAACCCTGCTGAAATTGCCTGACGATTTACATCGGGCAATCATGCAGGAGCAGCTTGCGCCCCACCGTGCGCAGGAAACCGAATGGGAACGGCAAATGCTGCGGACGGAAGTTAAACATTACATTGAAGTCAGTGACTTGGCATACAGCTACAACAAATTCTATGCCCAAAACATGCCCGACAAAGTGGCATGGGAAACACTGCAAAGCGATTTGTTTGCAAATCTGCCGCAAATCAAGGCGGAACGTATGCCGCAGGACTTTTCCGTAGTTTTGCCGAAGTTGTGGAGAAAACGTCAGGCATGGGATACCGAGCGTACAAAGCGCCCGCCCTATCGCGGCGAAGAAAGGTAGTCCACCACGCCGGGAAGAAAGAACCCTTGGTGGGTCTGGCTGCTGCCGCTGCCCATTGTGTGGTGGGCGGCGTTGGCGGTGGCTTGCCGCTGGCAGCCGGGCATGAAAATAACGGCTCTGCTGGATGTGCTGAACAGCGCACTGGCAGAGCCGTTTGCGTTGGCGTGGAGTCAAGACAGCCCACGCTTTTTGCTTGTGCTCACGGTGGTTTATGCGGTAGCGGTTATTGTAGCTGTGACCGATCAGAAGAATACCCGCCCCGGTGCGGAGCATGGCTCGGCGGCTTGGGGTGACGTGTTTCGGCTGAATAAGTTCTACATGGACAAGCGAGGACCGAACCTGCTACTGACCCAGCATTTCCACATTGGAATCGACGGCTACAAACATAAGCACAACACCAACATCCTGATTGTCGGCGGCTCCGGCGCAGGCAAGACACGCACCTACGGTGTACCGAATGTGCTGGAATGTGCCTGCTCTATGGTAATCACTGACCCTAAGTCGGAAATTTTGCGTAAAACCGGCAATTTGTTGAAGCAGAAGGGCTATGAGGTACTTGTCTTTGACCTTATAAATCCCGCTGCATCGTTCTGTTACAACCCGTTTGTGTATGTGCATGATGACCGCGAAGTGCTGACCTTGATTGAGAATCTGATTCAAAACACCACACCATCACATTCAAAAAGCAGCGACCCCTTCTGGGAGAAATCCGAAACCGCCCTGCTGCAAGCCCTTATGTTGTACCTGCTGCACGAGGCTCCGCCCGAAGAACAAAACTTCTCTATGGTGATGGAGATGATAGCCGCCGCAGAAGTCCATGAGGACGATGACAACTACCAATCTCCGCTGGACATCCTGTTTGAACGCTTAGAAATGCGGGACCCGGACAGCATCGCTTGTAAGCAGTACCGCATTTTCAAACAAGCGGCAGGCAAAACGGCGAAATCGATTTTGGTGAGTGTAGGTGTGCGCCTTGCCGCGTTTAATCTGCCGTCTATTGCCAAGCTGACCATGACGGACGAACTGCACTTGCAGGAACTGGGCGAACGCAAGATTGCACTGTTCTGCTGTATCCCGGATTCGGATAAATCCCTGAATTATTTGGTCGGTATGATTTATACGCAACTCATCCAGACACTGTACCGACAGGCAGACCGCGTACACAAAGGACGCTTGCCTGTGCCGGTGCATTGCTTGATGGACGAGTACGCCAATATTTCCTTGCCAAAAGACACCTTTTTGTCGGCGCTGGCCACTATGCGTTCCCGCGCCATTTTCTGCTCAATCATCGTGCAGAACATGGCGCAGCTGAAAGCCATGTACAAGGATGATTGGGAATCACTGGTGGGCTTATGTGACGAGTTTCTCTACCTTGGCGGCACCGAGAAAGAAACCCACAAATATGTTTCGGAACTGCTGGGCAAGGAAACCATCTCCACCACCAGCTATAACCAAAGCAAAGGGCGCAGCGGCAGTTACAGCATCAACCACCAGCAATCCGGGCGCGACCTTATGACCCCGGACGAAGTACGGTTGCTGGACAACAGTAAATGCATCTTGTTTATCCGTGGGGAACGCCCCGTGATTGACCTGAAATATAATCTGCTGAAGCACCCGAACATCCGCTATACCGAGGACGGCGGCGCAGCACCCTACGACTATACCGCCGCCGACAACGCGCGGGACGATCTGCCCGGCGCACCCGAAAATTATGAACTGCTGGATATGGACGACTTTCTGCCCGCCGAAGCGGCAGAAATGAAGCCTACCATACAAAGAATTCGGAGGTCTACATGAAGCTGAATCATAACAAAAAATCTGTGAAAATTTCTCTCAATTTGTTTGCGCTGTACGCCGTCATGGTGTGCGGCATTGTTTTTGCCCTGCCCGCCTTTGCCGCAGATGACCCGCTGGTCGTGGTCGAAAATCTCTCCACATTCATCTTTTCGCTGATCCGCGCGGTGGGCCTTATCCTGCTGGGGTGGGGCATTGTGCAGGTTGGTCTGTCTTTGCAGAGCCACGACCCCAGCCAGCGCAGCCAAGGTTTCCTGACGCTGGCCGGTGGGCTGGTGATTACCTTCGCCAAAGAAATCCTCGACCTCATTACCGCGTGAGGGCAGCACCAAGAGGAAAGGCAGTGATGCCCTGTGGGTGAGTCTTGGATTGTCAGCAACCTGAACGCTGCACTCTCCACATGGAATGACAAGCTGGGAGAAATATGGTCACTGCTGACCGAAAGCCCGCAAACCTTCAAAGGTGGGCAAGTCTGGGGTGTAATGACCGGTATCCACGGCGCGTTGCAGGCAATCGGCTATGGGCTGCTCGTGCTGTTTTTTGCCGTGGGTGTTATGAAAACCTGCGGCAGCTTTGTCGAGGTCAAAAAGCCGGAACACGCGCTTAAGCTGTTCATTCGCTTTGCGCTGGCCAAGGGTGCTGTGACCTACGGGCTGGAATTGATGCTGGCGGTGTTCTCTATTGTGCAGGGAATGGTGTCTACCATCATCACGCAATCGGGCAGCTCCGGCATGAGCAGCGTGACACTGCCGCAGGAATTGATCGACGCCATCAACAACGTGGGGTTCTGGGATTCCATTCCGCTGTGGGCGGTTACGCTGATCGGCGGGCTGCTGATTACGGTTTTATCTTTTACCATGATTCTCACGGTCTACGGCAGAATGTTCAGCCTGTGGATGTACGCCGCCATTGCGCCGATTCCGCTGTCTACCTTTGCGGGTGAGCCTACAAGCAGCGTGGGCAAAAACTTCATCCGCAGTTACGCAGGTGTATGTTTGCAGGGCGTGGTGATTGCCTTGTCCTGCATTATTTTCTCCGCCATTTCGTCCAGCCCGCCCGCCGTGGATACCGGTGCATCTGTGGTGACGGCGGTATGGACTTACGTTGGGGAACTGGCGTTCAACCTGCTGGTGCTGGTGGGAGCAATTAAGGGCTGTGACCGCATTGTTAAGGAAATTATGGGATTGTAAAGCAAAAGCGACGCACCATTATGGTGCGCCGCAA
>ENA-ORVG01002953-ORVG01002953.1-human-gut-metagenome-genome-assembly--contig:-NODE-2953-length-14642-cov-8.954891_pt1 | contig 14642 bp, 9 predicted proteins | sample MGYA00242091_ERZ509233 | MGnify/ENA primary metagenome ERZ509233 (study PRJEB26280, sample SAMEA2338840) | human gut metagenome | biome: human gut; feature: human-associated habitat; material: faeces... | reverse complement strand
GCATGGTGACGCTGGCCGGGACGCAGAACCTCAATGAGTTCGAACTGCACCTGCGCGCCGTGCTGGGGCTGCCGATCCCCGCGGTGACTTTCGAACGCCTGGGCGCCACGGCCGTGGTGCTCTCGCCCCTGGCAAGCCCCGTGGCGCCGCGTTACGAGGGGATCGACCGGGCGCTGGCCTCCGATCCCCGTACCGACGTGCGGATCTTCGGCAAACCTTCGGCGCGCGTCAACCGCCGCATGGGCGTCGTCGTGGGCTATGCGCCGCTGGGCGACGACCTCGATGCCCTACGCGGCCGGGTGAAGGCCGCGGCCGCCGAAATCAAAGTCCTCGAACCTTAAAAACCTGTTTCGATATGGCACAATATGCAATTATTTCGACCGAGAAAGGCGACATGAAGGCCGAGCTCTATACGGAGGAGACCCCCGGTACGGTGGCGAACTTCGTCGAGCTGGCCAACCACAATTTCTACGACGGGCTGACCTTCCACCGGGTGATCCCGGGCTTCGTCATCCAGGGCGGCTGCCCGCGGGGCGACGGCACGGGCGGCCCCGGGTACAAGATCAAATGTGAGACCTCGGCGCCGCGTCAGTACCACGACCGGGGCGTGCTCTCGATGGCCCATGCCGGAAAGGACACGGGCGGCTCGCAATTTTTTATCTGCTGCGCCCGCGAGTCGACGCAGCATCTCGACGGCCGCCACACCTGCTTCGGCCGGGTGGTCGAGGGGCTGGACGTCATCGACGACATCCGTCCCGGCGATCTGATCCTCTCGATCCGCATCGTGGAGGAGTAGGCATACCGCCCGCGTGTACATGAACAAAGCCCTCCCTGTGCGGAGGGCTTTGTCCTTGCCCCCCCCTATATTTTTTTCACCATTTCGAACTGCCGCCCCGTCACGGCGATGTTCGCCGCCTCCAGGAACGCCGTTACCGATTCGCAACCGGCCTCGGTGTTAATGGCCTTGACCGAATCCGCCTTGTTGAGCCGGAGTGCTTCCCGCAGCAGCGAGGTGGCGATCCCCCGTCGCCTGTACCGCTTGTCGACAGCGATCAGGGCAATGTCGCCCGAGGCGGGTTCGAAGATGCAGTATCCCGCCTGTGTCCCCTCTGCGCGGGCGCTCAGCCCGGCGAAGTCCCCCGCAGCCCGCCTTATGGCCTCGGGGCTGTTCTGCCAGGAGGGCATGAAATCCCAGAACTGCGGGTCGGGGGCGAACCGTCCCACATCGACGGGCGTTACCGTACAGGCAATGTCCGGGATTTTCGCGCCGAGGTGCACGTGCGCGCCCTGTTGTATGGAATAATTGAATTCACGCGCCGTTTCGAACCCGAGCTTCCGGTAGACCGATACCGCCTTTGTGTTGTGTTGCAGGACTTCCAGCAGGTATTGCCGGATTCCGGCCTCCCGCAAGTAGGGAATGGAGTGTTCGAAGACCTTTGCGGCGAGCCCCTGCCCGCGATAGGCTTCGAGGGTTCCCGTGCCGGTGTCGTAGGCCGTCGGCAGACCGTTGAAATTCCCCGTCCCGTTCAGGGTGAACGCGGCGATCCGCTCCCCGTCGAACGCGGCGAACGACAGGCGGGGATCGAAACCGCGCCTTCGCAGCATGCGCCGGAGCTGCGTTTCGTCCAGTTGGACTTCGTAATCGGCGAATGCCTGGCCGAATGCCTCGAACAGCGTGCCGAAACATGTATTTTCCAGTGATTTTATCTCCATATGCGTCTGTTTCGGGTTTCGGGGGACAGGGCTCCGTCCCCTCTTTTCTAGAGTCGTCGGTTGCAGCTTCTTCCCGCTGCGGGATCGCGCTTTACGCCGGGCACCGCCCCCTCTTCGCCGGAAAGCGAACTGAAAAAACTCCCCTCGGGAACCGATGTCCGCGAGGGGAGCGCCTTATTCCGTATTGCCCGGGAGTTATTTCCCGAACTTGGCGATGATATTGTCCGTAGCTTTTTTCAGCAATTCCTCGGGGCAGCAGAGGGTGATGCGGATGTAACGGTTGCCCTCCGAGCCGAAGATGCCGCCCGGGGTCAGGAACACGTCGCATTTGTCCATCACCTCGTCCGAGAACGCAAAGCTGTCGCCCTCATACGACTCGGGCAGCTCGGCCCATACGAACAGGCCGGCCTGGTGCTCGCGGTATTTGCATCCCAGCGCGTCGAGCAGCGCATAGGCCTGCTTCTCGCGGCCGTAATAGATGTCGTTCAGCTCCTTGAACCACTCTTCGCCCAAAGCCAGCGCCGTGTCGGCCGCCGCCTGGATCGGGTAGAACATGCCCGAGTCCATGTTCGACTTGAACGTCAGGATCGAGTCGATCCACTCCTTCTTGCCCACGACGACGCCCACGCGCCAGCCGGCCATCGAGTGACCTTTCGACAGCGAGTTCATCTCCAGTGCGACGTCGCGTGCGCCCTCGGCCTCCATGATCGAGATCGGGGCGGCGGCATTGCGGATGAAACTGTACGGGTTGTCGTGCACGATCAGGATGTTGTGCCGGGCGCCGAAATCCACGATTTTCTGGAACAGCTCCATCGTCGGGGTCTGGCCCGTCGGCATGTTGGGGTAGTTGACCAGCATCATCTTCACGCCGTCCAACCCGGCCTTCTCGATCGCCTCGAAGTCGGGGTAGAAGCCAGTCTGCTTGTTCAGCGCATAGGGAACCATCTCGCCGCCCGAGAGGCGCACGGCAGCCGAGTAGGTGGGGTAGCCGGGATTGGGCACGAGCACCTTGTCGCCCTTATTGAGGAACGTCATGCATATGTGCATGATGCCCTCCTTCGAGCCGATCAGGGGCAGTACTTCGTTGTTGTAGTCCAGTTCCGTGCGGTACCATTTCTTATACCAGTCCGCAAAAGCCTTGCGCAGGATGGGTTCTCCCTTGTAAGACATGTATTTGTGTACGTCGGGGCGCTGTGCCTCCTTTGCGAGGCGGTCGATGACCGACTGGTGCGGGGGCAGGTCGGGGCTGCCCATAGCGAGTTTCACGATCTGACGGCCCGTTGCCGCTTCGATTTCGGCGATCTCGCGCAGACGGCGCGAAAAATAGTACTCTCCGATGCCGTCCAACCGATGGGAACGGGCGATGTTGACTGCTTTTGCCATAGTATAAGGGTGTTTGGATTTTTGCCAGCAGCAAAGATAGGTATTCCGATTAAAATTTAAAAGCCATCGTTGAATTTTATCTGCCATCCGACTCTCTCCGCCGCTTCATTTCTCGCCCCAAACTGCTTTTGAGCGACATGCGGGACGGGTAACAGTTCGTAACATTTTTTACGAACCACCCCGCTTACAGCGCGAAGAGGATGAATATCTGCGCCGTCAGCACGCGCAGGAACATCACTACGGGATAGACCGTCGAATAACCCACGGCCGGCATGTCGTTGCCCGCCGTCGCATTGGCGTAGGCCAGCGCCGGGGGATCGGTCGTCGATCCGGCGATAAGTCCCATCAGCGTGTAGTAGTTCATTTTGAGCCACAGCCGCGCCACCAGCGCGACGATTATCAGCGGCAGGACGGTGATGGCGACGCCGTATCCGATCCAGCGGTAACCGCCGTCGACGATGGCGTCGATGAACCCGTCGCCCGCGCCGATGCCCACCGCCGCGAGGAACAGCGCGATGCCGATTTCGCGCAGCATCAGGTTGGCGCTCATCGTAGTGTAGGTGACCAGGTGGAAATGCGTGCCGAAGCGTCCGATCAGGATGGCCACGATCAGCGGGCCTCCTGCCAGTCCGAGCTTCACGGGCTGGGGTACGTTGAGCAGCGGAATCGACCCCAGCAGCACACCTAAAGCGATACCTACGAAGATCGTCACCAAATTAGGCTGGTTCAGCTTCTTGAGCGAGTTGCCCAATACGTCGGCCACCTGCGCCACGGCTTTCGCGGGCCCTACGACCATCACACGGTCGCCGACCTGCAGTTCCAAGCCCTGATAGGGGATCAGATCGACGCCCGCGCGGTTGACGCGCGTGATGGTGATGCCGTATTTCGTGCGCAGGCGCAGGTCGGAGAATTTCTTGCCGTTGAGCGACGATTTCGTAATCAGGATGCGGCGCGACACCAGCTCGGCATTGGGCGTATTGTTGCCCCACTGCTCGTCGGTCATCTCCACGCGGCGGCCGAAGAAGGCCACGATCGCCTCGATGTCCTCGGCCTGCGAGATCAGCCACAGCCGGTCGCCGATATGTATCACGCTCTCCGCATCGGCCATCGAGATCGTTCCGTCGGGACGCAGGATGCGCGATATGACGAACTGACGGTTGATCAGGTCGCGGACATAGGCCACCGTGCGGCCGTCGAGCGTCTTGTTGGTGAATTCGACCGAAACCTTGTCGGCGAGCTTGTGTTCACGGCTCAGCGCCGCCAGCCCCTCGTCCTCCTTTTCGAACTTCACGCGCAGGGCGTAGCGGATGAAGATCATCGTGAATATGATGCCCACGACGCCGAGCGGATAAGCCACGGCGTATCCCAGCGCGATCGTGGGGTCTTCGATTCCCAACGCATCGGTGTAAGCCTGCTGCGCGGCACCCAGTCCGGGGGTGTTGGTCACTGCGCCCGAAAGGATGCCGACCATCGTCGGAATCGGCGTGCCCGTCGCCAGATGAACTACATAGGCCGTCGCCACGCCCAGCAGTACGATCGCTACGGCACACATGACCAGCGTCATGCCGCCGTGCTTGAACGATGCGAAAAATCCCGGTCCGACTTGCAGACCGATCGAGAAGACGAACAGAATCAGCCCGAATTCCTGCACGAAGTGCCTGACCTCGCCGTCCACCGTCATTCCGAAATGACTCAGGACGATACCTACGAACAGAATCCATGTGATTCCGAGCGAGATGCCGCCGATTTTGACTTTTCCGAGCAAAATGCCGATGGTGATGACCAATGCGAAGGTCAGCACGGCATGGGCGATGCCGCTGCCGAAGAACAAGGTGTGTAACCACTCCATATTAACCTACTTTTGTGCGAATTGCCAGCAATTGTGCAAAAGTAGTATTTATTATAGAATTTAAAAAACTTTGATGCGACTTTTATGAGCCCGATATATGCCCGTCCGTCTGCCGCAGGGCTTACCGCTAATACAGATACCGCTCCATGAGCGGCATCAGCAGCGCCGTAGCCAGTCCCATCAGGGCCATCGCCAGTCCGCTCAGGGCTCCTTCGACGGCCCCCATCTCGATGGCGCGCGCCGTACCGATGCCGTGCGCCGCGGCTCCCAGCGCAAACCCCCTTGCTTCGGCATCCCGCACGCCGCAGCGGCGCAGGATCCACTCGCCGAAGATACTGCCGAAAATACCCACGCAGAACACCACGACCGACGTGACGGGGACGATGCCGCCCAGCGGCCCCGAAACCGACACGGCGATGGGCACGGTAACCGACTTGGGGGCTATCGAGTTGAGTATCTCGCGCCCGGCGCCAAACGCCATGGCGATATATACGACGCTCAGCACGCCCGCCACGCAACCCGCAAGGGTGGCGATGCCGACCGGGAGCAGGCTTCCGCGCAGTTGTTCGACCTGTTCGTAGAGCAGGTAGCCGAGTGCGACCACCGACATGCCCAGCGCGAAGTCGAGGATGCCCGTGGCTTCCTGGTAACGGGTATATCCGATGTCCGCCGCACGGAGGAATACGATGACGGCGACGAACGTGAGCAGCACGGGATGCAGCAGCGGCATCCGGATGCGGCGGTAGACCGCCGTCCCGAGGCAGTAAAGCCCCACGGTGAGCGTCAGCAGGAAGAGGTCGGTGGAGAGGAATGCCTTGTCAATCATTGTCCGGGGTGTTTGCGGCGGTTTCACGAAGGTGCCGGATGCGGCGTAGGCGCGAGCGGCGGTTCAGGCTCTGGAACGTCTGCCCCGTCACCAGCAGGACGATGATCGTCGAGGCGATGCCCGAGATTACGATCGCCCACAGGTTGTCGAGGATCACGCGGTAGGAGTCCATCAGCCCTACGCCGTAGGGGACGAAGAAGAGTGCCATGGCCCCCAGCAGGAACCGGGCTGCGGGACGTACCGTTTCGGCTTTGACCCAATGCAGGCACAAGGCTGCGAAGAGCAGGATCATGCCGATGATGTTACCTGAAACATAACCTCCGGTAAGGATGCTCAATGCATTGCCGATCAGCCAGAAAAGAAGGATGTAAAAAAGTCCGGGCATTGTGTGTGCGCTTGATTCCGGGGCAAAGATAGCATTTCCGGCCGGAAGTTGTTGCGCCCGCCTGTGATTTTATGTGCGGCGTGTCTTTTTCAACGGGCACTGCGTACTGGCGCACGACGCGCATCCCCCGCGGCGCCTGCCTCTGAAGAAGCACCACATCCGCCGCACCACGACGGCTGCGACCACGATGCCGATGCCCCAGACAGTATAGTCCTGCCACCCCATGTCAGAGCCACATGAAAAGGCGGTAGACCGCCCATGCTACGACCCACGCCAGCACCGTGTTGTAGACCACGGCTGCCGTGGCCCATTTCCACCCGGCCTCGGCGCCGATGGCGGCGATGGTCGCAATGCAGGGGAAGTAGAGGAGGATGAATACCAGGAAAGCCAGTGCCGATGCCTGCGTGAAGTCGCCGCTTGCCAGCAGCTTGCGGGAGAGGTTCACGGTTTCCTCGTCTTCGCCGGCCGGCTCCGTGACCTTGCCCGCCTGCGTGTCCGTGCCGACCTGTGCGTCAGTGTTTTCCGCAATGCGGATCGCCGTCTGTCCGTCCGCCCCGCCGATAATGGCGATGCTGCCTTCCGGCAGGTTCCCGATCTCGATCTTTTCGCCCGATCCCGTGACGATCTCCGTCGTGCCGGCACCGGGGGCGCTTGCCGCCTCCCCGCCGTCGGGATAGAGCACGCCGAGCGTGCTGACGACGATCTCCTTGGCCGGGACACCCGACAGCAGTGCCACGCCCGCCTTCCAGTTCAGCCCCAGCGGACTGAAAATCGGCGCACAGCTTTGCCCCAGACGCCCGAGGTAGGAGTTCTCGTAGTGGGCCGTCGTGCCGCCCTCTTCGCTGCGGGGGTAATAGCTCAGGAACCATACGACCATCGAAGCGATCAGGATCATGCCTCCCATCTTGCGCAGGTATTGCGCGCATTTGTCCCACATGTGGGTGAGCGTCGTCTTCCATGTCGGCAGGCGGTAGGGCGGCAGTTCCATGACGAAGGGCGTTTCGTCCACCGGGAACATGAAGCGCCGCATCAGCCGTGCCGTGACGACGGCCAGCACGACTCCCAGCACATAGAGCCCGATCATTACTAGACTGGCGTCGGCGGCGAAGAACGTCCCGGCGAGCAGGAGGTAGATCGGTATTCGTGCACTGCATGACATGAACGGGGTTATAAGTATGGTTATCAGCCTGCTGCTTCGGCTCTCGATCGTCCGGCTGGCCATGATGGCCGGGACGTTGCAGCCGAAGCCCATGATCAGCGGGATGAACGATTTGCCGTGCAGGCCGATGCGGTGCATCACGCGGTCCATGATGAACGCGGCGCGCGCCAGGTAGCCCGAGTCCTCCATGAACGAGATGAACAGGTAGAGGATCATGATGTTGGGCAGGAAGACGATGACTGCCCCCACGCCGCCGATGATGCCGTCGACCAAGAGGTCGCGCAGCGGCCCCGCGGGCAGCAGCGCGTCCACGCCGCTGCCGATCCATCCCACGAGCGTGTCGATCCACTCCTGCGGGTAGGCGCCGAGGCTGAATGTGCACCAGAACATCAGCCACATCAGGAAAAAGAAGATCGGGAAGCCCCACAGCTTGTGCGTCACGAAGGTGTCGATCAGCTTCGTGGCCGAGGCCTCTTCGCGTTTCCCCGGGGTGTAGGTCTCCTTGAGCGCCCCCTGAATGAACCCGTATTTCTGGTTGGCGAAAGCCGTCTCGACATCCTCGCCCAGGGCTTCGGCAATGCGTTTGGCCTCGCGGTCGCGGATCTCCGCCCACTCGGGGTAGCGGCTGCTGCCGCGCAGCTGTTCCTCGACCTGCCTGTCGCCTTCGAGCATCTTCATGGCGTAGTAGCGCGGCGGGAAGGCCTTGGGCAGTTCGCCGCGGTAGTCGCTCATGTCGTCCTTGAGCCGCCGGAGCCCCTCTTCGATGACGGGGCCCATGTTTATGTGGATGTGGCGTACGCGCTCGTCCTGGTTCTCGTACACGGCGATCACGGTGTCCAACAGCGCTTCGATGCCTTTGCCGTTGCGTGCCTCGACGGGTACCATCGGTACGCCGAGCATCCGTCCCAGGTTGTCGTAATCGAGCTCCGAACCGCGTGAATCGAGCTCGTCATACATATTGAGAGCCACCACCATGCGCGGGTTTATGTCGATCAGCTCGGTCGTCAGGTAGAGGTTGCGTTCGAGGTTCGACGCCACGACCGAGTTGATGATGACGTCGGGCGTCTTTTCGGCGATATGACTGCGGACGTAACGCTCCTCGGGGGTATAGGCCGAAAGGGCGTAGGTGCCCGGCAGGTCGGTCACCTCGAAGCGGTAGCCGCGGTAGTAGCGGTGCCCGCTCTTGGCGCCGACGGTCACGCCGCTGTAATTGCCCACGTGTTCATGGCCGCCCGATATGGCGTTGAAAAGCGAGGTCTTGCCGCTGTTGGGGTTGCCCACGAGCGCCACGCCGATCGTGCGGCTGTGGCGCGAGATGACCTCGTCGGCCGTGGCGCAGTCGTCGTCCGCGCCCGGCATACCGGCGGCGGGGTATTCGGGGGCTTGTTCCGGCGTTCCGCAGCCGCATTGCCCGTGGCGGTGCCCGGGATGATGGCGGTGGTGGTGATGTCCTCCGGCAAGATATTCGTTCACTTCGCTGTCGGAGAGTACGACGACCATGTCGGCCTCGGTACGGCGCAGCGAGATGTCGTAGCCCATGATTTTATATTCGATCGGGTCTTTCAGGGGGGCGTTGAGCAGTACTTCGACCCGCTGCCCGCGGACGAATCCCATCTCCATGATGCGCCGGCGGAAGCCTCCGTGGCCCGTCACCTTGAGGATCGTGGCCGACTCGCCGGTTTTAAGTTCGGATAAACGCATTGTCGCTCTTTAGTTTTGGCGCCAAAGATACGACTTTGCGCCCGGATATGCAATCCCCATTTGTGGGTATATTGGGGCGCGTATCCGGCCTGCCGCTTCTGTGCGGCGGGGCGGGGCCGACCCGTCGGCGCGCCGTTTTCCGCCTGCGTCAAACGCCTGCGTCGGGCGGCGCTACCACCCGCCGCCCAGCGCCTTGCAGAGGTTCACGTAGTTGATGTACTGCTGTGCCACGATGTTCACCAGCTCCATCTGCGACTGGTAGAGGCTCCGCTGGGCGTCAATTACGTCGAGGTAGTCCGACAGCCCGCTGCGGTAGAGCGCCTGCGTCATGGTGGCGATGCGGTCGTTCGAAACGACCAGTTCGCAGGAACGCTCTGTCTGGGTGCGGTAGGTGGCGATGGCGACCAGCGCCTTCTCGACATCTGCGAATGCCGTCAGCACGGTTTGCTCGTAAGTCTTTGCCGCTTGCGTATAACGCTCCATGGCCGCCAGCTCCGAGCGGCGCAGCTTGCCGAAGGCGAACAGGGGTTGCGTGAGCGAGCCCAGCGCATCCCACGCCCAAGGGTTTGCCGAAGTTAAACCTTTGATCGAATTGGAGGCTATTCCTCCTTTGGTTGTCAGTGCAATGGACGGGAATCTCGCCCCGCGTGCAACCCCGGCATTCGCGGCCGCCTGGAGCATATTGTAACGCGCCTCCATGATGTCCGGGCGCCGCTTGAGCAGTTCCGACGGAAGCCCTACGGGGATATCGGTGGGATGGCGGTCTGCGAGCAGGCGCAGCCCCGAGCCCGTGCTGTCCGCCGCCTGCGGCGTTTCGCCCAGCAGTATGTCGAGCGACAGCCGCGTCTGCTTCACGGCACGTTCGTATTGCGGGATGTCCGCCTCGGCCGTGTAGACCAGGCTGCGTGCCTGCTCCAGCGCCACGCCGTCCGACATGCCGTAGCGGAACATCGAGTCGATCAGTGCGGCCGATTCGCGCCGCAGGGTGCAGCTGCGCCGGGCGATCGCCAGGTCGCGTTCGTATTCGAGCAGCGTGAAGTAGGTCGTGGCGACCTCCGCGGCCAGCGACAGCCGCACGCCCCGCAGCGCCCATTCCGAAGAGGCGATTTGCGCCCTGGCTGCCCGTTTGGCGTTGCGCAGCTGCCCGAACAGGGCGATTTCCCACGAGAGCGACGGTTCGACGGCGTAGGTCTGTACGATCTTGGTCTGCGGCGTGTATTCCCCCTCGGCCGTGACGCCTATGCCCACCTGGGGCAGGAACTGCGCCCGCACGACGCCGAGGTTCTGCCGCGCCTCTTCCACGCGCGAAGCCGCTACGGCCACGTCGCGGTTGTTCTCCAGCGCCCGCTGCACGAGGTTGTCGAGCACCGTGTCCCCGAACAGCCGCCACCAGTCGGAGGCGAGCGCCGCGGTGTCCCGCGGGAAGCCTTCGCCGTAGAGGTAGTCGTCGGGCACGTCGACCTTGGGCGGGTAGAAACGGGGTGTGCAGGCCGCGCAGGCGAGCGCGAAGATTACGGTAAGGTATCCGGTTTTCATAGTTTTTCCTCCTGTTTTTTGCGTTCGCGGCGGCGTTCGAAATTCCCGATGCGCCCCACGAAATAGTAGAGTGCCGGGTAGACGAAGATGCCCAGCAGCGTGGCGAACAGCATACCGCCCACCAGTGCCACGCCCATGATGTTGCGTGCCGTGGCGTAGACCCCGCTGGCGAATACCAGCGGCATGACGCCGAGGATGAACGCGAAGGCGGTCATGATGATCGGCCGCACGCGCAGTTTGGCGGCGCCGATCGCGGCGTCCATCAGCGACAGGCCCTTTTCGTTGAACAGCCGGTCGGCGTACTCCACGACCAGGATGGCGTTCTTGGCCGCCAGGCCGATGAGCATGACCAGCGAAATCTGCATGTAGACGTCGTTGACGAAGAAGGCGTCCAAAAGGTGCGATACCCCGATGAAGAGCACGGCGCCCAGCACTGCGACGGGGACGCTCATCAGGATCGCCAGCGGCAGTCCCCACGATTCGTAGAGGGCCGCGAGGGCCAGGAAGACGAACACCAGCGCCAGCAGGTAGACCAGCCCGCCCGTCTTCGAGGCGTTGGCTTCCTGATAGGAGGTGCCGCTCCACGCCGTGCCGATGTCGTCGGGCAGCACCTCGCCGGCCGTACGGGTGATCTGCTGCATGACGGTCGTGGTCGAGGCGCGCGCCGCGGGCGTCACCGTGAGGGAGATCGAGCGGTAGAGGTTGAACTGCGATACGTATTCCACGCCCACCGTGTCGACGACCTCCACGAACGACGATACGGGCACGCTCTCGCCCGAGGACGAGGCGACGTAGTAATTGTCGAGCGAGCGTTTGTCGAGGCGGTATTCGGGAGCCGCCTGAATATAGGTCTGGTAGAGCTTGCCAAAACGCGAGAAGTTGTTGATGTAGGCGCCTCCCAGCAGGGTCGTCAGGTCGCCGTACAGCACGCCCAGGTCGACGCCTGCGGCGAGCGCCTGCTCCTTGTCGATGCGCAGGCGGCGCTGGGGCACCCCGGCGTTGAACTGCGTGGTCACCGAGGCGATCGAGGGCTGTTTGCGCAACGAATCCATCAGCCGTCCGGCCTGGGCGAGCAGGTAGGCCGTGCCGCGTCCTTCGAGATCCTGCACCTCGACCGATACGCCCGAGGTGATGCCCAGCCCGGGGATCGAGGGCGGGATGAAGGCATAGCACTCGGCTCCCGGCACGGCGACGTACAGCTCGTCGGTGAGTTTCTGTGCGATTTCCATGGCCGAGAGTTTGCGGTCGGCGAAGTCGACCAGCGAGACGAAGATGATGCCGCTGTCGGTCGAGGCGATGCCCGCCATCATGTTGAAACCCGCGGCGAACGAGGTCGAGGCCACTTCGGGCAGGGTGCGGATCACGGCGTCGGCCTCTTCCATGGCGGCCTGCGTGACGGGAAGCGCCGAGGCTTCGGGCGTGGAGACCATCACCATGACGTAGCCCTGGTCTTCCTCGGGGAGGAACCCCGCGGGCAGCTTGCGCCATACGACGAAGATGACCGCGAGTACCACGGCGATGAATACGCCCGTGCGCGTCACGTGGCGGATAAGCGTCGGCGTAAAGGCCGTATAGCGATCCATGTTGCGGGAGAAGGAGCGGTTGAAGGCGGCGAAAAAGCCTTTCTGCAGCGGTTCGCGGCGGCGCAGCAGCAGGGCGCAAAGCGCCGGGGAAAGCGTCAGGGCGTTGAATGCCGAGATCACCACCGAGACGGCGATCGTGATGGAGAACTGCTGGAACAACCGGCCTGTGATGCCGCCCGTGAACGACACGGGGACGAATACGGCCAGCAGCACGACCGTCGTGGCGACGATGGGCGAGGCCACGTTGCGCATGGCCTCCAGCGCCGCCTCGCGGGGTTTCATGCCCCGCTCGATGTTGACCTGCGCGGCCTCGACGACGACGATGGCGTCGTCGACCACGAGGCCGATGGCCAGCACGAGTCCCAGCAGCGAGATGATGTTGATGGAGAATCCCAGCAGCGGGAACAGCGCGAAGGCGCCGACGAGCGATACGGGGATCGCCACCAGGGGGATGACCGTCGCGCGCCAGTCCTGGAGGAAGAGGAAGATGATGAAGATGACGAGTATGAGAGCGATGACGAGCGTGCGGAAGATGTCCTTCACGCCGGCGTCGATGCTCGTGGTGCTGTCGACGATCGTGGCGGCCTCGACGCCGTCCGGGAACCGCTTCGAGAGGCGTTCCATCGCGGCCTTGACCTTGCCGCCCACGGCCACGGCGTTGCTGCCCGGCTGCTGGTAGATGACGATGAGCGCCGTGGGGCTGCCCTCGAACCGCGAGCTGACGCCGTAGCTCCGGCTGCCGAGCGATACTTCGGCCAAGTCGCGCAGCCGGATCTGCTGCCCCGAGGAGGTGGTCCGCACGAGTATCCTGCCGAACTCCTCGGCCGTGGAGATCTGCGGCGGCAGCGTCACCGTGTAGGTGTAGGTCGTTCCTTCGGGGGCCGGTTCGGCTCCGAACTGCCCGGCAGGGTAGATGCCCGCCTGCCGTTCGACGGCCTCGGTCACCTCTTCGACCGAGATGCCGTAGTATTTCAGCACGTCGGGCCGCAGCCAGATGCGCATGGCGTATTCGCCCGCACCCATGATATTGACCTTGCCCACGCCGTCGAGCTTGAGCAGTTCGTTCTGCAGGTTGATGTAGGCGTAGTTGGCGAGGTATTCGTCGTCGTAACGGCCGTCGCTGTGCAGCGAGTAAACCATCAGGAAGCCGGTCATGGTCTTGCGTGTGGTGACACCCTGTCTGGTTACCGCCGCGGGTAACTCGGCCGTGGCCGTAGCGACGTTGTTCTGGGTGAGGATGGCGTCCATGTCGGGATCGGAGCCGATCTCGAAGGTCACTTGCAACGACATGGAGCCGTCGTTGGCCGATGTGGCCTGCATGTAGAGCATGTCGTTCACGCCCATGACGGCCTGCGCCACGGGGGTGGCCACGGCGTCGTTCACCGTTTCGGCGTCGGCGCCGTCGTAGGTCGCCGAGACCTCGACCACCGGAGGCGTGATGTCGGGATACTGCTCGATCGGCAGGTTCAGGATCGAGATCAAACCCACGAGTACGATGACGATGGCCAGCGAGATGGCGAAAATCGGACGTGAAATGAAGAATTTCTCCATGACGTCAGCGTATTACGGGGATTACCTTCATGCCGTTGCGCAGTTTCTGCTGGCCTGCCGTAACCACCTGTTCGCCCTCGGCGAGCCCCTCGTCCACGCACCACATCGTGCCGTAGGTGTCGCCCAGCACCACGCGGCGATAGGCCGCCGTGCTGTCGGGCCGTACGACCCAGACCGAATTGACGCCCTGCGCCTGACTGACGCTCTGCTGAGGCACGATCACCCGCGGCTGCACGGGGCCGACGTTGGCCGAGACGCGGGCGAACTGCCCGGGTTTGAGCGACCGGTCGGGGTTGGGGAACATCACCACCAGCACGAGCGTTCCCGTGCTGCTCGACACGTCCTTGCGCGTGTAGTCGTAGAGTCCCCCGTAAGGGTAGCGCGTGCCGTCGGCCAGCGTCAGGCGAATGTCCGAGAGCAGCCCCTCGTTGTCGTAGATCGAACCGCGTCCTCCGGCCGCCCTGAGGTATTCGGCCATCGGAATGGCCACATCGACGGTCAGCGTGTCGATATTCGAAATGCTCGTCAGCACGCTGAACTGCGTGCCGGGACCGACGTAGTCGCCCACATGCGCCGCCGTGTGTTCGATGATGCCGTCGATGGGCGAGCGCAGCTCGGTGTAGCCGACGTTCATGCGGGCGCTGCTGAGCGTCTGCTCGGCCGAGCGCACCGAGGCTTCGGCGGCCTTGTACTGCGCCGTATACTGATCGAGCTGCGCCTGACTGATGGCGTTGATCTTGGCCAGCGGCACGGCGCGCTCGTAGTTGTTCTGAGCCTCCAGCGCCTGCGCCTTGGCCGACTGGAGCGCGGCTTCGGCGGCGAGCATCGTGGTCGAAAGCTGGTCGGGGTCGATCGTGAAAAGCAGCTGCCCGCGTTTTACGGGCATGCCGTTCGAAAACCGCTTGGATAACAGAAAGCCATTGATCCGGGGCTGGATCACGGCGTCGAAATTACTC
>ENA-ORVG01002950-ORVG01002950.1-human-gut-metagenome-genome-assembly--contig:-NODE-2950-length-14680-cov-14.446963_pt1 | contig 14680 bp, 20 predicted proteins | sample MGYA00242091_ERZ509233 | MGnify/ENA primary metagenome ERZ509233 (study PRJEB26280, sample SAMEA2338840) | human gut metagenome | biome: human gut; feature: human-associated habitat; material: faeces... | reverse complement strand
CATACTTTGTCGTGGTATTATATACTTGTAAGGAACAAAGAGATACAGTACAGAAAGTTGAGGTCAGAAAAATGAGAGTAATAGGTAAAATTATATATGAAATGAAAAATAGTAACGGTTCTTCGGAATCGAGAGTCTATATTAAGCATTATGATTCTGTAAAAGAATTTAGAAATGCAATTAAAGAAATTACAGGAAATATTATAGTTGCAAGATATTCAAAATGCGATATGTTCGGAGCATTAAGAGAACCTGTATACATTGTAGGAAATGCCGGAGACGAATATAATTACATGAGAAAATAAAGGAGATACAAATGGAAAAGTTAGGTGGTTTATCAGAAAAAGAAAAATTAAGCTTGGTAGAATCTCACATGACTGATATAGAAGTTGTAGAAATACTCGGAAACGTTACAGCATTATACTTGCGTTTTAAGTCAATAAAATTAATAGAAATTGATTTTATCGGCAATACACTTTATATTTATTTTAATTCATTTTACTTAACAGTAAAAAACGATTTTGTTTCATTGGAAGATCTTTATAGAAAAATAGAGGACAAAATAATTATACAAGCAATGGGTGGTGCATTATGAAAGAACGCAAATACGATTTCGAAGCAATACGAAAATTGCAAGGCGATCAGTTAAAACAGGCTGTAAAAGAATTATCAGCACTTGCTAATAAACGCCTATCACGTTTGGAAAAAGCCGGCTTGACTCAATACGCTTATAAGCGTCTAGGAAAATTACAGGGCAAGGAAAAACCGCATTTTTCAAAACGGATATCAGATAAAAATTTAACAGCAACTCTAAATCAGCTAGAGGACTTTTTGAATAGACCAACATCCACGATAACAGGTGCGAAAAAAGCACACGCACGGGCTGTTTCTGAATTGAAAAAAGATAGGGTAACGGACGAAGGAATTTTCATGCGTGGTCTTGAATTAAATTATGAAAATCAGAATGATTTTTTTGATTTTTTAACATCTGAGGAGTACAAAACCATGTCACAATTAATAGCGTCTGAGGATTTACAGGAATTTTTCTTAGACGTTCATGACGAATTACCTTTGGACACATTGAAAAAATTATTTATTGATTTTCAAAATTTTAAATTTGGATGGAATGAATTTTATGATAAAATTGCAGAAGTACAGGAATTACAGTACATGCATGATCACGGCGAAAAAATGGATAAAGAGCAGAAAAAAGAATATAGGAGATTATTTAGATGAAATATATAAATGTTCCTAATAAAAACGGTATTAATAGAGAAAAAATATATTCATTGGATGAATTAAATATACCTGTTGTTTATGATACAAAACGCCGGAAAAAAGGAAAAACTGAAATAACTTATATTACATCTTTTTTCATGACGTTTGATATTGAAACGACATCTGTTATGATAAACGAACAGCCAAAAGCGTTTATGTACCACTGGCAAGCATGCATTAATCATAGCGTTATTTTCGGTAGACGTTGGGAAGAGTTTTTAGCGTTCATTGATTTTTTAGTAGAACGTTTAGAATTAAATGAAAGTAAGAGATTGGTTTGTTATGTTCACAATTTATCTTTTGAATTTCAATTCATAAAGGATTTTCTAAAACCGGATGAATTATTTGCAAAAGGTAGGCACAAAGTTCTTTATTATTTATCACATGGAATAGAGTTTCGTTGTTCTTATTTTTTAAGTAATATGAATTTGCAGAAATTTTGTGAAAATTCAAAATTATGTTTTCATTTTAAAATGTCCGGAGAAAATTATAATTATAAGAAGATAAGAACATGTGACACGGAAATGACAGAAGAAGAACTAGGTTACTGTTATTGTGACGTTGCTGGTCTTTATGAATGTGTCGAAACTCGCTTATTAGATGATGAACTAACAACTATACCTCTCACAAGCACCGGTTATGTCCGACGTGATTATAGAAAAAGGATGAAAAATAAACGGAATCGTGATTTGTTTATAAAATTAAGGTTAACACCGGAAACTTATACAATGTGTAAACAGGCTTTTCGTGGTGGCGACACACATGCAAATAGGTATAAAGTTGGTTACATTATTGTAAATGTAAAAAGTAAAGATCGTCAGTCATCTTATCCGGCTGTAATGAATCAACCTATTTTCCCAATGTCTCCGTTTACTTTTGTTGTTCCTAGGTCACAAGAGGAATTTGATAATTACATTGATAATTATGCATGTTTGATGAATGTCACGATATTTGAACTTGAGAATAAAATAGATCAGCCGTGTCCGTATATTGATTTAGCACATTGCTTGAGACATTCAGATATTATTAATGATAATGGTAGAATCGTTTCAGCAAAAATGATAAATTTAACATGTACAGAATTAGATATTAAGTGTATTAGAATGAGTTATGAATTTTTAAGTATTAAAGTAGAAAAAATGTACATAGCGAAAAGAGGTTTATTACCTGTTGAATTACGGGAGTATTTGATGGAACTTTATGATGGTAAGACACAATTAAAAGATGTTAGCGGAAAGGAGTATGAATATGCTAAAAAGAAAAATGATGTCAATAGTTCTTTTGGCATGATGGTTACTGCCATTGACCATGATGAAATTTATTACAATGCTGAAAGTGATATAAAATGGAAAGTAGAAAAAGAGGACTTGAAAGAATCATTGGATAAATTTTACAAATCTATGAATAATTTCTTACCTTATCAATGGGGCGTGTGGATAACAGCCGGAGCACGTTACGAATTACGTTTAGCAGTTACAGAAGTTGGAAATGATTTTGTATATTGCGATACGGATTCAGTAAAATATGTTGGAGATCATGACGATGTTTTTGAAGAATTGAACAAAAGAATTATAGAGGATGACGAAAATGCTTTTCCAAAAGCCTATTCTGAAAAAGATAATAAAAAGTATTATTTAGGCGTGTGGGAAGATGATGGGAAATATTCAGAGTTTCGAACATGGGGAGCAAAAAAATATGCCTATAATGATGAAAAAGGTTTTCATATTACAGTTGCAGGAATGTCAAAGAAAAAAGGTGCAGAGAGAATAGAAAGTATAGAGAATTTCAAAATAACAGGTGAACCGCTTAATGATGTTGGCAGACAGGTTGCCTATTATGTAGAGGAAGAACCTCATTATATAGATTTTAATAATTCATCTTTTTTAACAGCTTCTTCTCTTGCACTTTTTGATACTACTTATACACTAGGTGTATCAAATACATTTAGGGAATTACTGGAAAAAAATTTTTCTGAAATTTATGAAAAAGGTATTGACAGAATACAATAAATCTGTTAATATATAATTGTTCAAAGGAACAGACAAACTCAAGAAAGAGAGGAAAGAAAGAATGAGTAACAAAGAAAAGACAGGAAAAAGAGTACCTTTATTAACACGAACCGTGACAGACAGTTATACTTATAATCTGTACAGTTTGGAAGATGGTGCAATCACTATGTTAGATACTGTAACAGTGCCGGAGAAATTAAAAGAAAGCGATCTTAAAAAGATCGCTAAAGAACACGACGTGAAAAAAGTCATTGCGGAAGTAACATCTACAAGCGAACGTCTGCTTGGTATTACGGTGGAAGAATTTCTGAAAATTGCAAAACCGGTAGTAGATGGTAAACTGGTAGACGCTAAATAACTGTAAAAGAAAAGGAGAAGAGACATGAAAGTTTTAAGTACAAATTTAGACAGCAAAAAAGATGCTATCAACGCCGGCAATGCAATGGGCGTAATGAAAGATTATACCGGGGTATCATTAATAATGACCGGTTTTGTAATTTATGAAGATACAAAAGAAGATGGTACAGTACAGATCGTTACATCAATTAAAACACAGGATGGTTTTATCGGTTCTACATCTGCAAACGTCCGTTCTACTGTTGAAATGATTGAGGCAGAATACACACCGGAAGAAATTAAAGCCGGTATTCCTTTTACTATTCGCTCATCGGAGAGTAAAAACGGAAGAAAATTCTTAACTCTGGAGATACTGTAATGAGCGGTTATTATACGCTCGATAAAATAAAAAAGATAAAGGACTTGGACGGGAAAAAACCGTCCATTTTCCTTATTTCAAGTAACCGATCTGCCGGAAAAACAACAGCAGTATTGAAAGAATTTATCGAGTATTTTTTACAGGACGGAACACAATTTGCAATCATTTATCGAAACCAATATGAAATGTCGGACGCACACAACATTTTTGCTGATATTTTGCAAAGAGAATATCCGAATTATTCAATGGAAACAAAAGCATGTGCGAAAGGTCTGTTTTATCAGATTATATTAAAGGATGAAGAAAGTCATTTATGCGGTTATGCTGTCGGTTTATTTGCAGTCGATAAAATGAAAAAATACAGTCCGCTTTTTTATAATGTAAATCGTGCATTATTCGATGAATACCAGTTAGAAAACGGACGTTATATGAAAAATGAACCGCAAAAATTAATGTCATTGATTATATCAATCGCCCGTGGTGGTGGTTCGCAGTCACGAAACATTGATCTTTACATGTTATCGAACAATATATCAATTCTGAATCCTTATTACATTTCACTGGGAATCACGCAACGTTTAACGGATAACGTGCATTTTCTCCGTGGTCATGGTTGGGTTTTGGAACAGGGTTATAATTCATCAGCAGATAAAGCGGTATCGGGAAATAATATTGTCCGTGCCTTTTCCGAATCAAATTCAGCATTTACAGAGTACATGACAGCAAAAAATTCTTATTTGATTAATATGTCCGCTTTCATTAAAAAGCAGACTGGAAAATCTCGATATTTATGTACAATAGAATACGGCGATAAAAAAATCGGTGTGCGTGAATTTTATGAAAGTGGAGAAATACACTGCAATGATAAAATTGATCCCAGTGCATTTTATACTTTTGCTTTTACGCCGGAAAATCATAGTCAAAATACTGTTATGTTAAAGCGTTCATCTTTCATTTTCAAAACATTGGAAAATGCATTCGATAATGCTTATTTAACTTTTGAAAATATTGAAATAAAAAATATAATTTTTTTATTGTTAGGTATTGACATGTACGGATAAATATGATATTGTTTAATCACGGGGAAAAACGGTGGATTTTAACTGATAGCAGAACCAACTGGAAAAACAGTGCGTATCTCCGTGGTGGAGAAGTTAAAAGAAACCGCCCCATAGAAAGAGAGGAAAAAATGAAAATAAGCAAAAAAATGTTTTCAGTAGCAGTGTTGTTAATAACAATAGTTTTGGCTGTTGTCGGTTTTTTATTTACCGGAATTAATTATCTGCCAGTGCTTTATATTCTGATGTGTTTAGATTTCATCACAGGAATTGTGAAAGCATTTCAGAATGGTACTTTAAATTCAGAGGTTTGCTTTGCCGGAATTGTGAAAAAATTTTACATGGTTGTGATCGTTTCTCTTTGCATGGCTTTTGATTTTTATTTAAGAACTGATTTGACAAAAGTTATCTTGTCATTCTTTTGTGCAAATGAGGGATTGAGTATTGTTGAAAATACTGGGGAATATATCCCCTTACCGGATTGGTTAAAAGAAAAATGTATACAAATCAGAGGTGGAAAAGATGAAAATAAATGAAAAAGGCTTAATCATCATTAAGCGTTTTGAGGGTTTTCGTGCAAGAGCTTATAGATGTCCGGCGGGAGTTTGGACGATCGGTTTTGGGCACACCGGTGGCGTAAAAGATGGTGATTTTATCTGTAAAGAAGATGCTGATAAACTTCTTAAGAAAGACGTTGAGAGATTCGAAAAAATGGTTTCCAATATCAATGCAAAAGGAAATTACAATTTCAATGAAAATGAATTTTCCGCTCTGGTTTCCTTTGCATTCAATGTCGGAAATGTGAAAGGAGTCACCGCAAATGGAACACGGACAAAACAGCAAATTGCAGTTGCAATGTTAAAATACTGTTATGCTACTGTAAATGGAAAAAAGAAAAAACTTAGTGGTCTTGAGTCACGGAGAAAACAGGAATGTGTACTTTTTAAAACAGCAGTAAAAGTTTCGTGTGGTTTAGAAAATGGAGATTATAATATGAAATTAATTCAAAAAGGAAGTAAAGGAAAAGCCGTTAAAATATGGCAGTGTATTATAGGCATTACGCCTGATGGTGTTTTTGGTGCAAATACTGAAAAAGTTACAAAATCTTTTCAGAAAAATCACGGATTGACAGTAGACGGAAAAGTGGGAAAAAACACATGGTCAGCCGGTTTTTCCTCTGTTGAATAATTATGGCTTATGATTTATCTTCTACGGTTGTCGCTTATAACTCAAACTATGGCACAGTAAGTGTCCGGGTGTTTAATTACGCCGCAAGCATATGGAGTTTATTAAAGGCAATCGTTGGAAATGAATACGGCGTTGCCGGAATCATGGGAAACTGGCAAGTAGAAAGTTATAATTGTCCATTTTGCAAACAAGGAGATACGCCGCCGACTCAAATTTCTGTTGATTATTCTAACTCAATAGATAACGGAACAATTACAAAAAATGAATTTGTTACCAATAAATTAGGTTATAGCTTGGCGCAATGGACATACCCGACTAGAAAATCTGCTTACTGGGATTTTTGGAAAGCAAGTGGAATATCACAGGTCGGAGACGTGAATGTAGCAGTAGGTTTTGCATTATCTGAATTGCAAGGTGGTTATAGAAGCACTTTAACTACATGTCAAACAGCAACTTCTATTAAGCATGCAAGTGATTTTGTTCTGCATAATTATGAACAGCCGGCTGATCAATCAGCGTCACAGGAAAATTTAAGAGCGGCTTATGGAGAATATTATTACAGTATTTTTGCCGGAACAGAACCGCCAACACCAATTAAACCAATTAAGAAAGAGTTTAAACAGCTTTTTTATTTAAGGAATGCTTATTTTAAAACTTTTTCTTGACACGCAACCAACTTTATATTACAATATATTTAGAAAGAGAGGTATAGAAAAATGACTTTTGATGAAGCAATCAGTAAAGTAATTGACATTATCCCAGAAGAACGGATTGCGGAATTTGATGAGGTTGTAGAAACATTAAAAAATGAAAATACAAGTTCTGTAAACGCTGATGACTGGGAAACAAAATACCGTGAATTATCAGAGGTTTACAAAAAACGGTTTAAAGAATCTCTGAATACAGAGGTGCGAGCAGATGTAACAGAGGACGAAAAAGAAGAAGAACCGAAAACAGTAGATGTTGGTTCTCTTGATTTTTCAGCAGAAACAGAGTAGAGGGGGGTAAAGAAATGTCAACCACAGTAAAAACACCGGCAACTAATGAAAATATTATTCGTGCGTTACGGGATATGAATCCAAACACACGGATTCCCGACCCGATTAAAAATTCGATTGAGGGTATTTATGATGAAATTTTAAACGTTGAGCCGGTTCGGAATGAATTTATCGCAAGTCTGATAGGCAGAATTGCGTTAACGCAAATCAATGCGTCTTATTTCAAAAATCCATTGACCGCTTTAAAGACAGACCCAATGAGGTATGGACTTACGGAACAGGAAATTTTTGTTAATATGATCAAAGGAAAAACATTCGACGCTTTTGCCGGAACGAATGAGTTATTTGCTTTTTACGACAGCAATGTGATGTCGGCTTATCACAAGGTGAATCCAGCGATTCAATATCCACTAACGATTACTTATGATAATCTTAGAATGGCTTTTACCAGTGACTATGGTATTCGTGATCTTATTAATGCAAAAGTGCAAGCGGTTTATGCAAGTGCGGAATATGACGAATACTTGACAATGAAAATGCTGATTGAATCTGCATATGAAAAAGGACAGCTTTACAATGTACAGGTAAGTGGAAATAACGATTCAGCGGCGGCACGTGAATTAACGATCGCAATGAAATCTTACATCAATCAGATGAAGTTTCCACACCCGGAATATAACATTGCCGGTGCGACATCCTCTGCATTGGAAAACGGAATTTATTACATGGTAACGCCGGAAATGGACGCAGTACTCGACGTGGACGTTTTGGCAACAGCGTTTCACGATAACAAAGTTGATATCACGGCGCACAAGATCATTGTGGATAAATTTGCAAACACGGAAATTAAAGCAGTTCTTTTCGATATGCGTTGGTTTAAAGTGCGTGAGAATTTCAGAACAATGTCCGACAGCAGAAACGGTGCGGCACTTACATGGAATTATTTCTATACACTGTCGCAGATGTACTCTTATAGTCCTTTCTTTCCGATGATTATTTTCACAACGGAACAGAATGCGGCAGAAACAATTACTGTTGAAAATGCAACGGCGTCAAAAGCGACAACAGTTGAGATCAAAGCAAAAGCAACAAATACAGGCGATACAGGATATGTTTCACAGGTATTTGATTATTCAGTTAGCGGAAATAAGTCAGCTTTTACAAAATTCATTCCGGGTTCTAATATCCTTAGTATTGGAAACGATGAAAAAGCTACAACTTTAACTGTAACAGTTACAAGCAGAACTGATAGCACAGTGAGCGGAACAGGAACAGTTACTATATCTTAGGGAGAATGAAATGGAGTATATACCTTTTCCAGATTCAGTAGGGGTGGAGAGTTCCACCCCTCAAGCTGAATTAAAATTGTATAGCGGAGTTCCGTGGGATTATAATTACACGCATGTAAGGAAATATTCAAACAGAACGCAATTAGACACTTTTCTTGAAACTCTTGTAAAGTTTACTACAACAGAAGTGTCATTTATTAGCATGGGAGAAATTGATATTGCGATAGATTACAATCAAGCACTTGCTTATAAGTGTAATTATATGCGTTTTGTAAATACACCATGGGATAACACGCCGCATTATGCATTTATCAGATCAGTTACGCCTGTAAGCGCAACAGTAACACATGTAAAATTTGAACTGGATGTTTGGAATGAATGTCAGTTCGATATTGAGTTAAAAGAATGCTTCGTTGAACGTGAAATCGTAAAGAAAAGTTCCGATATCCGTGGTCGTTACACTTATCCAGAGGGATTACAGTTAGGAGATTATGTTGTAAACGGCAACAACTCTTTATCGACGATACCGGCTGAGGGGGATGAACGGAGAGAGGTTGTATATTGCGTGGCAAGCGCAGTTGATAATAATGCTGAAACAGCAGAAATGTCTTTATATCAAAACGTGCCATGTGGCTTATACATTGGAGTGTATACCAGTTTGGCAGATTTGCAGACTTATATTGAAAATGTTATAACCGCTAAAGGAAGTGCAGATGATATTGTCGACGCTTGGGAAATGCCGGCGACATTTGCCGATGTGAATAACATTGTAAAAAAGACTTTTTCCTTTTCAAAGAAAAGTATAAAAGATATTAACGGGTACACGCCGAAAAATAATAAATTATTTGCTTACCCATATTCATTTTTACAAATGACAAACAACAGCGGTCAAATTAAACAGTTTGAATTTGAACGATTCCACACGCCGGGTGCTGATGATCTTTGCAATTTTTATTATACTGTAAATGTTTCACCGAACCCTACACTTTATTGTTATCCACAATATTATAAAGGTGTACAGGAAAATTTTGGAGATTCAATTACGTTTAACGGTTATCCAAAAATTGCATTTCCTGTTGACGCATACAAAGCTTGGCTGGCTCAAAACAGTAACAATTTAATCATGTCTTTAGCAACGGGAGATAATGTACCAACCAATACAGGAGATTGGATTGGAAGAAGTATCATGACGGTCGGGCAATCAATCGCCGGAATCGGTGATATTATCGGAGCGATCGGGGGAGAACAGAAAGTTACTGGAAATCAAGTTGCGTCAAATTTTGGTAATTCCGTTTATAGTTTATTAAGCGGGAATTACCAGGCACAATTACAGGCAGATGGTATAAAAGGTTCAATCAGTAACACTTTACCAAAAGCGGCTAACTTTGACTGTATTTCTGTTTATCCCGTATCAATCACGGCAGAATTTGCAAAGGTAATTGACGATTATTTTTCCATGTTTGGTTATAAAATTTGCAGAGTAAAGAAGCCGGATATCACAGGTCGCTCATCATGGAATTATGTGAAAACACAAAATTGCAGTATTGATGGAAAATTCCCTATTGACATGTTGGAAAAAATGCGAAAAATATTTGACAATGGTGTAACAGTATGGCATACTAACGATATAGGAAATTATGCATTAAGTAATGAATGAGGTTAATGATGGGAAGAAACAGTTCAAATATTGATGTCTTAAGAGGAAAATTTTGTGGAAAAAATACAAAATACAATCTATATTTTAATAGATATTTTTATTATCTATTAGGACTGGCAGTAACTCGATTCAAATGGAAAAATCTGCCGCCGGAAATTGACCCACGATTCTTGGAAGAAATGTTATTTTTTCGTGGGAATGGTATTTTCTTTAAAGATGATATTGCAAACATGTTTGCAGTGATGAACGTTACAACAGCCGGTAACTTGGATATTTATGGTTATGGTGATATGCGGTTTGCGTATTCCATTAATTATAACGCTGAATTAACAAAAGAAAATAGTGTTTTACTACATGACAACATGACCGATTACCCTAGCGCCGATATTATTGCCATGCATGCAGACGCATTGGCAAACATGAGAATTTCCCGTGATGTAAACTTGATTGCAAACCGCACACCTGTTTTGGTAACTAGCACATGTGAACAAAAATTATCTGCCATGAATATCATGAAACAAATTATCGACGGTATTCCGTTTATTCATTTGAAAAAAGGTGTTCGTGACAATGGTGATTTAAAATCAGTAAGAACTGAAGCACCGGTATTATTTCCAGAGTTAGACGCCGCAATGCGTTGGGAAATGTCGGACGCCTGTACATTTTTAGGTATTAACAGCTTTTATTCCGATAAAAAGGAACGATCTGTTAGTGGAGAAGTTGATGGAAATACGGGAGAATTAGAAATGAACCGAAAAAATGCACTGGGAGTTAGACAGCGGAGTGCAGAGCAGATTAATAAACTTTTCGGCTTAAATATCACCGTGGAATTTAATTCTGATATTCCATTATTGAATAATGTTTCGGCTGAAAGAGATAGCGAGGTGGAATAATGGCTTACTATACACTTTGTTTCAAAGACATTTACGACAGTTTTACGACCGGTGATAAATGGCAAGAACGTGTTATGAAAACAGCGGAAAATATTTTTTCTTTTCCTTTTCCATGGTATAACGATAATTCTGATGGTAGTTTGGAGAACTTTAAGCGAATTTTTGTAGAAAGCCATTTTACTGATGAAATCGGGTTCGAAACAATGGCATTATTTAAAATGCAGATGCAGAGAGTATTTTATCAAAAAATTCCATACTATACTGATCTTTATAAAGCACTGAACATTACTTATAATCCTCTTATCAATCATGAAATCAGTGGAAAAAGAAACGGTGAAAAGAAAGATAATGAAAATGCAACTGGAAAAAATACAAACAGTGGAAAAGATTTGTCATTGACAGAAAACAGTGGCAGTGATAAAATAATTACGGAGTCAAAAAAGCAAAGCGATAGTGAAAATTCAAACACTACAACAGACAAAAGCACAACGACTGTTAATAGTTCGAATAATAATCAGACATTACGAAGCGATTATCCGCAAGCAAGTTTTACGAAAACAAAAGATTATGCAAGCGAGGTAAATCGTGGGCAGTCGAATGATGAAAGTACAAATACTGTTAATGATACAGTGAAAAGTGACGGAACTGGAAGTGTGAAATCAGCGGATTCTACAATTTCCACTACAACTTTAGGCAACAAGTCACAAAATACTTTCACCCATGGTCATGTTATCGACAGTGAAAATCAGATGAAGCATGAACATGAATATACAGACATTTACTCTGATAGCGGATGGGGCGGCGGCAGTAAGACAGATGAACTGGAAAAATACAGAGCCGCTATCCGAAATATAAATGAAATGTTATTACATGAATTTGATGATTTGTTCCTGGGGCTTTATGAACCTTTAGAAAATAACGCATGGTATAGCCCGTTACGCGGATATTAAAGAGGTGATAAAATGATATATTTTCCATACGTTTATCGTACAATTCCAATCGGTTATGATGATAGCATGAGTTATTATGAACAACTTCTTGCAATATCGAAAATTTTAAATGAAATGGGAGAGGAAATTACAAAAATTGAAGAAACTATAAACAATATTCATGATTCGATTTTACAGGATGTCAAAAAAGAACTTTTGGAATTTAAAACTAAAATCGACAGAGAAATTGACGAACTAAATACAAAAGTAAATAAGGAAATTACAAAACTTAAAGATGATACAGAAAAAGCACTGATTTTACAGGATAAAAAATTTACTGATAAACTTCTTAAATTTGAAAATGAAATTCGTGCTAGAATGAACGAACAGGATAACAAAATCAGTGATGTTGAAACAAAATTCTTTAATGCGTTATCAGAACTTGATTTAAAATTAAGCGGCAGACTAACAGCACTTAGAAATGAATTTTATGACTTGACAAAAAGTATCAATGCGATATATACTTATATTGACAAACAGGATGTTTTTTACTGGAATGAATTGAAAAAATATTGCGACGAACTCTACAAAAGCCGTAAAATGTATTATGTGAAAAATCCAATTACAAAAACAGTAATGGATATTAACAGTACACTTGAAATGATGTATTATATTTGCAGTAATGCATTAACGGCTAGGGAGTATGAATTTTTAGGACTAACGGCACAGGAATACGCCGATCTTAAATTGACATGCATTGAGTACTTAAGAAATTTAAGACGCCGCTACGACAGAAAATTATTTCAGTTTGATTTTTCAATGCAAAATCCATACAGTGGTAAATTTGAAACAATTATGCCTGTTATCAGACAGCTTATCAAATTCCATGAGGAAGTTAATTCATTAACTGCGGCTGAATATGCCGCTCTGCAATTAACAGCAACCGGATATTTTGATAAAGGTGCAACCGCTTACAATTATTATGTACTTGGAAAACAAATTTTCCAGTAGAAAGAGAGGATATTAAATGAGAGAAACGCCAAATATCAAATTAACGCAATTCGAACCAAATGATGTACCAAACTGGTTAGATCAGTATAACAGCGACATGCTTAAAGTAGATACCGCCGTTGGTGAGCAGAAAACAGAAAATTCAAAATATGAATTGCGGTTTACGGCAGATGAGGAACTGATTAACAACAACAGGACGCAAATCAACGAAAACACGCAAGATATTGCAAATGTTAAAGATGATATTAAAAATATCAAGGGTGGTAGTACTACATCAATCGCCGGTTTGCAAACAGAAGTGGCACTGGTTTCGCAGTCTTTAACTACTTTAAAGGGTGGCAGTGATAGAACAATAGCAGAACTTGAGACCGATCTGAACACGGATAAAGCGGAGATCAGTGCATTAAACGGTCGTGTAGAAACGTTGGAAGATAGTGTAAAAAAGATCGGTACAAATTTAGCTGACTATAAGGGTGTAAATATACCTAATACAGTATCGGAAAACTTGATAGTAACTATTACAATAGACAATAAAAATAAAGAGGGGCATTATTTTGCTCACGTTAATGGATACTTCGAAGAAAACGAAAACGGTATTAGGCAAATTGTTTTTAAAAGAACAAGAAATGGTGAAACGATTGACATTGGTATTGCTAACAATCGTGCAGTTCCAACTGTTAAAACGAATTTGAATATTGCGACAGTACCTTTTGATGCAAAATTAAATGATGTTTTTTCTCTATATGCTATGCAAACATCTAATACTACTATTAATGTGATTGGTACTATGTCGTTATACCGTTTGCGTGAATAGGGTGCTTAGCACCCTATTTTATAGTATTCTTGCCATGTAATATTCTGTAATATTTGTCAAGTAATTTCCTGTCTTGTTTAAGATAAAAATAATTACCATTCAAAAGATCGCTTTGAATTGCAAGTTGCATTTCTGAAATAGCAAAAAGTAAAAATTTTTTATCATTTTCATGTTTCATTCTTCCACACCAACTTTCTTAAAATACTGTTTATCCCTATCACGCATGCTAAATAAAAGACATACTTCATAACCGTGGAAACGTTGAACTGGATAATTACTTATTCTATTTAAATCGTCACATTTGAGTTCATATTTAGTATTACTCCCCTCAAATTGAATTGTTAATGTATCGCTGTACATGTAATCAATGTTATAATAAAACAGATCTTTTAAACTAAGCATTACATTACCACCCTATCTTGTATATTTGCAACCAGTTATTATTTGTATAAGCATGCCTTTTTTACTGATAGTTCTACCAAACATGTTATACTTTCTTTTGTCGATCTGCATTAAATATTGTTTTAATTGCTCTACTGTCATTTTTCTTAATTCTGTTATTGTTTTCATTTTTACCTCATCTTTCTTATTATAATAATTTCTTTAACTCTAGTAATGTTTTTGCTGTTGCTATTTTATTCCATTCGTTATCAAAAGCAAGATATTCAATATCGCCTTGCACTGTTCGATAATCCCATGTCAATTCATTTTCCCATGACTTAAATATTTTATAACCTTTATAGCTTTTCAATTCTTTACTATGAAACATATTTTCTTACCTCAACTTTCTGTACTGTATCTCTTTGTTCCCTACAAGTATATAATACCACGACTCTATATA
>ENA-ORVG01002939-ORVG01002939.1-human-gut-metagenome-genome-assembly--contig:-NODE-2939-length-14716-cov-6.029466_pt1 | contig 14716 bp, 10 predicted proteins | sample MGYA00242091_ERZ509233 | MGnify/ENA primary metagenome ERZ509233 (study PRJEB26280, sample SAMEA2338840) | human gut metagenome | biome: human gut; feature: human-associated habitat; material: faeces... | reverse complement strand
TTGCTCTTGGCCTTCATGCGCTGCTCGTGGTTGAGGATCTGCTTGCGGATGCGCAGGTTCTCGGGGGTGACCTCCAGCAGCTCGTCCTGAGCCAGGAACTCGAGGCAGCCCTCGAGGCTCAGCTTGCTGATGGGGATGAGGCGCAGAGCATCATCAGAGCCGGAAGCACGGGTATTGGTCAGGTGCTTGGTCTTGCAGACGTTGACATCGACGTCCTCGCCGGAAGCGGTGTAGCCGATGACCATGCCCTCGTAGACCTTCTCGCCGGCGCCCACCAGCAGAGTGCCGCGCTGCTGCGCGTTGAACAGGCCGTAGGTGACGGCCTCGCCGGTCTCAAAGCTGACCAGAGAACCGGTGGAGCGGTTGGCGATCATGCCAGCCCAGACGTCATAGCCGTCGAAGATCTGGTTGATGATGCCCTCGCCGTGGGTATCGGTCAGGAACTGGTTGCGGTAGCCGAACAGGCCGCGGCTGGGCATACGGAACTCCAGACGCACACGGTCGGAACCCAGAGACTCCATCTGCTGCAGGATGGCCTTGCGCTGGCCCAGACCGGTCATGACAGCACCCTGATACTGGGAGGGAACGTCGATGACGACGTGCTCCATAGGCTCGTAGGTCTTGCCGTCGATGACCTTGGTCAGAACGTGCGGGGGAGAGACCTGCAGCTCATAGCCTTCGCGGCGCATGGTCTCGATGAGGATGGACAGATGCATCTCACCACGGCCCATGACACGGAAGGAATCGGTGGTGGCGGAATCCTCCACCTTCAGAGCGACGTCCTTCAGCAGCTCTTTCTGCAGACGGTCACGGATCTGGCGGCTGGTGACATACTTGCCCTCACGGCCGGCCAGCGGGCTGTCGTTGACGGAGAAGGTCATCTCGACGGTGGGGTCGTTGATCTTCACGAAGGGCAGCGGCTCGATATTGGAGGGGCTGCACAGGGTGTTGCCGATGGTGACGTCGGGCAGACCGGAGAAAGCCACGATGTCGCCTGCGGTGATGTTGTCGCAGGGCTGACGGCCATTGGCCTGGAAGTCATACAGCTTGGTCAGACGGCCGCGCATCTTGAGGTCGGGATTGTGCCAGTCGCACACGACCACTTCCTCGCCCACCTTGGCGACGCCGTTCTGGATGCGGCCGATGCCGATGCGGCCAACGAACTCGTTGTAGTCCACAGAGGACACCAGCATCTGGAAGGGAGCCTCGGGGTCGCCCTCGGGCGGCTTGATGGTGCTCAGCAGGGTGTCGAACAGGGGGACCAGGTCAGTGCCGGGTACATCGGGGTCAAGGCTTGCAGTGCCGTCACGGCCGCAGCAGAACAGCATGGGGCAGTCCAGCTGCTCGTCGGTAGCGCCCAGGTCCATCAGCAGGTAGAGGACTTCGTCGATGACTTCCTTGATGCGGGCGTCGGGACGGTCGATCTTGTTGATGGCGACCACAAGGCTCAGATTCTGCTGCAGAGCCTTCTGCAGCACGAAACGGGTCTGGGGCATGCAGCCCTCAGCAGCGTCCACCAGCAGCAGAACGCCGTTGACCATCTTCAGCACGCGCTCGACCTCGCCGCCGAAGTCGGCGTGGCCCGGGGTGTCGACGATGTTGATCTTGACGCCGTTGTACTCGCAGGAGCAGTTCTTGGCCAGAATCGTGATGCCGCGCTCACGCTCGATGTCGCCGGAGTCCATGACGCGCTCGGCCACCTGCTGGTTGGCACGGAAAGCACCGGACTGCTTCAGCATCTGGTCGACCAGAGTGGTTTTGCCGTGGTCGACGTGCGCGATGATCGCGACGTTGCGGAGATTTTCCTGAATCATATACATTCCCTCTCAAATTGAAAATGCCGATATACTGATATTTGCAGGGGCAAAGCCCCAATATCCACATACTATTTTATAATACGCTATAATGTGGTATTTGTCAAGAATCGCAAAACGCAAAAATGTGTGCTATAATATGGATTATTATAGTGATATTTTACACTAATTAAACCATACGGCTTTACATTCTCCTTGGCCCCCTCTGGGAGGGGGCTCCCGCCGCAGCGGGTGGGGGAGAGAGCCTGGCCAGGTGAGAAGGCTTCGGGCAATGGCAAGGTTCTCTCCCTCCGCCCCTTCGGGGCACCTCCCTCCCGGAGGGAGGCAAGGACGCGAAGATGAGGGAAACAAAGTATACGAGGGAGAACCACTATGGCAAACAACACGGTACGCCACATCAACATCATCGGCCACCAGAACCCGGACACGGACTCGATCTGCTCCGCGCTGGCGTATGCCTGGCTGAAAAACCGCGGCAGCCTGACCGGCCTGTATGAGGCCCGCCGCGCCGGACATGTGAACCGGGAAACGCGGTTCGTTCTGCAGCACTTCGGCGTGGAGCCGCCGCGGCTTTGCACCGACGTCAGCCCGCAGATCAAGGACATCGACATCCGCAAGCAGGCGGGCATCGACGGCGAGATGAGCCTGCGCGCGGCCTGGAACCTGATGCGCGACGTCGAGATCGACACGCTCTGCATCGTGGACGGCGACAACGAGCTGCAGGGGCTTATCACCATCAAGGACATTGCCGACGCGAACATGGACCTGTTCGACACGGCAGTGCTGGCCGCGGCCAACACCCGCTGCACGAACCTGCTGGAAACGCTGGAGGCTGAGCTGGTGGTCGGCAGCGCTGACACCCACATTGACAGCGGCAATATCTGCATCGGCACCAGCCCGGAAATCATGGAGGAGCTCGTCAAGCCCGGCGACCTTGTGCTGGTCTCCAACCGGTACGAGACCCAGATGTGCGCCATCGACTGCGGCGCACAGGCCATCATTGTCTGCTGCGGCTCCGCGGTGCCGCGCACCATCGTGGCACGTGCGCAGGAAAAGGGCTGCGCCGTGCTGGCGACCCCCTACGATACCTACGCCGCCGCGCGGCTCATCTCCACCGCCGCGCCGGTGCGCCACTTTATGCGCACGAAGGAATTGCTGAAATTCAGCGTAAATACGCCGATTGAGGACGCCAAAAAGGTTATGGCCAGCGTGCGTCACCGCTATTTCCCGATTCTGGATGAGAACGGCAAGTACTGCGGCGTCGTCAGCCGCCGTAACCTGTTGAACCTGCACCGCAAGCAGGTCATTCTCGTTGACCACAATGAGCGCACCCAGGCCGTGGACGGTCTGGAGCAGGCGGACATTCTGGAGATCATCGACCATCACCGCATCGGCAGTCTGGAGACCACCGGCCCGGTCTATTTCCGCAATGTTCCGGTGGGCTGCACGGCCACGATTTTGTACCAGATGTACGGCGAGCAGGGCCTGACGCCCAGCCGCGAGATCGCGGGTCTGCTGCTGTCGGCCATTCTGTCCGATACGCTGGTGTTCCGCTCTCCGACGTCCACCCCGCAGGACGAAACCGCCGCCAAGGCGCTGGCCGCGCTGGCGGGCGAGGACATCCAGTCCTACGCCGAGCAGATGTTTGAGGCAGGTGCCGACCTGACGGGCCGCACGGCGGAGGATGTGTTCAGCTCGGACTTCAAGGCGTTCAGCCGCGGCGACGTCAAGTTCGGCGTCGGCCAGTCCACCTACATGACCGACAAGTCCCGCGCCGCCGCCGAGGCGCTTGTGCAGCCGTTCCTGCCCGAGGCGAGCCGCCGCGAGGGTCTGCCGCTGATCTTCTACATGTTCACCGACATGAAGACCCAGAGCACCGACCTGATGTTCTACGGCCACAACGCCGAGGAGATCATCCGCGATGCGTTCCACGTCGAGCCGGAGGGGAACATAGCCAAGCTGCCCGGTGTCGTCAGCCGCAAGAAGCAGCTCATCCCGCCGCTGCTGGCAGCTTTGCAGGCGCGGCAGTAAGAGGAAAATGCCCGCGAAGCCGCGCCATTGGCAGACAGGCAGGGGCGGATACAGAATCTGCCCTTATGAATACAAAAACAGACGCACAGCCGTGAAAAGCTGTGCGTCTGTTTTTTATGCCAATTTTTTGACTGCCTTGCTCACCGGGCTGCTCATTGCCGTCAGCACCGCCGCCGGCACAAAGCTGGCGGCGAGATACACCGGGAACATCCCGGCCAGCGGCAGGCCGTGCCCCTGCACAAACGGCAGGAATACCAGCGTCAGCAGGACATGATGCACCAAGTACACGCCGTAGCACCAGCCCACCAGCCGCCGCAGGGCGGGGCAAAGCGGTGCGGGTACGTGCTGCCCGGCGGCATAGACTGCCCAGAACAGCACCGCCGCCAGCACCAACAGCACGGCCAGACGCGGCACTTCGTCCACCCACAAAAGCGGGCAGACCGCCAGCCCGATATACAGCCGATAGGACGGCAGCGCGTTCTTTTTCAGCAGCGTGCCGAACCACACCCCCAGCGCAAACGCGGGCAGGCGGCCCAGTACCGTATGCCCGGCCTCCCACGGAGCGGGGCAGACGAGCGGCCAGACAACGGCCAGCACTGCCATGCAGAGCGCCAGCACCCGGCGGTGCGCTGCGGTCTCCATGCACCGGAGCAGCAGCGGGAACACGAGATACAAAATCAGGATAACGCCCAAAAACCACTCGCCGATTTTGTAGAAAGTGACCGTCACGGGCGCTAAATACCCATCCAGCCCCAGCACTGAAAAATCACACGCCAGCGCGGAATATCGGCGTTGTTGCCGTGCAGGACCTCGCCGTACAGGAACAGCGCACCAAACCCCAGCCAGAACGCCGGGTAGGTCGCGGCGGCGCGGCCCACAAAGTAGCGCCGGGCGTCAAACCGCCCCTGCCATTGCAGGCAGAGCGCCGCACCGGACAGCAGGAAAAACCACGCCAGCCCGACCTCGACCCAGTCGGCCATGCCGCGGCCAATCAGCGCCGTCGGCACGGCAAAGCCCAGGCGCGCGGCCTCGATGCAATAGTGGTAGCACAGCACGGGCAGCAGCGCGGCCAGCCGTACCACATCCAGCCCGGGACGATAATTTTGGGGCATCATGCCGCGACAGCGCCGAAGGCGGAGACGCCCAGCACGCTCAGCGCGCCCATGATGCAGCCAGCCAGCAGCACGCCGCCCATGCAGGCGCGAACGCTGGACTTAAAGTCCATGTCCAAAAGGCTGGCGGCCAGCGTGCCGGTCCACGCACCCGTGCCGGGCAGCGGAATGCCGACGAACAGCAGCAGCGCCCACGGCAGGCCGCGGCCCGCCGTGGCCTTCAGCTTCGCGCCGCCCTTGTGGCCTTTTTCGAGGCAGAAGGTGAAGAACTTGCCGATGACCGGCTTATCCGCACCCCACTCCAGCACCTTGCGGGCAAAGAAGAAGATGAACGGCACGGGGAGCATATTGCCGATGATGGCGATGACGTACACCTGCCACAGCGGCAGGCCCATGGCCACGCCCACGGGGATCGCGCCGCGCAGCTCGATCAGGGGGACCATCGAAATAAAGAACACACTCAGGTATTTTGTCAGCATTTGAAAACCTCGCTTATACGTTGAAACAATAGTACAGACAAATTTAATTATACAAAATATTTGTGCGCCTGGCAAGAGGGGGACGTGTAAAATTGACGTAAAAATGAAAAAAGCCGCCAGCCCTGGTGGGGATGGCGGTGGAAAGGCTTCCCCCACAGGGGGAAGCTCAGCGTATAGAAAAAGTCTGTTTCCGGGATGTTTGTAGGGATGGGTCTTGACCCATCCGCACATCTGGCCGTGCGCAGCGCATAAAATCGCGCCGAATGGCGCGCGGTTTTCCCGTTGCGTCGTGCTTTTGGCAAGGCAGCACGGAACGGTCAAGACCGTTCCCTACAACTGTCCGTCAGCGGGCAATAACGGCAAGCTCGCCCCTCATCCGACCTCGGTCGGGGCCTCGGCCACCTTCCCCCGTGGGGGGAAGGCTTTTGAGGGACACCCCGCAATTCCACAATCAATCCAGCAGATTCGTCATGCTTTTCAGGCTGACACCCAGCGTGGACGCATTATGCAAAAGTGCGGACGTGGCCGGGGGCAGGATGCCCATGGCGCCCAGGACGATGAGGGTGCTGTTGAAGCTCATGATAAAGCGGTAGTTGCTCTTGGTGCGCTTCTGCAGGCCGTTGGCGATGGACTTCAAGATCACCAGCTCGCGCAGGCTGTCGGCGGCAATCGTGACGTCGGCGATTTCCCGGGCAATGGCCGCGCCGTCGCTGATGGCAATGCCGACGTCGGCGGCGGACAGGGCGGGGGAGTCGTTGATGCCGTCGCCCAGCATGATGACGGTGTGCCCGGCGGCCTTCTCCTGCTCGACAAAGTTGGCCTTGTCCTCGGGCAGGACCTCGGCGTAGTAGTGGTCCACGCCGACCTGCTTCGCAATGACCGACGCGGTGCGGTCGTTGTCGCCGGTCATCATGACGGCCTTGCGGATGCCAAGGCCGCGCAGCTGTTTCAAAACCTCGGAGGCTTCCTCGCGCAGCGGGTCGGCGATGCAGATGACACCGGCCAGCACACCGCCGATGGCCAGATACAGATGGGAATATTCCGGCGGCAGCGCGTCAAATTTGCCGCACTCGCTCGTCGGAATGCAGCAGCCCTCGTCCTCAAAGACAAAGTGCTGGCTGCCGATAACGGCCTTCTCGCCGCCGATCTGGCTGGCAATGCCGTGGGCGACGACGTACTGCACCTCGCTGTGCATCTCGTCGTGGCGGATGCCCTTTGCGGCAGCGGCCTGCACGACGGCGTTCGCCATCGAGTGGGGGTAGTGCTCCTCCAGACAGGCCGCGATCTGTAAAACCTCGTCCTCGGTGCGGGTGCCGAACGGCACGACCTGCACAACGGTGGGCGTTGCGTGGGTCAGCGTGCCGGTCTTGTCAAAGACGATGGTATCGGCGTTGGCCAGAGCCTCCAGATACTTGCCGCCCTTGACCGTGATATGGTAGCTGCCGCACTCACGCATGGCGGACAGCACGGCCAGCGGCATCGACAGCTTGAGCGCACAGGAAAAATCGACCATCAGGATCGAGATCGCACGGGTCGCATTGCGGGTCAGCGCGTAGGTCACGGCGGTGCCCAGCAGGCTGTACGGGACCAGCTTGTCGGCCAGCGCGGCGGCGCGGGTCTCGCTGGCGGATTTCAGCTTCTCGGAGTTCTCGATCATTTTGACGATCTGGTCGTAGCGTCCGTTGCCGGCCTGCTGCTCGACAGTCACGGTGATCTGGCCCTCCTCGACGACGGTGCCCGCGTAGACGACGGCCCCCTCGCTCTTGCGGACGGGCTCGGCCTCGCCGGTCAGGGAGGCCTGGTTGACGCTGGCCTCGCCGTCCAGCACCCTGCCGTCCAGCGGGATGACGCTGCCGGTGTGTACGACGATGGCGTCGCCCGCGCACACCTGCGAGATCGGCACAAGGACCTCGCCCTCGGCGGTCTGCTGCCAGACGCGGTCCACGTTCAGCGACATGCAGCGGGCCAGGTCGCCCAGCGATTTCTTGCGGGTCCATTCCTCCAGCAGCTCGCCCAGGCGCAGCAGGAACATGACGGAGCCTGCCGTGCCGAAATCGCCGCGCAGCATCGACACGCCGATGGACAGCGCGTCGAGGACCTCGACCTCGAGCCTGCGGCGGAAAACGCACCGCAGACCGCGGAAAATATAGGGAACGCTGCGCACCAGTGTGTAGACCATGCGCAAGGGTGCTGGCAGGAACAGCTTGCGCGCAAAGTGGAAGATCGTCATATTGACGAGCTTTTCCTGATATTCGCGGTTGACGGCGCGGGGGCTGTTGGCGGGCACCTCGGCCAGGGCCTCCGTGTCAAAGCGGAAGGCTGCCAGGCCCCTGACGATGCCGGCGCGGCTCTCGGTATAGACGATGACGACGTCGCAGGTGCGCTCATATACGGCGGCGGTGCGCACGCCGGGCAGGTTGGTCAGATAGTCCTGCAGCTGGTCCGCCTCGGCCAGCGACATGCGCGGCTTACGGAGATGCAGGCGGATGCGCCCGCGGCTCTCATGCAGAATATTCCATTTCATAATTACTCTCCCGGTAAATAAAAAAGGCTTCCCCCGAGGGGGAAGCTGCCGCCAACGGCGGCTGATGAGGGCGGACTGTTCCGCAGTATCCCGTGAACGGGTGGCTGCGGCGAACACGCACCTCATCCGACCTCGCTTTGCTCGGCCACCTTCCCCGCCCGCGGGGAAGGCTTTTGCAGCAGCGAAAACTTACTCAGCCTTCTCCTCGGCGGTGTCCTCCAGAACGGCGTCATCCTCGGCGGCGCGCTGCTCGTTGATCTCCCTGGCGTCGGCCAGGATGTCGCCGCAGTTCTCCTGCAGGGTGGTGGCGGTCTTCATGACCTGGTCCTTCATGCGCAGGACAGCGGCGGTGCACTGGGTATACAGCTTCTTCGCATCCTTGCTGGTCAGAATCTCAATACCGGCGGAGCCAAACAGAGCGCCGCCTGCAAACAGACCAATCTTTGCCCAATTCATAGTTCAAATCCCCTTTACTGTAATATGCTTGCGATAATATGCTTGCGATGGTGTATAAAATGTGCCCCATCGGGCGAACCTATAAGGTTTACTCATTATTCTACAACGGTTAGTCACGACTGGGGTAGACTGAAAAGGCGTACGGTGTGCAGAATGGATTTTTTCGCTAAAAACTCCTTGGCCCCCTCTGCGAGGGAGGCAGGAAAATCTTACGCGGTGTGGCTGCTTGCCGTCGGGCACGCCACCCGCCGCAGCTCGGTGGGGCGGCGGCCTGTGTGGCGGCGGAAGGCCGCGGCAAAGCGGCTGGGGTCCTCATAGCCGACGCGGTGCGCGATCTCGGCCACGGGCAGGTCGCTCTCCTGCAAAAGCCGGGCGGCGGTGTCCATCCGCAGCCCGCGCAGATAGCTGGCCACCGGCACGCCGTACAGCGCCTTGAAACAGATCTTCAGCGAACTTTGGGACAGGTGAAATTTTGCGGCCAGCTCGGGCAGGGTGATGCGGCTGCCCTGGTGGGTCAGCAGATAATCGTGCGCTTGGCGGGTGTGCTCCAGCTGCAAACGGTCAAAGTAGGGCGTGCGGGGCGTGTCGGCCCCGGCATAGCGGCTGACCAGCTCGTCCCAGTGTTCCAGCGCGGCGGCGGCCACGCGGGGGTCATACATGATGCCGCTGTTTTTTTCGATCTCGCGGCGGCAGGCAGCGCTGGTCATGGCGGGGCGGTAGCTGCGGCTGCTCATCATCGCATCGATGGAGTCCGCCACGGCAATAACGCGCGACCCCGGCGGGATGTCATGCCCCGACAGCCCGTCCGGGTAGCCGCGGCCATCCCACCGCTCATGGTGATGGCGCACCAGTATGGCAATTTCTTTAAAATCGTCGATTTTGCGCAGGATTTCATACCCGGTCACGGGATGGCGGCGCATTTCCTCCCATTCGGGCCGGGTCAGCGGCCCGGCCTTGCGCAGGACGGAATCCGGCACGGCGATCTTGCCGATGTCGTGCAGGTGGGCGGCCATGTGGATGCGGGTCGTCTCGTCCTCGCCCAGGCCGAGGGCGGCGGCGAGCACAAGCACCATGTCCGCCACCCGGTCAGAGTGACTGGCTGTGTAGGCATCGCGCGCGTCCAGGGCGGCGACGATGCTCTCGATCAGGTCATGATATTGCATCAGATGGCTTGCGTTGTGCAGCGCGGTGTCCGGCTGCTGCGGTTGGTTTGCCATGGACCGCGGCTCCTTTCCGTAGATAGGATCGCCAAAGGTTAGCATACTCTAACAGTTAGCGTAAACTATCTTACTGCAAGAAGGGGGATTTGTCAAGAGAGGAGTTGGGAGTGAGGAGTTAGGAGTGAGGTGGGGGCACACTACGCTGTGGAGGGGGACGCCGGCGGAAACATTTCGGGAGGGATAAATCCCGCCAGCTGACTGTCAAAAAAATGTATTTTTGCCTTGTTGCGTGTGTAGGGGCGACCATTGGTCGCCCGCCAGCTTACCGCAGCAACGCATTTTCCGGGACGGTTTCTTGCAAGGCAAACGGGCACGGGCGGGCAATGCTCGCCCCTACAAGAGTGTTTCGACAGTCTGTAGCTGCCCCACATTTCCGCTGCCCACTGTGCCGAACGGGTGTTTATTTCTCCCTCTTGACAAAAGAGGTTAGTCTATGCTATCTTGTCATTGGTTAGCTTGCGCTAACCTTGAAGTATCGCTTTATCCCATTCCGGGCATACTGAAAAAGCAGTTTATAGAGAAAGGACTTTATACCATGAGCTATCTGGAAATTGAGAAGGTCATTGGCCGCGAGATCATCGACTCCCGCGGCAACCCCACCGTCGAGGCAGAGGTATGGCTGGCCGACGGCACGATTGGCCGCGGCGCTGCCCCCAGCGGTGCGTCCACCGGTGAATTTGAGGCTCTGGAGCTGCGCGACGGCGACAAGAGCCGCTTCGGCGGCAAGGGCGTCAGCAAGGCTGTTGAGAACATCAACACCACCATCAACGAGGTTCTTGCCGGCATGGATGCCTCCGACATCTACGCCGTGGACGCCGCTATGCTGAAGGCCGACGGCACCAAGGATAAGTCCAACCTCGGTGCAAACGCCATTCTGGCGGTTTCCATCGCGGCGGCCCGCGCGGCGGCCATCTCGCTGGATGTGCCCCTGTACCGCTTCCTGGGCGGCGTGTCCGGCAACAAGCTGCCCGTGCCCATGATGAACATCCTGAACGGCGGCGCGCATGCGGCCAACACCGTGGACGTGCAGGAGTTCATGATCATGCCCGCCGGTGCGCCCAGCTTCAAGGAGGGTCTGCGCTGGTGCACCGAGGTGTTCCACGCCCTGCAGGCGCTGCTGAAATCCAAGGGTCTGGCCACCTCCGTGGGTGACGAGGGCGGCTTTGCACCCGACCTTGCCAGCGACGAGGAGGCCATTCAGTATATCCTCGAGGCCATCGAGAAGGCCGGCTACCTGCCCGGCAGGGATTTTGTGCTGGCCATGGATGCTGCCTCCAGCGAGTGGAAGGGCAGCAAGAAGGGCGAGTATAAGCTGCCCAAGTGCGGCAAGGTCTTTACCAGTGAGGAGCTGGTCGAGCACTGGAAGCAGCTGGTCGAGAAGTATCCCATCTACTCCATCGAGGACGGCCTCGACGAGGAGGACTGGGAGGGCTGGCAGCACATGACGAAGGAGCTGGGCGGCAAGGTTCAGCTGGTCGGCGACGACCTGTTCGTCACGAACACCGAGCGCCTGTCCAAGGGCATTCGCTTGGGCTGCGGCAACTCGATCCTCATCAAGCTGAACCAGATCGGCTCGGTTTCCGAGACGCTGGAGGCCATCAAGATGGCGCACAAGGCCGGTTACACCGCCATTGCGTCCCACCGCTCCGGCGAGACCGAGGACACCACGATTGCCGACCTGGCCGTTGCGCTGAACACCTGCCAGATCAAGACCGGCGCCCCCAGCCGCAGCGAGCGCGTCGCCAAGTACAACCAGCTTCTCCGCATCGAGGAGGAGCTTGGCAGCGCCGCGCAGTATCCGGGGTTTGGGGCGTTTAACATTAAAAAGTAAGGGCTGGAGAGGAGATAGGAGAAAAAATGCCGCGGGCGTATGCTCGCATCCGCCCCTACAACTCAAAAATTGTTGCCCAAACAACACACAAAGCCCTGTAATTCTGGTATAATACTCAAAGCCGGGCGAAATACGCCCGGCGGTCCATACATTAAAAGAGGTGCACAATGACAGATTTCAAACAGTGGGAAGGCTTTGAAGGCCGCATTTGGAAAGAGGAAGTCAACACCCGTGACTTCATCCAGAAGAACTACACCCCCTACGACGGCGACGAGAGCTTCCTCGCCGGTCCTACCGACGCTACCAACAAGCTGTGGGGCGCGCTGCAGAAGCTGCAGAAGGCCGAGCGCGCCAAGGGCGGCGTGCTGGACATGGAGACCGAGGTCGTCTCCGGCCTGACCGCCTACGGCCCCGGCTACATCGACCCCGAGCTGAAGGACCTCGAGAAGGTCGTCGGCCTGCAGACCGATAAGCCCCTGAAGCGCGCCTTCATGCCCTACGGCGGCATCAAGATGGCGGAGCAGGCCTGCACCACCTACGGCTACCAGCCCAGCGAGAAGCTGCACGAGATTTTCACCAAGTACACCCGCACCCATAATCAGGCCGTGTTCGATGCCTACACCCCCGAGATGAAGAAGGCCCGCCACAGCCATATCGTCACCGGCCTGCCCGACACCTATGGCCGCGGCCGTATCGTCGGCGACTACCGCCGTGTGGCACTGTACGGCATCGACGCCCTCATCAAGTTCAAGCAGGAAGACTTCGCCAACTGCGGCGACGGCACCATGACCGATGACGTCATCCGCCTGCGCGAGGAGATCGCACGCCAGATCAGCGCCCTGAAGGGCATGAAGAAGATGGCCGAGGCTTACGGCTGCGACATCTCTCAGCCCGCTAAGACCGCCAAGGAAGCCTGCCAGTGGCTGTACTTCGGCTATCTGGCCGCCATCAAGACCCAGAACGGCGCCGCTATGAGCGTGGGCCGCATCTCCACCTTCCTCGATATTTATATCCAGCGCGATCTGGACAAGGGCATCCTGACCGAGAGCGAGGCTCAGGAGCTCATCGACCACATGGTCATGAAGTTCCGCATGGTCAAGTTCGCCCGCATCCCCAGCTACAACCAGCTGTTCTCCGGCGACCCCGTCTGGGCAACGCTGGAAGTGGGCGGCATCGGCATGGACGGCCGCAGCATGGTCACCAAGAACTGCTATCGCTTCCTGCATACCCTCGAGAACATGGGCCCTGCACCGGAGCCGAACCTGACCGTTCTGTACTCCTCTGCTCTGCCTGAGAACTTCAAGAAGTATGCCGCCAAGGTGTCCATCAACACCAGTTCCGTCCAGTACGAGAACGACGACGTCATGAAGCCCGTCTGGGGCGACGATTACTCCATCTGCTGCTGCGTGTCTGCTACCCAGACCGGCAAGGAGATGCAGTTCTTCGGCGCACGTGCCAACCTGGCAAAGTGCCTGCTCTACGCCATCAACGGCGGTGTGGACGAGAAGAGCCACGAGCAGTGCGGCCCCAACTACGCCCCCATCACCGGCGAGTACCTGAACTACGACGAGGTTCTGCCCAAGTACGTCCAGATGCTGGACTGGCTGGCCGGCCTGTACGTCAACGTGCTGAACCTCATCCAGTATATGCACGACAAGTACTACTACGAAGAGGCTGAGATGGCCCTCATCGACACCGATGTCCGCCGCACCTTCGCCACCGGTATCGCCGGCTTCTCCCACGTCATCGACTCCCTGAGCGCCATCAAGTACGCCAAGGTCAAGGTCGTGCGCGACGAGGCAGGTCTTGCCACCGGCTTCGAGATCGAGGGCGACTTTCCGAAGTACGGCAACGACGATGACCGTGCCGACGAGATCGGTGTCTGGCTGCTGCGCACCTTCCTTGAGATGATCAAGAAGCGCCACACCTACCGCAACTCCGAGGCTACCACCTCCATCCTGACCATCACCTCCAACGTGGTCTACGGCAAGTACACCGGCGCTCTGCCCGATGGCCGTGCCGCCTTCACCCCGTTCGCACCCGGTGCCAACCCCAGCTACGGCGCAGAGCAGAACGGCCTGCTGGCCTCTCTGAACTCCGTGGCCAAGCTGCCCTACCACTGGGCTCTGGACGGCATCTCCAACACCCAGACCATCAACCCCGACGCTCTGGGCCACAGCGAGGGCGAGCGCGTTGAGAATCTGGTGCAGGTCATGGACGGCTACTTCGACCAGGGCGCACACCACCTGAACGTCAACGTCTTCGGCAAGGAGAAGCTCATCGACGCTATGGAGCACCCCGAGAAGGAGGAGTATGCAAACTTCACCATCCGTGTCTCCGGCTACGCCGTCAAGTTCATCGACCTGACCCGCGAGCAGCAGATGGACGTCATCTCCCGTACCTGCCATGCAGCTCTGTAACCCCATCGGATACGTCCACTCGCTGGAGACTTTCGGCTCTGTGGACGGCCCCGGCGTCCGCTTCGTCGTCTTTTTGCAGGGGTGCGCCCTGCGGTGCAAATACTGCCACAACCCGGAGACCTGGGCTGAGGGCGGCGAGGAATGGACGGTGGACAAGCTCTTTCAGCGGGTGTGGCGCTACCGCAACTACTGGGGCAAAAAGGGCGGCATCACGGTCAGCGGCGGCGAGCCGCTGCGCCAGATGGAGTTCCTGACGGCGTTCTTCGAACTGGCGCGCTCCAAGGGCGTGCATACGGCTCTGGACACCGCCGGTCAGCCCTTCCGCCCCGACGATGCGGCTTATCTGGCCGATTTTGACCGGCTGATGAAGTCCACCAGCCTCGTCATCCTCGATTTGAAGGAGATCGACCCGGAGAAGCACCGCAGGCTCACCGGAAAGGACAACGCGAACATCCTTGCGATGGCGCGCCACATCTCCGACCTCGGCGTACCGCTCTGGATACGCCATGTCCTCGTCCCCGGCCTGACGGACGACGAAGACGGCCTGCGGAAGACCGCAGAGTTCATCTCGTCCCTCAAGACGGTGCAGCGGGTAGAGGTACTGCCCTACCACACGCTGGGCCTCTTCAAGTGGCAGAAGCTCGGCATCCCTTATCCCCTGCCCGATGCTGTCCCGCCCACGGCGGAACAGGTCAAGCGGGCCGAGGAACTGCTGGAGACCGCACGGTATACCAGCTGATATAATTCCAACACGATAAAACCCCCTGTACAGAATGATATGAACCCCAAAAGTTAGACAAAAAAACGAATTAAGCGGCCCCAACGGTCT
>ENA-ORVG01002936-ORVG01002936.1-human-gut-metagenome-genome-assembly--contig:-NODE-2936-length-14722-cov-2.435876_pt1 | contig 14722 bp, 14 predicted proteins | sample MGYA00242091_ERZ509233 | MGnify/ENA primary metagenome ERZ509233 (study PRJEB26280, sample SAMEA2338840) | human gut metagenome | biome: human gut; feature: human-associated habitat; material: faeces... | reverse complement strand
GTGGGTTCGATTCCCGCTGGGAACATTATAAAATGCAGCAATGGTTGTAGATTCATTGCTGCATTTTATGTTAATACATTTGTATGGAAGATAATTTTTCTGCACATTAAGATACTTTTCCATTTGGACTACAGGAAATCGTTACATTCTTGGTAACATTGTATTTTGAACCATTGTAACCTGTATGAGTTGCTATAACTTTTGAAGTAGCCGTGTTACCAATCTTGGAGGAAACACAGCTTTTAATTGACCATGATTTACCAGGAGCGGTTGCACTATGTGAACATTTGGTACACTTAGATGTATTTCCATTATATGTAAATGTAGCCTTAATAGAAACAGACCACATAACAGAACCAGAGGAGTTCTTGTAATATGTTGTTTTAGTTTTAGTAATGGTTTTGGATGTGGACAATGTGGATATATTATGTGGTAGAGATAAATCAGAACTTATGACAGTTTCAATATAATCTCCGTTGTCTAATATCTTTTTTGAAGTATTGTCTATGGTAGATGCTATAATTCCTAATTGTGTATTAGATAATAAATTATCATTAGCGTATGTTGTGATATTAAAACACACGTTTTTCTCAATAATACTAGACAAAGAAAAATGAATCAAGTATACTTTTGTATGGATTCACATTCCATTTACAAGATTTGAGCCAGAGTGCACCCGACCAAATCTTATACGAAAAACGTGTGCACAGAAATGAGGTTTAAGATGAAAATTTTAGTAGTTAATTGCGGAAGTTCCTCTCTTAAGTTTCAGTTGATCGATTCCGAGACAGAAGAAGTGGCTGCTTCAGGACTTTGCGAGAGAATTGGACTTGACGGAGCTTTGATCTACAAAGTAAACGGAGATAAGATCAAGCAGGAGATTGATCTGCCGGATCACGAAGTTGCGATCAAGAAAGTATTGGATACTTTGTTGGATAAGGAAATTGGAGTGTTGACCTCCTTAGATGAGATCGGTGCAATTGGCCATCGAATGGTACATGGTGGGGAGAAATTTTCTTCTTCCGTTATTATAAATGAAGAGATTATCAAACAGATTGAAACGTGTAATGATCTGGCTCCATTACATAACCCGGCCAATCTGCTGGGTGTTCGTGCATGTCAGGAAGTTATGCCGGGCGTGCCGAATGTTGTGGTATTTGATACAGCATTTCATCAGACAATGCCATCCAAGGCATATTTGTACGCTCTTCCAAAGGAATATTATGAGAAATACGGTGTTCGTCGCTATGGTTTCCATGGAACCAGTCATAGCTTCGTATCCAAGAGACTGGCAGAACTTGCAGGACTGGATATTAACAATTCCCGTATGATCATTTGCCATATCGGAAGTGGAGCAAGTATTTCCGCGATCAAAGATGGTAAGTCTGTAGATACCAGCATGGGTATGACACCATTAGAGGGACTGATGATGGGAACGCGTTCCGGTGATATGGATCCTGCCATCATTGAGTTTATCTGTCAGAAAGAAAATATCACGGTACAGGAAATGACAACAATCTTGAATAAGAAGTCCGGTGCTCTTGGATTGTCCGGCTTATCCAATGATTATCGTGATCTTGTAGAAGCTGCACAGGGTGGCAATCAGGATGCGATCAATGCGTTAGATGTCATGGTATATCGTGTGATCAAGTATATCGGTGCATATTATATGGCACTTGGCGGAGTAGATGCTATTGCCCTGACAGCAGGTGTTGGTGAGAACAACTTAGAGCTTCGTGCCAAGATCGTTGAAGGTTTAGCAGCGATCGGTATCAAGCTGGATGTTGAGGCAAATGCAGTACGCGGTGATGAGCGTAAGATCTCTACTGATGACAGTGCGGCTCAGGTATGGGTGGTACCAACTAATGAGGAGCTTGCTATTGCCAGAGAGACAGCTCGTCTGGTCTGCAAATAAGATTCACAAAAAAATTGTTGACAAAGCAACCGTGAGTTGATATAATCGAGAAAGTGTTGCAAAAGGAAATGGATTACAAATAGGAGGTGGAAAGAAATGTCTATTTGCCCTAAAAATAAATCTTCTAAGTCTAGAAGAGATAAGAGAAGAGCTAATTGGAAAATGTCTGCACCAAACTTGGTAAAATGCAGCAAATGTGGTGCTTTAATGATGCCACACAGAGTATGCAAGGCTTGTGGATCTTACAATAAGAAAGAGATCCTTGCAAACGCTGAATAATGGACATTCCATATAGTACATGAAATAAAAAACCGATACGGAAACGTATCGGTTTTTTTGCTATTAGAGATTAAGGTGTCAAAAGTCCTTTTGGCACTTTAATCTTATTAAAGTAATCAAGCTGTGGGATGATATATTTGTTAAAGTAATCAGGCTGTACAATGATATATTTGTTAAAACAGCCAAGCTGTACGGCGGTCTATTTATAAAAAGCAGCCAAGCTGTGCTGCCACATAAGCAGGGAGCCATGAGGAACCATCATCTTCTGAAGCAGGTTCCGGAAGTGCTGCAAAACATAATTTGTCACGATGCTCTTGCTGAAACAGCAATAATCCATCACAGTCTATTTTGCCGGAAACAGAGGGAATAAAATCGCCGGTCTTTCGGACATAACAGGTTGCAGCAGTTGCTGCCTTGCGATGTGCTTTATCGACAAACTCTGCCACACTGCGGTGGATGGCAGTGTCCTCTTCCGGCAGGTAATAATAATTTTTGTAATCCGGAATAAAATATTTCAATTCTTCATGAACACAAGGTATCGTCAACAATCCCAGAGAGTGCTCCAAGGTAAGTTCCAACTCTTTTTGCGGTTGGTCCCGGAATAGTTTTGACCAAGGAATCGGTGCTGCGACATGGACTTTGCGGGGAACGGCTGCCGACAGTTCAAACGAGATCGTAGCCGCGCTGCAGCCGGGGCGGCGTTCTAATAGTGTGGCGTGTTCGATCCGGGCAGGCGATTCTTTTTTGCGTGTCAAGAGCAGTCGGTAGGTCAGAACTTTTACTAAGTGGAGCATACCGATCAGGTCATCGTGATTATGCAAGAGCAACAGATGTTCTTTGACAGCCGCTTGTTCCGGGTGAAGCAGCAGATCTTGGCGGTAGCTGCTGTATACCTGGATGAGATCTCCGCCGGAATAAATATCTTCTCGGTCAATGCCGATAAACTGTTCCCAGTCTTTTTGTGCACCATGCGCCAAACCAAACAACTTCTTTAATGGTCGTAGCTGCAGCAGCATATCAAACGATCTTGTCTGCGTTGTGTCGGATAAGATGTCCTGACAATGGGAAGAAGGTGTGATGTGATATTTGTCGCATTTATTCAAAATATAGGGGATATCAAAGGTGCGTCCATTGAAATGGCACAGGCCATCATAATGTTCTAATTGCTCCAGAAAGCATGTTAGCATTTCCTGCTCACTGGCAGATGTGTCGGCGAACCATTGTGTGATCGTATATTGGTCTGCACCGGAAGCGTGTATGGTACCGATCAAATATAGGGAAGATGCACGTGGCGACAGCCCCGTGGTTTCAATATCAAAAAATAAAATACGTTCCGGATCCATTGGAAAAGCAGCAGCCGGAAGTGCTAATGTAATTGTATCTGTAATGGTTTTCATTCGTTTCCTCCGTTTGTGAAACATCGTTTGAGGACATTATAGACCATTTGAGTTTTTTGAGCAATTCGAGTATACTAATATGCAGAAGTGAGTAATGATGATAATGGTCTCTGTAGTGCGGCAAAGAATGGTAATAGTTGCACTTCGACAGGAACGAATTGGAATGGAGGGTGTTTATGAAGAAAACTCCATCAGACAGCAGTTATGAAAGATGGATACGTAAACAGAGAGAACGTGACGCAGATATGTTTCGCAGAGGAGAGGAACATTACAAGCATTTACGAGGGCTAAAAGGACGGATCCAAAATAATTTATCCGGATTTTTGCGCATCATATTGACAGCATTTATCGTTTTGATCCAGTTTGTAATGATAATAATGCTCCCGTTACTGCTACAAAATCAAACAGTGTATTTCTACTTTATATTGGAGATTGTTGCGGTGATCGCCATGCTGACGCTGATCAATAGCAGTCAAAGCCCGGCGTATCGGCAGGCTTGGATCGCATTAGCGTTGATCCTGCCGATCAGTGGATTTGTAATGTATTATCTGTGGGGAAGATCCAGCCGTAACAAAAAGAAGTTGGATCAACATATCTTGCGACAGATTTCTTATGGAAATCAGTTCTTGATACACGATGAGCAGGCGTATCAGAAGTTTTTGCAGGAAAATCCTGTGGCAGGTCGTATGGTTAAGTACATGGAGACGGCAGAATTCCCATTGTCTGCGGCAAATGATGTGAAGTATTACCCGATGGGAGAAGATGCGTTCGAAGATATTTTTGCGGCGTTAGAACAGGCAGAAGACTATATTTTGATCGACTTTTTTATCGTTGCTGAAGGAGCTTTGTGGGATAAAACGTTTGAAATATTAAAACGGAAAGTAGCACAGGGCGTTGAAGTAAAGTTTTTGTATGATGACTTTGGTGCAGCGATCCGAACGGGTAAATATTTTTCGACGATGTTACAAAAAGCAGGAATAGACGTGCGTGTCTTTAATCCGATCCACAAATATACAGGCGAATTGTATATGAATTTCCGTTCACACCAAAAGATTGTTGTGGTAGACGGTAAAGTGGCGTTTACCGGAGGATTTAATCTGGCAGATGAATATGCAAATTTGATAGAACGCTTTGGCGTTTGGAAAGATACGGGTGTTCGCGTGAGCGGTGAAGCGGTTTGGGGACTGACGATCGTTTTCCTGCAAATGTGGGAAGCGAGTTCGACCGACCCGGAACATGTTGGTTATTTGCGATATCGTGTTATGCCGGAAAGTACGGGCGATACGTATTGTCATGTGATCTCAGATGGCCCGGCTAACAATCCGTTTAATCCGATTGAGAGCATCTATAATCAGATGATCATGTATTCCGATGAATATTTGTATATTACGACGCCATATCTTGTTATCGAAGATTACATGAAGCAGTCATTGATCGAGGCAGCACAGAGAGGTGTTGACGTACGTATCATCACGCCAAGTATTCCGGATAAAAAACTGGTTAAAATATTGACATATTACAATTATGGCAGTCTTCTCAAAGAGGGGATCCGTATTTATGAATATACGCCGGGATTTGTGCATGCAAAGCAGATATTGACGGAGGATGCAGCAATCGTAGGAACGATTAATATGGATTATCGCAGTTATTATCTGCATTATGAAAACGGCATTTGGATGTCGGGAGAGCAGATACAGGAAGATATCCGCAAGGATTTTTGTGCTACTTTTGAGGAAAGTCATGAAGTTAGTTATGAAGAATGGAAGAACAGACCGCGAAGATATAAATTTATCGAGCCGGTGTTGAATTTGTTTTCCATTTTGCTGTAATAGATTACAGTATGTGCAGTGAAGGGCGCAAAAGTACCGAGATATATGCCTTTGTGGAAGAAACTTTGGAGGAGAGGAGAGAACGTACGATGTATACAAATGTGTGCAAGCACTGTCATCAGGTGTTTCGTTCGAAGATCCGTACTTGCTGCTGCAAGGATTGTCGTGATAAGGATGAGGATCAGTTGGATGATATTGTAGAATATCTGCACCGCTTCCCAAACAGCAATGCGCTGCAGATTTCAGAGGAACTTGGTATCCATCCGTATGTGATCTTGAAATATATGGAAGAAGGTTGGTTGTCTAAGTCTCATGGGACTTTTAGTCGGATACCGGACTAGTACATAAGAAAGATAATTGACGATGTTAATACCACGCCTGTGGTAATATGCGAAAACATGCATAGATCTGCAGGCAGAGAAAGGAATGTAGGATTCAGATGATCAGTTATGTTGCAGGAGAGCTGGTGGCAACGACAGCGACCAGTGTGATCATAGATCACCAGGGGATCGGACTGGAGGTATTGGTACCGGATTCCTTGTTGTCAAAAATGCCGGTGGCAGGCAGTCAAGTGAAAATATACACGTACTTTTCGGTGCGTGAAGATGCAATGCAGTTGTTTGGGTTTGCGACACAGGCTGACAAAGACCTGTTTAAGCTATTGATCACGGTCAGCGGAATTGGACCAAAGGGAGGCTTGGCGTTGATGGGAACACTTTCCGGAGATGATATTCGGTTTGCGATCCTTTCTGAAGATGCCAAGACGATTGCAACTGCACCGGGAATTGGAGCGAAAACAGCCAAAAAACTTATTTTGGAACTGAAGGATAAGATTGATATGCAGCAGTCGATCGAGACGGCACTGGATGTCGGGGAGCAGTCGAAGACAGATATGACGCAGCATTCTTCTGCTCTGCAGGCAGATGCTGTCAGTGCACTGACAGCACTCGGGTATTCGGCAACGGATGCGCTAAGAGCAGTGCGGGCAGTTCCTGCGGCAGAGAACATGACGGTAGAAGAACTGCTTAAGCAGAGCTTAAAAAATATGTAAAACAAAGTCAGACGAAAGGAATTAATAACGGATGGCAAAGAGAAGCATTACAACGGAGTTTACGAATGAAGATGCAGGGATAGAGACCAGTCTCAGACCGCAGTATCTTCGGGAGTATATCGGACAGGAAAAAGTAAAGAGCAACCTTAAAGTGTATATAGAAGCTGCTAAGGAGCGAGGGGACTCTTTGGACCATGTACTGTTGTACGGCCCGCCGGGACTTGGTAAGACAACACTTGCCGGGATCGTGGCAAATGAGATGGGGACGAATCTAAAGATCACAGCGGGACCTGCCATTGAAAAGCCGGGTGAGATGGCTGCTATCCTCAATAATCTGCAGGATGGAGATGTGCTGTTTGTGGATGAGATCCACCGGTTGAATCGCCAGGTAGAAGAGGTATTATATCCTGCGATGGAGGATTTTGTGATCGATATCGTGATCGGGAAAGGTGCAGCGGCACGGTCGATCCGTCTGGATCTTCCTAAGTTTACACTGGTCGGAGCAACCACCAGAGCGGGTATGCTGACAGCTCCGCTTCGTGACCGTTTTGGCGTGATTAATCGTCTGGAGTTTTATACGGTAGAAGAGCTGCAGGAGATCATTTTGCACTCTGCTAAAATATTAGAAGTAGAAATTGATAAAGATGGTGCTTTGGAGCTTGCCAGACGATCCAGAGGGACGCCACGCCTTGCTAACCGGCTGCTCAAGAGAGTGCGTGATTTTGCACAGATCAAGTACGATGGACGTATAACGAAAGAGGTGGCTGATTTTGCGCTGAATTTATTAGAGGTTGATAAGTTGGGGTTGGATCAGACGGATCGACAGATCCTCATGACGATGATCCAAAAATTTGGCGGTGGGCCTGTAGGATTAGAAACGTTAGCCGTATCGATCGGAGAAGACCCGGGTACGTTAGAAGATGTATACGAACCCTATCTTGTTCAAAATGGACTGATCCTGCGAACGCCAAGAGGCCGCGTTGCATCAGATGAGGCGTATTATCATTTCGGGATACCGAAAGAATAAAACATAGAAAGCAAGAGACACAAAGTAACTATGGTACCTACGGCTCTAAAACGAGTCGGGAAAGGAATGAATGATCGTATGAAATTTACAAAGATGCATGGGTGTGGCAATGATTATGTATATGTGAACTGCCTGGAGGAAACGGTGAAACATCCGGATAAGGTAGCACAATTTGTGAGTGACCGCCATTTTGGCATCGGATCGGATGGACTGATCTTAATTGAGCCGTCTGAGGTGGCAGACTTTTGCATGGCGATGTACAACGCTGATGGTTCCCGTGGAGAAATGTGTGGCAACGGAATACGTTGTGTTGCAAAATATGTCTATGATTACGGGCTGACCGACAAAACGAAGGTGTCGATCGAGACGTTAGCCGGTATCAAATATATTGATATGGAAGTACAGGATGGTAAAATGAAAACGGCGAAAGTGAATATGGGATCGCCGATCCTCTGCCCGTCTGAGATTCCGGTAACGATCGGAGAGAAGCAGTGTGTGAATGAGCCATTGATCGTGGAGGGGAAAGAGTATCATGTAACAGCGGTATCTATGGGAAATCCTCATGCCGTTGTTTTTGTGGAGGATACTGCATCACTTCCGTTGGAAAAGATCGGACCGGGTTTTGAGCATCATGAAGCATTTCCGAAGAGAGTAAATACAGAATTTATTCAGGTGTTAAACCGCAGTGAGATCAATATGCGTGTTTGGGAGCGAGGGGCCGGAGAGACACTTGCTTGTGGAACAGGAACGTGTGCGGCTGTTGTAGCCTGTGTATTAAATGGCAAAACGGATGAGAACGTAACTGTGCATTTGCTGGGAGGCGATCTGTATATTGTCTATGATCGTGAGGCAGAGACAGTATTTATGACGGGACCGGCTACCGTTGTATTCGATGGGGAAATCGACATCACAGATATTGATGTGTAGAATGTAAGAGACAGAGAATATGATGTTGTTTGTGGTTAGGAATGTAACAGAAATATAGATAGGACAGAAAGGATGAGCAGAATATGAGATTATCACAGTTATTATTGGCTATGGATTATACGGTACTGCAGGGGGAGCAGGACCGCGAGATCAGTACCTTAGTATATGATTCACGTAAGGTAGAGCAGGATTCTGTATTTGTATGCATTAGCGGGGCAGTGCGCGACGGACATGATTTTGCACCGGAAGTTGCCGCAAAAGGCGCTGCGGTGTTGATCGTGGAAAAGGAAGTTACTGTTCCCGATGAGGTTACCGTGATCCGGGTGGCAGACAGCAGGTTAGCGCTTGCACAGCTTTCTGCAGCATATTTTGACCATCCTGCCAAAGAACTGACAACGATTGGAATTACCGGAACCAAGGGGAAGACAACGGCAACGTACATGGTTCGTTCGATCTTGGAGGCATCCGGCTTTAAGACCGGCTTGATCGGAACGATCGAGACGATCATTGGAGATACGGTGATCCCATCGGTGAACACAACTCCGGAATCGTATGTTGTGCAGGAATCTTTCCGCAAAATGGTGGACGCCGGATGCAAATGCGTGGTGATGGAAGTTTCTTCACAGGCGTTGATGTTACACCGTGTAAGCGGTTTTGTATTTGATTACGGTATTTTTACAAATTTGGAGCCGGATCATATCGGTCCGAATGAGCATAAGGATCTGGCAGACTATATTCATTGCAAGAGCCTTTTGTTTAAGCAGTGTAAACACGGTATATTCAATGCCGATGCACATCATCTGGATGAGGTATTGGAAGGCCATACGTGTGAAGTGGAGACATATGGATTTGGAGAAGATGCAGATCTTCGCGCATCTAATGTTCATTTAATGGATAAAGGCGGCACGCTTGGTGTTGCTTACCACATGAGTGGGGCATTGGATATGGACGTTGAGATTGATATTCCGGGCACATTTAGTGTGTATAATTCGATGACGGCGATTGCAATCTGCAGACATTTCGGAGTACAAAAAGAGACGATATTGAACTCTTTATCGCAGATCCGTGTGAAGGGGCGAGTGGAGATCCTTCCGGTTTCTTCTAAATTTACGCTTATGATCGACTACGCACATAATGCTATGAGTCTTGAGAGTCTCTTGTCTACGCTGCGAGAGTATCATCCAAAGCGTCTGGTGTGCCTGTTTGGATGTGGTGGTAACCGTTCCAGAGAGCGTCGCTTTGAAATGGGAGAGGTTTCTTCTAAGATGGCAGATCTGACGATCGTGACTTCGGACAATCCGCGTAATGAACAGCCGGAAGCAATCATTGCAGATATCGTCACCGGCGTGGAAAAGGCGGATGGAAAATACATCACGATCATTGACCGAGCCGAGGCGATCCGTTATGCGATCGAGCATGCACAAGAGGGTGATGTTATCGTTTTAGCCGGTAAAGGACATGAAGATTATCAGGAAATCTGTGGCAAGAAATACCATATGGATGAGAGAGAACTGGTGGCAGATGTTGTCAAAGACGGCAACTTCCTGCAGTGATGACAGAACCGAAAGGAATGTAGGGTTTATATGCTATTTGCAGATATTATCATCGATATATCGGTGAAAAGTCTAGACCGCCCGTTTCAATATCGTGTACCGGATCCGTTACAGGCGGACGCGGTGATCGGCGCATTGGTCGATATCCCATTTGGCAAAGGAAATCGAACAGTGCAGGGATATATTATCGGGTTGTCAGATCAGGCGAAGTTTGACATTCGCCGAACCAAAGATATTATAGCAGTTGTAAAGCAGGGCGTCGTAGCACAGTCGCACCTGCTTTCCCTTGCTTACTGGATAAAAACACATTACGGCGGTACGATGAATGACGCGATCAAGGCTGTTATGCCGGTGCGGCGTGAAATCCAGATAAAAGAGAAAAAACGTGTCATACCGATCCCAACAAGGGAAGATCTTAGAAAGATACGCGAGGAACTGGCAGGCAAGCATCAGACGGCAAGAGTGCGGATCATAGATGCTTTGCTGCAGGCAGAAGACTATGCAGACGGGATGGATTATGATGTGCTTTGTAAGGCGCATAAGGCAACGCTATCTGTACTTCGAGCAATGCAGGACAAAGGATGGATCCGTATAGAGGTGAGCAGATCTTACCGCAATCCCTATCACACACTTCATGCGGCAGACAAAGAAGTGATATTGAATGAGCAGCAGCAAAAGGCTGTAACGCAGATCTGTGGCAATATGGATGCGGGACAGCAGCAGGTATATCTGCTGCATGGTGTTACCGGAAGCGGTAAGACAGAAGTATATATGCAATGTATCGAGCATGTCATCCGCAGCGGCAGACAGGCCATAGTGCTGATTCCGGAGATCGCACTCACGTTTCAGACAGTACAGCGTTTTTATGCGCGTTTTGGAGACAGAGTTTCGGTTATGCATTCCAGACTATCTGCGGGAGAGCGGTATGACCAGTTTGAACGTGCGCAGATGGGAGAGATCGATATTATGATCGGGCCGCGATCTGCATTGTTTACGCCGTTTGAGCGACTGGGGATCATTGTTATGGATGAGGAACATGAGTCCAGCTATCAAAGTGAAAATGTTCCGAAATATCATGCAAGAGAAGTTGCCGTACAGCGTGCCAAGATGCTTGGGGCAAGCGTGTTACTCGGATCGGCGACACCATCGCTGGAAGCATATTATCATACGACCACGGGGGAGTATACGCGCATTGAACTGACGGAGCGCGCCGGAGGGGCTTCACTGCCTCGTGTGGAAATTGTGGATCTGCGGGAAGAACTGGCAGCAAAGAATTTCTCGATATTTAGCCGGAGTTTAACGGCTAAGATCCAAAAGAGACTGGAACGAGGCGAACAGACAATCTTATTTTTGAATCGTCGTGGATTTGCAGGCTTTGTGTCCTGCCGCAAATGTGGAGAAGTCGTTGGCTGTCCGCATTGTGCCGTGTCACTCAAACCGCACAGCAGAGCTGGCAAAGTAACGCATCTGACCTGCCATTATTGTGGCTATACGATTCCGATGCCACAGACTTGTCCATCCTGTGGATCGAAATACATTGGCACCTTTGGACTTGGCACAGAGCAGGTAGAACAGATGGCGGCAAGCAGATTTCCGGGTGCAAGAGTACTTCGCATGGATGCGGATACGACCGGAGGCAAAGAGGGACATGACCGGATCTTAAAGCAATTTGCGGCGGGAGAGGCAGACATTTTGGTAGGAACGCAGATGATCGTCAAGGGCCATGATTTTGCGAAGGTAACATTAGTTGGCATATTGGCGGCAGATCTGTCGCTTAATGTAGGAGATTACAGAGCGGCAGAACGCACTTATCAGTTGCTGGCGCAGGCGGCAGGACGGGCAGGACGTGGCGATCTTGCCGGAGAAGTTGTCCTGCAGACCTATCAGCCGGAGCATTACAGCATTACCTGCGCAGCAGATCAAAACTACGTGCAATTTTATAAGCAGGAAATTTTAATGCGTCAAATGTTGCAATATCCGCCCGTTTCCCATATACTAGGAGTATTGGTGCTTTCTAAGGATGAGGCGTTAGCGACGTCATTTGCAGATGAGTTAGCGGACATGCTTCGTGGCACAGAGGGGCTTGTACTTTTGGGACCGTCAGAGGCACCGATCGCCAAACTTCGGGATGTATATCGATATATGATATATGGAAAATCGGCGGAGTATGAGTGCTTGGTACGGGAAAAAGATCGATTAGAACAGTACATTCGGCAAAGAGGACTGTCAGAGCATTTAAGTGTTCAGTTTTCTTTTGATCATGAATAAAGGAAGGAAGAAAAAAATGGCATTAAGAACAATTCGAGTAATGGGAGATGAAATATTGACAAAGCAGTGTCGCCCGGTAAAGGAGATGACACCTAGGATTAAAACATTGATCGAGGATATGTTAGAGACGATGTATGACGCAGAGGGTGTAGGTCTTGCAGCACCTCAGGTTGGTATTTTGAAGCAGATCTGCGTGATTGATGTTACACCGGAATGTGATCATCCGATCGTATTGGTCAATCCGGAGATCATTGAACTTAGCGGAGAGCAGATCGGACAGGAAGGCTGTTTGAGTGTGCCTGGCAAAGTTGGTATTGTAAAACGCGCCAATTATGCGAAGGTAAAAGCATTGGATGAAAATATGAATGAGATCATTGTGGAAGGGGAAGAGCTGTTAGCGAGAGCCTTGCAGCATGAAATCGACCATCTTTCCGGTACGCTGTATGTCAGCAAGACGGAAAATGGGATTCAGGACGTAGAGCCGATCGAGTAAATGTATCTCATAGGATGACGATAGAGAGGCAGACTGCAGAAGACAGTGCCTGATTAGAGTGAGACAAAGGAGTGGACAAAGCATGCGTATTGTATTTATGGGGACACCGGACTTTGCGGTTCCGACATTGGAAACTCTGATACAGAGCGAACATGAAGTAGTTGGTGTTGTGACACAGCCGGACCGACCGAAGGGAAGAAGCGGTAAGCTGCAGTTTTCTCCGGTGAAGGAAGCCGCCGTGGAGGCGCAGATTCCGGTATTTCAGCCGGAGCGCATAAAGGACGGAACGTTTTATCCGGTCTTGCAGGAACTTAACCCGGATGTGATCATCGTTGTAGCATTTGGCCAGATATTACCCAAAGAAATATTAGAACTGCCAAAATACGGATGCATGAACGTGCATGCGTCCTTGCTGCCAAAGCTTCGTGGTGCAGCACCGATCCAGTGGTCTGTTATTGACGGAGATCCGGAAAGTGGCGTAACGATCATGCAGATGGATGAGGGACTGGATACCGGAGATATGTTGATGGTTCAGAAATATACATTGGATGCCAAAGAGACCGGGGGCAGTTTGTTTGATAAATTGTCACAACTTGGCGGTCCGATGATACTAGAGGTATTGAAACAGGCAGAAGCCGGAGAACTCCATCCTGTTCCGCAGGGAGAAGAATATACGTATGCCAAGATGCTTTCCAAGGAGACAGGAAAGCTTGATTTTACCAGACCGGCGGTTGAATTAGAGCGTTTGATCCGAGGACTTAATCCGTGGCCGAGTTGTTATACGGGCTTACAGGGTAAAATGCTAAAAATTTGGGATGCAGATATTGTCGATGCGGAGCAGCAGGCAGCAGAGCAGATCGAGAAAGGCCGGTGCGGTCAGATCGTATTGATTGATAAAAATCGCTTGTGGATCCAGACAGGAGATGGCTGCCTGAGTGTGCAAAGCTTGCAGCTCGCCGGCAAAAAACGAATGAATATTGCAGATTTCCTGCGCGGCATGCAGATTGACTGCGGAACGATACTTGCCTGTGATTAGGCAATAGAAAGGACAGTAATACCATGGAGAAACGGCAGACGCCACAACAGAATATGCGAAATGTACGTGCCATTGCGCTGGATATTCTCCTGCAGGTGATGGAAGAAGGCAAGTATTGTGACCGGACATTACACCGTACCTTAAATAGAGAGGATACGTTGTCCAAACAACAGCGTGCGTTTCTTACCAGATTAGTAGAAGGAACTGTTGAACAGGCAATCCGTTTGGATTACATCATAGATTGTTTTTCAAAAACAAAAGTGGTCAAGATGAAACCGGTGATCCGTGAAACACTGCGTATGGCAGTATATCAGTTGTTCTATATGGATCAAGTGCCTGACAGTGCAGCCTGCAACGAAGCTGTGAAACTGGTACGTAAACGTGGTTTGAAAGGCCTTAGTGGATTTGTCAATGGCGTTCTTCGAAGTGTTATCCGTGGCAAAGATCAGATTAAATATCCGGATGCGAAAGATTTTATTTCCTACGCATCCATCAAATATTCGATGCCAGGTTGGATCATTGAATATTTTTTAGAAGAATACAGTGAAGCTGAAACAGAACAGATCCTGCAGCCCTCTTATCTGGTTCGTATCGTGAACGGAAAGGTTGTTATCCAGCATCCGGACGGTTCTGTCTACGAGGCCACGGAGATTTCCGAAGAGAGTCTTCCGATGTCTGTCCGTGAAAAAATCCAGGAGGAATATCGGCTGAACTCACGTCAGGAACTCTACAGTTTTCTCGAAAATTATTCCAGCTAAAAAAATACTGGAACTTTCTCCGTTGGTGCGGTACAATGATATAGATTATTGCGGTTGCACCAGCAATCCCAATATGTCAGTAAAACAGGCAGGAGATAAAAACGAATGAACACAACATTTCGTGAAAAACTGAAAAATAAAAAACGTATCGTCATCAAGATCGGTTCTTCTTCCCTGACTCATTCGGAG
>ENA-ORVG01002930-ORVG01002930.1-human-gut-metagenome-genome-assembly--contig:-NODE-2930-length-14757-cov-5.035437_pt1 | contig 14757 bp, 16 predicted proteins | sample MGYA00242091_ERZ509233 | MGnify/ENA primary metagenome ERZ509233 (study PRJEB26280, sample SAMEA2338840) | human gut metagenome | biome: human gut; feature: human-associated habitat; material: faeces... | reverse complement strand
TCCCCTGCTTTCGACAAAGACAAAATGGCTACTTTTGAACGTTACTTTTTAAAAGGCGAGCGGTTGTGGTTGAAGAGCGTGTTGCCGCTCACGCCGAACATATAGAAGCCCGACAACGAGAAGTTGCCGAAGAACGACACGTCCGACGGAGGCGTCAGCGAATCGGTGCGATCCACGCGGTAGAGTCCCGACGCCAGCACGCCGATCCCCACGCTCGCCTCTTTGGAATAGTTCGGTGCGCCGATAAAACTGAAATCGATCTTCTTCTCGAACGTGCGGTCGACGTTGCCGTGGAAGATCCGGCTCCAGAAATTGTCCTTGCGTTTCGGCTGTTGCTGCGTCTCGGCAGCCGGCGCAGTCGCGGGCAGCGGAGTATACCGGTAACGCAACGTATCGCCGCCGCGCACACAGAGCGTATCCTGTTGCGCACGGGCGGAGAGTAGCAGAAAACAGCAGACGACGGCAGGGAGAAACCTTCTAAATACCATTTATTTATAGTTCTCTAACACCTCGTAAAAGGCCTCCTTGTCGGCATCCGAAAGCACCCCTTTGCGCAGGAAGACCAACTCGCCCTCCTTGGTGACGAACATCAGCACGAACTTGTTGTTGCAGTCGCCCAGATTCCACGCCGTGCTCAGGGCATGTGTCTGATCGGCGAGCACCGTCGCACCGTTGGTCGCAGTACGTTTGCGCGCCATCGAACGGGCCATGCTGTTGGGCACCATCGGCGCGTCTTTGAGATTCATCACGCCGAAGCCGTGGATCTTGTCGCTTTCGGCACGGTGGTTCTTTTCCAGTTCAACGGTGAAATCCTCGTTCTGCTTATGGTGGTCGGGATCGACATAGAAGATCATCAGGTTCTTTTCACCCCAGTACGGAAGCGTCACGGGCTTTCCTTCGAGATCGAGCACTTCGACGTTCGATACCTTTCGCGGCAAGGCCGCCTCCTCGGTCTGAGCCGATACGGTGCCGAATGCCAGCGAAAGGGCTGTCAGCGCCAGAAAATTTTTCAGTCTCATCATAATCCAATGAATTTATAATACATCATTGCACCGTGCAAAGATACGAATTTTTCAACAGACCGTCCCCTCGCAAAGTCCGAATAATGTTCAAAAAGACCACTGTTATCTACATCTTATTCCTGTCTGGAAACTCCTTTATGCAGAGTCGGAGGGGGAAACACGACGGGCTTACGAGCCGGTCGGCCGCCCGCATCGTTTCCGCCGAACCGCCGGATCGAGCGGATTCGGACAGGGCGGAGATATCGCCTGCGCCAAAATCAGCAGGAATGTTCTGCACCCGGCATACGCACTTTGCGGAAGATAGGTTTCCGCTCAGACAAGCGGTGCCTCGGCAAAACCAAATAAATTTGGTTCTGCGCTCGGCTTGCACACTTTGCGGGGACAAGCCCCGCTTAGATAGGCGGCGCCTCGGCAAAACCAAATAAATTTGGTTCTGCGCTCGGCTTGCACTATCTTTGTCCCATACAATAACCCGCTCCGCGTACCAATGAACATTCTCGACATCATCGTCTGGCTCGCACTGGCCGTCGCCGTGTTCAACGGCTGGCGCAAAGGCTTCATCGGCAAACTCTTCTCGCTGGCCGGACTCGTCGGCGGCATCTGGCTCGCACTGGGCTACGGCGCCCGCTGCGGCGAGGCGCTGCACATGGAGGGAACGACGGCCGCCGTAGCGGGACCGATCGTCGTCTTCGTCGCCGCGGCCGTCGCGGCCAACCTCGTCGGCCGGCTCGTAAGCAAGGCATGCAGCACGATCGGACTGGGCGGTCTCGACACGCTGCTGGGCATCGCGCTGGCGCTGTTGCAGGCCGTGCTGCTGCTGGGACTCGCCTTCAAGGCGACCGACTATTTCGATCCCGAACTCATCGCCCGTTCCACGCGCGAAGAGTCCAAATGCTACGCACCGGTGATGTGCGTGGCGGACAAGATCTTCCCCTCGCTGGGGGAATACGCCCGCGAGTACCTGCCCCGACCGGAGCGGGAAGAACCCGCGGAAAAGCCGGAGACAACCGAAAAACTGCAAAACGCATGAGCACCGAGATCCGAGGAGTCGTCACCCGTGCCACGGGGAGCTGGTACGACGTGCTGCACGAAGGGCGCACGATCGCCTGCCGCATCCGCGGCCGCATCCGCCTCAAAGGCGTCCGCTCGACCAATCCGGTCGTCGTGGGCGACGAGGTGGTCTGCACCGAAGGCGGCGACGGAGAGTGGGTGATCGAACGCATCCTGCCGCGCCGCAACTACATCATCCGGCGCGCCTCGAACCTCTCGAAAGAGTCGCACATCATCGCCGCGAACATCGATCAGGCATTGCTCGTGGCCACGCTCTCGCAACCCGTGACGGCCCCCGAATTCCTCGACCGCTTTCTGGCGACGTGCGAAGCCTACAAGATCCCCGCGACGATCCTGCTGGCCAAATACGACCTCGCTGCGGCCGACCCCGAAGCCGCGGCGGCCTTCCACGCCACCTACGAAAGCGCGGGCTACCGCGTCGTCGACCTCTCGACGCTCGACGGCACGGGGCTCGACGCGGTGCGTGCGCTCGTCGCCGGCTGCACGACGCTCGTGGCGGGCAACTCGGGCGTCGGCAAGTCGACGCTCGTCGGCGCACTCGAACCCGGACTGGCGCTGCGCACGGGAAGCATCTCGGAGAGCCACCGCAAAGGACGGCATACGACCACCTTCTCGGCCATGTACCCCCTCACGGGCGGCGGGTTCCTGATCGACACCCCCGGCATCAAGGGATTCGGCCTGATCGACATCGACGATCACGAACTGTGGCACTACTTCCCCGAAATGATGCGCATCGGGGCGGGCTGCCGCTTCTACAACTGCACCCACACCCACGAACCGGGCTGTGCCGTGCGCGAGGCGGTCGCACGGGGCGAGGTGGCGCGGTCGCGCTACGAAAGTTACCTGAAAATCCGCGACGAAGATGACAAATACCGCAAATGACCGCCCGCAGGAGTGGTACGACGCGCGCGCCGACCACCTCGCCGAGTTCCTCACCGACGAACGGCGCCGCACGCTCGCAACGGCGCTCGCCGAGCGGACGCGCTACATGACGCTGCTGGCCGAAAACACCTTCCATCCGCACAACGCCTCGGCGCTGGTGCGCCACTGCGACGCCTTCGGCGTGCAGGAGCTGCACACGGTCGAAACCCTCTGCAAGTTCTCGCCCAACGCCTCGATCGTGCGCGGGACGGACAAGTGGGTCGACGTGCGCCGCCACGCCTCGACGGCCGAAGCGATCGCCGCATTGCGGGCCGAAGGCTACCGGATCGTGGCCACGACGCCCCACCGCGAAAGCTGCACGCCCGAAACGTTCGACGTCGCGCGCGGTCCCTTCGCGCTGGTCTTCGGCACCGAGCACGCCGGCATCTCCGACGAGGCGATGGCGGCGGCCGACGAATACCTGCGCATCCCGATGTGCGGGCTGGTCGAGAGTCTCAACGTCTCGGCCTCGGCGGCGATCCTCGTCTACATGCTCTCGCAGCGCGTGCGCTCGAAGGTCGAGGGGTGGCGGCTGCCGCCGCTCGAAGCCGCGGCGCTGCGCCTGCGCTGGATGCGGGCCGCCGTACGCGACGCCGAAGGGATTCTGGCGCGGCGCTTTCCCGAAGAGTGAAATTTCCGAAGACAACGATGAATACGATTCTACGCAAACAGTTTCTCGCCCACGTGGGACAAACCTCGCCGTCGCCGATGCTCGTCGAGGTCGCGCGGGCCGAGGGGTCGTTCTTCTACACCCCCGACGGAAAACGCTATTACGATCTGGTGGCGGGCGTCTCGGTGAGCAACGTCGGCCACTGCAACCCCGACGTGGTGCGCGCCGTGCAGGAGCAGGCGGCGCGCTACATGCACGTGATGGTCTACGGCGAAATGGTCGAATCGCCGCAGGTGACCTATGCCGCGCGGATCGCCGCTGCGCTGCCCGCACCGCTCGACAGCGTTTATTTCGTCAATTCGGGCGCCGAGGCGGTCGAAGGGGCGCTCAAACTGGCCAAGCGCGTCACCGGACGCACGGAACTCGTCTCGATGCGCCGCGCCTACCACGGTTCGACGCACGGCGCGATGAGCATGATGGGCACCCCCGAAGGCGAGGAGTGGAAGGCGGCTTTCCGGCCGCTGCTGCCCGACGTGCGCGCGATCGAATTCAACGATTTCGAGGCGCTCGACCGGATCACCCGCCGCACGGCCGCCGTACTCGTCGAGCCAGTGCAGGGCGAAGCGGGCGTGCGCCTGCCGGCTGCGGGCTGGCTCGAAGCGCTGCGCGAACGCTGCGACCGCACGGGCGCACTGCTCGTCTTCGACGAAATACAGACCGGACTGGGGCGCACGGGAGCGCTCTTCGCCATGCAGCGCTACGGCATCACGCCCGACATCGTCTGCCTGGCCAAGGCCTTCGGCGGCGGAATGCCGCTGGGGGCGTTCGTCGCGGCGAAGCGGACGATGGATGCCTTGCAGACCGACCCCGCACTGGGACATATCACCACGTTCGGCGGCCATCCCGTCTGCTGCGCAGCGGGACTGGCGGCCTTCGACTACCTGACACGCAACCGCGTCGTGGAGCAGGTCGAAGCCAAGGGAGCGCTCTACGAGGAGCTGCTCGCGGGACATCCGCAGGTGTGCGAAATCCGCCGCAGCGGGCTGTTGCTGGCCGTCGAGCTGGGCGATTCGGCCAAACTCTACCGCATGATGGAGCTTTTCAAGGAGGCGGGGATTCTGAGCGACTGGTTCCTCTACTGCGACACGGCGTTCCGCATCTCGCCGCCGCTGACCATTTCGGAAGAGGAGGTGCGCGACTCGGCCCGTATCGTCGCCGAGTGCCTGGACAAACTGTAAGTGCATCCGCAGCAACCGAATAAAAGCGCCGTGAAGTCAGCTTCACGGCGCTTGTTCGATCCGGTCGATCGCCACGGGCGCATTCCTACCTGCCCTCCGCGAAACTTTTCAGCAGGGCGATCTCCTCCGGCCAGCGGCTCTCGTCGGGCGTCTCCAAAATGAGCGGAATACCGTCGAAACGGCTGTCCTCGGCGATATAACGGAAACATTCGAGCCCGAGCATCCCTTCGCCCAGCGGCGCGTGACGGTCGACACGGCTGCCGACACCCTTCATCGCATCGTTGAGGTGCATCCCGCGCAGATACTTCATCCCCACCACCTCGTCCAGTTCGCAGAAGGTCGCCTCGCACCCCGCGCGGGTCGAGAGATCGTAGCCGGCGGCGAAGGCGTGGCAGGTGTCGATGCAGACGCCCACGCGCGACTTGTCCTCCACGCGCTCGATCAGATAGGCCAGATGACGGAACGAAAAACCGAGGTTCGACCCCTGCCCCGCCGTATTCTCGATCACGGCCGTGACACCGTGCGTGCGGTCGAGCGCACGGTTGATCGACGCGGCGATCCGGTCGAGCGACTCCTCGGGCGCGATCTGCCGCAGGTGGCTGCCCGGATGGAAGTTGAGCCGGTCGAGTCCCAGCGCCTCGCAGCGCGCCATCTCCTCCTCGAAGGCGCGGCGCGACTTTTCGAGCGCTTCGTCGTCGGGGTGGCCCAGATTGATCAGGTAACTGTCGTGGGGCAGAATCTGCGCAGGCGCATAACCGCACTCGTCGCAGGCGGCGCGGAAGGCCGCGACCTGCTCCGCCGTAAGCGCCGGAGCGCTCCACTGCCGCTGATTCTTGGTAAAAAGGGCGAATGCCGTCGCCCCGATGGCACGGGCGTTGCGGGGTGCGTTCTCGACGCCGCCCGCAGCGCTCACATGTGCTCCGAAGTATTTCATAACAACTCTTTTACCGACAAATATACGGGATTTCCTGAATAATTTCCTATTTTTGCAAAAAATAAATCGCGTATGAACAAGTGTACGACGCTTCTCCTGACCACGGCGATCCTGCTCGCGAGGCCCGCCGCCGCGCAAATCTCCATAGACCGCGTGGAACCCCAGTCCGGAGAAGTCAGTTTCGCCGACTCGATCCGCCGGCAGCAGGTCGAACGCGACGCCTTCTCGCTGGCCAAGTACCGTGCCGAACGGGCCGCTATCCGCAAGGAGCGCAACTACCTCGAAATATCGGCTTCGGTGCAGGGAACGCTCACCTCGTTCAACGACCCGTGGATCGAAGTGTCGGGCGGCGACAACTCGATCGCCGCGATCGGCACCTTCTTTCTGGATCATATCTTCACCAAGGACAAATTCTCGATCGAGACCAAGGCGAGCGCCAAATTCGGCTACAACCGCATCAAGGCCGTCCCCGAAGGCGAAGAGGGCGAGGTCGGCATCTGGTACAAGAATCAGGACGAATTCTGGGTACAGACCGCCCCGTCGTTCAACTTCTCGAAAAACTGGTCCTACGGCGCGATGCTCAAATTCCGCACCCAGTTCGCCAACGGCTACAAGGCCCGCACGCAGCAGAAGGAGATCCACCGCAAGAGCACCTTCATGTCGCCGGGCTATCTCGACCTGTCGGTCGGTCTGACCTACAACTGCCCCAACAAGAGCTTCCCGGTCAAAATCAACATGTCGCCGGTGGCCCTGAGCGCCGTATTCGTCGAGAGCAAGCAGATCCGCGAAAACTTCGTCTACGATTTCAGCGAGGCCAACAAGGAGGCCGGCACCCGCAAATACGTCGAACCCTACGGCGTGCCGTCGAACAAGACGTCGAAGTACGAAGGCGGTTCGTCGATCCAGATCGACTTCGACCGCAAATTCGGCAACCGCGACGTGCTGCGCTACCGCACGACCTTCTTCTCGTTCTACGGTTGGATCTCGAACCTCGGCCAGAAAAACAAGATTGCGAAATTCTCCGACTACATCGCCGCCTACGACAAGTGGGAGGCCGACGGGAAGGATCAGGAGACCAAACCGACGCTGCCGATCCACCCCACCGTCCGCTGGGAAAACACGCTCGACATCAAGGCGACGAAATACCTCACCACGAGCATCTATTTTCAGCTCTACTACAACCGCGCCCAAAGTTATGCGGTACAGACCCAGGCCATTCTGAGCGTCGGACTGAGCTACACGTTCCAGAACAAACCCAAACCCAAGAAATAAGCGCCGCGCATCATGTACAAAAACTCCCGTTCCACCGTTTTGCTTCCGCTCGTCGTGGCAGCGGCAGTCGCCCTGGGCATCTTCCTCGGACAATTTCTGGGGAGGTCGTCGGCCGAATCCGACATCAAGGGCATCCTGCGCTCGCTGGCGCTGCCTCAGAACAAGGTATCGCAGACGCTGTCGCTCATCGAGACGCAGTACGTCGACTCGGTGGCCATCGATTCGCTCGTCGAACGGGCGCTGCCCGTCATCGTTTCGGAACTCGACCCCCACTCGGTCTACATCCCCGCCTCGGAGATGGCCGAAATCAACGAACCGCTCGACGGCGAATTCGACGGCATCGGCGTGGTATTCAACATGGCCACCGACACGGTGATCGTGCTGAACGTCATTCCGTCGGGGCCGAGCGACAAGGCGGGCGTCGTGGCGGGCGACCGCATCGTGCGCATCAACGATTCGCTGGTGGCCGGACAACAGATCGCCCAGCGCGAGATCATGCGCCGGCTGCGCGGCAAACGCGGCTCGGAGGTGCGGCTGGGCCTCGAACGGCGCGGCATCGACGAACTGGTGGAGGTGACGGTCGTGCGCGACAAGATCCCGATCCGCAGCCTCACGGCGGCACTGATGCTCACCGGCGACATCGCCTTCGTCAAACTGGACCAGTTCGCCCGCACCTCGCACACCGAACTGCTCGAAGCGCTCTCGACGCTCCGCACGCAGGGAATGCGCAAACTGATCCTCGACCTGCGGGGCAATTCGGGCGGGTTCCTCGACCAGGCGATCGCCATCGCCAACGAGTTCCTGCCCGCCGACAAACTGATCGTCTATACCGAAGACCGCAACCACCAGCGCATCGAACAATACAGCGACGGCACGGGCAGTGCCGCCGACCTCGACCTGGCGGTGCTCGTCGACGAGGGAAGCGCCTCGTCGAGCGAAATCCTCGCCGGAGCGTTGCAGGACAACGACCGCGGAACGATCATCGGCCGCCGTTCGTTCGGCAAGGGGCTCGTCCAACAGCAGATTCCCTACGCCGACGGTTCGGCGCTGCGGCTGACCGTCGCCCGCTACTACACCCCCACGGGGCGCTCGATCCAGAAACCCTACACCTCGGGCGACGCCGAGAGCTACGACGCCGACATCTGGAACCGCTACCAGCACAACGAGTTCTTCTCGGCCGATTCGATCCGTTTCGACGACGCGCTGCGCCGCACAACGCCGGGCGGCAAGGTGGTCTACGGCGGCGGCGGCATCATGCCCGACATCTTCGTACCGCTCGACACGACCGACCTGACCAAATATTACCTCGAAGTATCGGGACGCAACATTCTCTACCGTTATACGATCGAATACGCCGACGCCCACCGCAAGGCGCTCAACGCCGTCCGGACGACAGCCGACCTGCGGGCACTGCTCGACGCCGACCGGGGACTCGTCGACGACTTCATCCGCTACGCCGCCCGCAAGGGCGTCGCCCCGCGCTACGGCGACATCGCCCGCTCGCGGCAGCTGATGGAGGCGCAGCTCAAAGCCTACATCGGCCGGAACACCTCGCTCGAAGACAGCGGCTATTTCCTGAGCATCTATCCCGAAGACGAGGTGATCGTGCGCGCGATCGGAGAATTGGAACATCCCACGATTCCGACGGTAAAGGCCGCAGAGGCCGTCGCCGAGGGAGAACCGGCGGAGGAACAGCCTGCCGAAGAAGAGCCTGCGGAGGAGGCGCCGCATGATTAAGCGCATCGTCGGACTGCTGGCCGCGGCAGCCGTTCTCGCCGTGGTTGTCTTCGCCATCCTGGGTTCCGGCACCTATTCTTCGTTTATCGGACGGGCCGGCCGATCGGCCGCGGCACCCGCCGCGACCTCCGTTGCGGCACCCGATTCGACGTCCGACAGCCTCGTGAACGCCCCTGAGGATACGACTGCCGCCGGAATTCCTGCGGATACGGCAGCGGTTTCCGGCACGGCCGACACGCTCTCCGCAGGGAGATAAGTCCCTGTCATCGAGCCGACCCGCCCGATTGACCGCACCGATCAAAGCCGAAGCTGCTGCAACCTTTTCGGTTGCAGCAGCTTTCTTACCGCCCATGCGCCTCACCTGCGTTCCCGTCCGAAGCGCAGACCGACGCTAAACCCGAAGGGAAACTGGTCGCTGGATATGTATTTCTGGGGAATTCGCGTGAAGATATGTCCTATTCCGGTAAAAGCCACATCGGCATACAATCCGCGCGTCAACCGAACGTAAGCACCCAAACGATAGTTGAATTGATAGGCCCAACGCGAGGTAGGATACTGGTTTTCGAGCTCTTCCCGCTTGACATACGTTTCCAGCCATTCCAACTTGGCATCATAGCCATCGCCCCATTTGAAATGGTGATAACATCCTCCCAATCCAAAATCGACATAGAAAAAAGTTTTCAACCGCCGGCTATACCCTCGGATTTCAGTTTGAGGCCCGAAAGCAACCGCTCGATGATCGTATGTAGAAATTCTGACATAGTCGTCACGGGACGGATTCGTCGAAAAATACCGGACAAACGCCCCCACACCGATACGGTTATTGCGATTCATCATCCGCATCGCCGACGCATCGATCGACCAGCCGTCGAGAATCGTGCTCCACGACGCGGCATAGAGCATCCGATGCTGCGGTACCTCGTTGAACGTACGGCCCCGCCACGGCTGCCAGCCGCGGGTTTTGCCGCGGTAAAGCATCCGGCGATCGCCGTCGCTCAGGACATATTCAACCCGACGGCGCGGAACGAACAGCAGCAGCGAGTCGCCCGACGACACCGCACTGCGGTAGAACAGGCTGTCACCCTTACTTTTCTCCCACAGCACACGCCCCGTAAGCTTGTTCTCCTTATGCAAAACGATTACATCCTGCGACTTGCAGGGAAGCACGCCCAGAAGGACGCAACCAAAAAATAGCAAATATCGGCTCATTTATAACAGTTTTAGGTTTTTAGGTTCAGATGCACTTTCCCCGCGGAAGCCGATACCGCACCGGACTACCGAAGGGGGGGGGTATCGAGGCCGCCCTCGCAGGCGAACTCCTCGACCGAACGGATATAATGAGCGATCGTCTCGTCCATCGAGACATAGGATTTGCCCCCGGCGGCATTCTTGTGTCCGCCGCCGTCGAAATATTTGCGGGCAAAGAGGTTGACGTCCACATCGCCGCGCGAGCGCAGCGACACACGGATGAACTTGTGGTGGCCGAGGAACATGGCCGACATCTTCATCTTCTTGATCGTCAGCGGATAATTGACGAATCCCTCGCTGTCGCCCTGCTGGAAACGGTAGCGGCGCATCTCGGCCTCCGTAAGCGACATGTAGGCCGCCGTCCCCTCCTGGATGATGTTCATCTTGCGGTGGATCGCATAGCCGAACAGACGGGCGCGGTCCTCCGTATAACCGTTGTAGACGCTGTTGTGAATACCGGCCACGTCGATCCCTTTCTCGACCAGGACGGCCAGGGCGCGGTAGAGCGCCGGCGTGAGGAACGAGAAGGAGAAGTTGCCGGTATCGGTCATCATGCCCACATAGAGCGCTTCGGCCATCTTGCGGGTGATGACCTCCGTTCCGCAGAGCTGCTCGATGATGCAGTAGAGCAGGAAGCAGGTGCTCGACGACTGCGGATAGGAGAATTGCAGGTCGAAGCCTCCGTCGGGCGAAAGGTGATGATCGATCAGCACGCGCCGCGCCGCCGTATTCTCGGCCAGCGCGTCGCTGAGCGCTTCGAGGCGCGACAGGGAGTTGAAATCGAGGCAGAAGACGATATCCGCCCCGCGAATGGCTTCGAGCGCGCGTTCGGGCGCGAAGCGGAAGATCACCACTTCGCGGATGTCGGGCATCCAGTCGAGAAAATAGGGGTATTTGTTGGGGACGATCATCGTCACCTCATGCCCCATCGCCGCGAGCACATCGCGCCATGCCGTCGAGGCCCCGATCGCATCGCCGTCGGGGTTGGTATGTGCGACCAGCACGATCTTACGGTGAGGTGCGGCGAGCAGTTCGCGGAGCGCTTCGATTTTTGCACTGTCGATCTTCATCGCTTCAAAGATACGAATAAGTGAGTACAATGTCAAATTTATTTGAGCATTGTCGAACGGGAGTATCTAAGACGAAGTCAAAGGTAACAAAAGGTTCGGAAATTTCCTACTTATCCGCCATTTTCTGCTTCTCACGGCTCTTGCACCACGGCGCGATCCCGCAGGCGTCGCACTTCGGAGCCCGCGCCGTGCAGACGTAACGGCCGTGGAGAATCAACCAGTGATGCGCCACGGGCAGCAGATGCGACGGGATGTTCTTTTCGAGCTGCAACTCGGTCTGGAGCGGGGTTTTAGCGCCGCGCGTAAGCCCGATGCGGGCCGACACGCGGAAGACGTGGGTATCGACGGGCATCACCTCCTTGCCCCAGATGACCGCCCCCACGACGTTGGCCGTCTTGCGCCCCACGCCGGGCAATCGCTGCAAGGCGTCGAGATCCGACGGCACCACGCCGCCGAACTCCGTGCAGAGCATCCGCGCCATGGCGGCCAGGTTCCTGGCCTTGTTGTTGGGATAGGAGATGCTTTTGATGTAGGCGTAGATCTCTTCGGCCGTAGCCTGCGCCATCGCCTCGGGCGTAGGATAGGCTTCGAAAAGCGCCGGCGTAGTCATGTTGACCCGCTTGTCGGTACACTGCGCCGAAAGAATGACGGCCACCAGCAACTGGTAGGGATCCTTGTACTGCAACTCGCTCTCGGCTACGGGCATGTTGGCCTCGAACCAGCCGATCACGCCCGCATAACGTTCCTTCAATGTCATAGCTTTATCGTTTCGGCTGCCGTCGCAGCCATTTCTTCACCAACAGTCCGTATCCCGCCGCATCGAACACGAGCAGCGGCGTGCGCCGCACGTCGCGCCACCAGCGCGAAAGATACTCCGCCGTCGTACCGTCGCGCGACAACACCCACAGCGCCACGCGCATCCGACGCCGACGCAGCGCCCGCAGGTGGCGCCCCGCGCCGTAGCGGGCGTCGAACCAGAGCGAGATGTCGCACAGCGAATCGCAGAAGGCGATGCGCGCACGGTAAGCCCGACTCTGGCTGACGCTTTCGGGCAACATGCGGTGGACGGCCGTCACCTCCTCCGATGCCCGGATGCGGCTGCACGCCGCGAACCAGATCCACATCGGCGCATCGTCGGTCAGCCATTCGGGATGCTCTTCCGGCCGCACCTCCGCGTAGTAGCGCAGGATCAGCTCCCGCCGCGCGACGGCCGTGCAGTTCTCGACCGTATTGTCGAACAGCAGCCGGTCGAAATCGCAAAAGAGCTCTCCGGCAGGATAGCGCCGCCGCTCGCCCGTCGTCTCGAACCGCCGCTCGGAGCGGGTATAGCTCAACCCGCAGGCGGGATCGGCCTCCAACGCCTCGACCTGCCGTTGCAGTTTGAGCGGGTCGCACCACCAGTCGTCGCCGTCGCACATCGCCACGTAACGGCCCCGGCACGCTTCGATCGTGCGCCGGTAGTTGGCGCGCATCCCCACGTTGACATCCCCCGTCAACAACCGGATGCGGTCGGGATAACGCGCGGCGTAGTCGCGGCAGATCGCACCCGTGCCGTCCGTACTGCAATCGTCGCTCAACACCAGCTCCACGGCGAACGTCGTCCGCTGCGACAGCACCCCTTCGATCGCCCGGCCGATGTAGGGCGCATGGTTGTAGGCGGTCATGCAGACCGATACGAGAGGTTCGGCATTCATCATCTGTTCCCATTCAAAAATTCATGTCGGGCAGAGCGGCGGAGCGCACTCCATACCAGCTTTCCGCCCCCTCTCCACACGAACAGCAGGGAGGGTTCCCGACGGACGTCGCGCCACCAGCGGCGCAGACAGGCACCGCCGCCCGCATCCCTCATCAGCGTGAGGATATATTCCATGCGCATCCTGGCGATCCGCCGCCGCTGACGGCCGCCGCCGTAGCGGGCGTCGAACCAGCACTTGATGTCGAAAATCGCATCGAAATAGACGATCCGGCGATCCAGCGACGACTGGTGACTGCCGCTGTCGGGCAGTACGCGGAAAACCGCCGTCTCGCAGTCCAGAAACCGGATCGTGCAGCGCGGCGCCATCCAGAGCCACATCGGGTAGTCTTCCAGCGGCCACGGCCGTTCGAGCGGCCGCAGTTCGGGATCGGCATAGTAACCCGCGAGCAGGTCGCGCCGCACGACGGCCGCACAATTGGGAATCGTATTGTTCAACAACAGCTCCTCGAAGGTCGTCGCACCCGCCCCCATCGGGTAGTTCTCGACGTAACGCCCCTCCTCCTGCGCATAACAGCGCACCCGCGTATAGCAGATGCCGCAGGCGGGATCGGCCTCCAACGCTTCGACCTGCCGTTGCAGTTTGAGCGGGTCGCACCACCAGTCGTCGCCGTCGCACATCGCCACGTAACGGCCCCGGCACGCTTCGATCGTGCGCCGGTAGTTGGCGCGCATCCCCACGTTGACATCCCCCGTCAACAACCGGATGCGGTCGGGATAACGCGCGGCGTAGTCGCGGCAGATCGCACCCGTGCCGTCCGTACTGCAATCGTCGCTCAACACCAGCTCCACGGCGAACGTCGTCCGCTGCGACAGCACCCCTTCGATCGCCCGGCCGATGTAGGGCGTGTGGTTGTAGGCGGTCATGCAGACCGATACGAGGGGGGGGGTCGCGACGCACCCCGACGCCGCAGGCGCGGCAGGATCGAAAACCGGTATCATCGTTTCGTCAATTTGGCGAATTTCGCAAGCAGGGTCTTCTCGCCGTACTCCTCGAAGACGACGACCAGCTTATGATCGGCCGCCAGCGTTTCGATACGCACGATCTCCCCGTACCCGAACTTGGGATGCTCGACCCGCTCGCCGACGGCATAGCCCGACGCCGCGGCGTTCCCTGCGGCGGGTGCCGCTCCGCCGCCCAGCCGCCGCAAATTCTCCGGCACAACGGGGCGTTGCAGCGCAGGGCGCCGGAAGGCGGAATCCGTCCCGCCCCGCCCGCCGAACGAAGGGGCGCCGCTCTCCGGCCGCGAACCGCCGGAATAGGCTCCGCCCCGTCCGCCGAACGAAGATTTCTCACCGCCGAAGGAGGGGTTGCCGCTGCCGCCCGCCCGCTGCTGATACGCGGGCGGACGGCAGGTGGAAGGAGAGCTGTTAGAACTCGCTGAAGGACAGGTCATCCAGCGACGTGTCGGCGGAGTCATCCTCCTGCGCGGGAGCGATCTCGGAAGGCTTCCGCTTGAGGAACTGGAGGGCGATGGCGAAGATGAGGGACCCGACCAGCAGGATCACGAGCCACTCAACCGGCTTGTTGATGGCAGGGAGGGCGAGGAATCCGCCGGAGGGAACACCGGTCGTCGTGCCCACGAAGCCGCACAGGGCGCCCGCGGCGACCGACCCGAGCGCCGTACACACCGTGATGCGCAGCAGGTCGTTCAGGATGATGGGGAACGAACCCTCGGTGATCTGGAAGATGCCCATGATGAAAGCGCTCTTGAGCGCATCGACCTCCTCGGACGAGAACAGGTCGCGCTTGGTCGCACGGGAGATAAAATAGCCCAGGGTCAGCCCGAACGGGGCGATCATGGAGACCAGGATGACGATCGAGAGCACGCTGCCGATTCCCTCGGAAAGCAGGCCGACGCCAAACGCGAAGACGACCTT
>ENA-ORVG01002920-ORVG01002920.1-human-gut-metagenome-genome-assembly--contig:-NODE-2920-length-14811-cov-2.903294_pt1 | contig 14811 bp, 12 predicted proteins | sample MGYA00242091_ERZ509233 | MGnify/ENA primary metagenome ERZ509233 (study PRJEB26280, sample SAMEA2338840) | human gut metagenome | biome: human gut; feature: human-associated habitat; material: faeces... | reverse complement strand
GCGTGACCGTGGATGAAAACGGTGTGGTAACGGGGCTGACGAAAGGGAAGGCGACGATTACCGCGACGCTCAAAACCGAGAAGCGGACGTGGAAAGCGTCTGTCACCGTGACCGTGGCGCGCGCCGTGACGGACATTGCGGTGAACGAAACGAGTCTCACGCTCTATGATGCGGCAGATCCGCTCATCAGTCACCTGACGGGCGGCGCGGACGGCCGCGTGCTGCTGCTGCGCAAAGGCAAGCAGGTGTCGATTCGGGCGACGCTGTCCCCCAATGACGCGAACAACCGCCGTTATACCGTCGCTTCGTCGGATACGGACGTGGTGCGTGTGAGCGGATCAACGCTGACGGCGCGCGGCGCGGGCGAGTGCATCGTGACCGTGGCGAGCGAATCGAACCCGGAAGTCAGTGTGGATTACCGCGCCATCGTCATCACCCCGGTAACGGGCGTGACCGTGACGGCGGACACCAAGACGCTCTTCATCGGCACAACGGCGCAGCTGACCGCGACGGTGAAGCCGGCGGACGCATCCATCACGGGCGTGAAGTGGGAGAGCACGAACGAGAAAGTCGCCGTTGTGGATGAATACGGCGTGGTGACGGGCGTTGGGCGCGGACAGGCGACCATTCGCGCGACGGCGGCGGATGGCAGCGGTCAGCGCGCAAGCGTGAACGTGACCGTCAAGCAGCAGCCGGAAAGCATCACCCTGAGCGGCTTAAGCGGCAATATCCGCGTGGGCGGCGGCGTGACGCTGAAGGCGACCGTGCTGCCGAACACGACAAGTGACAAGGCGGTTGTGTGGTCTACGTCGGACGCGAGCGTCGCGACGGTGAGCGCGAACGGCTACGTCAAGGGCGTACGCGCGGGCAGCTGCACCATCACCTGCCAGAGCAAGACGTTCCCGGAGATCTATGCGCAAATCGACGTGACGGTGTATGCGCCGGTGACGTCCATCACCTTCAACGAGAAGAAACCGTCCGTGGCGGTGGGGCGCAGCATTGCCCTCAGCTGGACGGTGAAACCGCAGGACGCGACGGATTCGTCCGTCAGCTTCTCGACGAACAAGCCGGATGTTGTGTCGGTGTCGGATGACGGCATCGTGACCGGTCTCAAGCGCGGTGAATGCTACGTCTACGCGACCGCGAACGACGGCAGCGGCAAGAAGGCGACCATCCGCGTGACGGTGACGCAGCCGGTCACGGGCGTGACGATGAAGTACACCTCGCAGAACGTGGGGCTGAACAAGTACACCACGAACACCGCTATTCTGCAGCCCGTGAACGCCGACAACAAGAAGATGCAATGGACAAGCCAGGATGAGCGCATTGCGACGGTATCGGGCAACGGGCTGAATCCGAAGGTGACGGGCCGTGCATGGGGCACGACGACCATCATCGGTACGACGGATGACGGCAGTTATGTCGTCACCTACACCATCAACGTTGGCAGCAGAAAGGATGCGCTGCGCATCACGAATCTGTGGGCGGAAAACAACGCGGCGAAGATCGTCGTTTACAACGCCAGCAACCTGGCCATCACCAAATTCTACTACACGATTTACCTTTACAATGCCTTCGGCGAACCGCTGGTCTGCAACACCGACGGGCGGTCCTTCTCCTTCAAGGGCACTTACAACTTCACCCTTGCTCCCGGTGAAGCGACCCGCCACGGGCAGTTCTCCTTCGGGCGCGAGTACATCAAGCCCTATGGCGTGGGGCAGGTGGTCATGCGCATCAATGGCTACGACATTGAGGGCGGTGAGCACTATGATATTCCCGCCAATGACCAGCCGGAATTCACCTGGAAGGCCACGATTGACGACGGACAAGGGTAATCCCGATGCCGCTTCTGGAAACAGGAGCGGCGCTTTTTAATTGGGAGTGAGAAGTTGAAAACAAGAGGCAGCAAATGGGCGATTTCTCATCAGCGTCAGCAACAAAAGAAGTATTTTTGCAGCCATCTTGACACACTTTTTCACCTGTGCTACACTGTGAGCGGTTGAAGAATGCCGTGTTCTTCGACCCTTTGCGGTATCCCAATAAATTGGAACTATCAACAGGTAATGTTTTTATTCACAGGGGAGGTCATCCGAATGAATACAACCCTGCTGGCAGCGCTGGCGCTGGGCGGCGCTGCGCTCTCGGTCAAGAAGCCGACGCAGAACCATAACCTGATGCGTCTGCCGTCCTTCCGGGGCGTCGCGGAAGTCCGCGCAAGCCTGCCGGGACGGATGCGGCTCTATCTGCCCGCCGTATCCGCCAACCACGAAGCCGCAGAGGAAATGAAGCGGCAGCTGGAAGCAACCGGCGTGGTGCATGAAGTGGCGCTCAACTTCCGCCTGTCTACCGTTCTCATTCGCTACGACGAGACGAAGGTAGAAGCCGCCGTGGTGCAGGGCGCGGTGCTGAAGCTGATGGGACTGACCGACGCACTGCAGAAAGAGCCGGTCAGCCGAATTCAAAGCGGGTTGAATACGCTGATGGCGGCGGTCAACCACGGTTTGCTGGAGGCGACGAACGGTCTGCTTGATGTGCGGACGCTGGCGGGATGCGCGCTGACGTTCGCGGGCGTGAAAAGCCTTGCGGTTAGCGGCGCGGCTGTTCCGGGCGCGATGACGCTGCTCTGGTGGGCAGCCAGCATCTGGAGGCGAAACGACAGTGGGACGAATTGAAACGGCGCTGATTCGCCACTACCTGAAGCCCACTGTGACCAGCGACCTGCCGGGGCGCTTGCGCTTGAGCTTCAAGGGATATCAGATGCTGCCGAAGGAAGCGCTGCCGTATCTGCATTATGTGCAGGATGTGATGACGATGCTGCCGGGGGTGCGGGGCGCGCAGGTGAATCCGCGGATCGGCACGGCGCTGGTGACGTATGACGCGAGCATGACCAATCGGGAGGAAATCTTGCGGTGGATTGCGACGGCGGTGGATACGGGGCTGGAATTGGCGCAGGAGATTGACTGGACGAAGAGCGATGTGGGGGAGGAAGAATTGGCGACGATGGCACGCCGCCGCCTCGCCTTGCGGCTGGGACAGACAAAAAAGTAACGGCAAAGACTTGTAAGGGAAAAGCGCCCAAGCCGGGCGCCAGTCAATGGGTGTCGAGAGGGGCTTTGCCCCTTCGCAGTGTCAAGGGACAGCGTCCCTTGTGGGGTTTGGGGCAACGCCCCAACTGTTCCGCGTCAAACCTATTCAAAGGGAGAAGTCAAGCAAAGTCGCGGCAGCGAAGCGTCCCGCGCCCAAACTTCGCGCGTCCTCAGACGCGCCCCCAAGCTGCTCTTTCCAGCGTCTATGCTGTGTCGCGCAGATGGCGCGACCGAACTGCTTGTCTTTCAGACATGGCTGCTTGTTTCCGCAAGCAGGGATTTCGCGCCTGCGGGCGCAAGTCGGTGGCTTTGCGGTCGCCCCCGACACCCCTTCGCAGCGCTCACCCATGCAGCTTGACTTTTATCGCAACATTAGTTTGCGCATCTGCCGACGCAATCATGCCCTGCCGCAATGGATTTGCGGATGTTTGAAAAAAGGGGCAGGGAAAGCCAAATGGAACTGACTTTGCCCTGCCTCCTGCGTTGCGCAAGGGGAATTAAGGATTCCTTAGCGCGGGATTTCCTCCATGATGAAGCACTCGACGACATCGCCTTCCTTGATGTCGTTGTGCCCTTCCAGACTCATGCCGCACTCGAAGCCAGCCGCCATTTCCTTGACGTCTTCCTTGTAGTGCTTCAGGCTGCTCAGCTTGCCCTCGAACACGACAACATTGTCGCGCAGCAGGCGAACCTGCGCATTGCGCTGCACCTTGCCGTCGGTCACATAGCAGCCGGCGATAACGCCCGCGCCCGTAATCTTGAACACATTGCGCACCTCGGCATGGCCCAGCAGCACCTCGCGGTACTCCGGCGCAAGCAGGCCCTTCATGGCCAGCTCCATGTCCTCAATCGCCTTGTAGATGACGGTGTACAGACGCACATCCACCTTTTCGCGCTCCGCCGCTTCCCGCGCTGACGCATCCGGGCGGATGTTGAAGCCGATGATGATGGCGTTGAACGCGCTGGCAAGGTTCACGTCATCCTTGGTGATGGCGCCCGCCGCGCTGTGCAGCACATGCACCTTCACTTCGTCGCTGCTCAGCTTCTCCATTGCCTGCTTGACAGCTTCAACAGAGCCCTGCACGTCCGCCTTGATAATCAGGTTCAGTGTCGTCTGCTTGCCGGATTCCATGTTCGAGAACATGTTCTCCAAGCTAACCTTCGCCATCGTCGCCTCGCGGGATGCCTTGACCTTCGCCTTGCGTTCCTCCGCGACCTGACGGGACAGACGATCGTCGCCGACAGCCTGCATCTCGTCGCCCGCGGACGGCACTTCATCGAAGCCCATGATTTCCACAGGTGTGGACGGACCGGCTTCCTTGACCTTCTCACCGCGGTCGTTAATCAGCGCACGGACGCGGCCGCTCGCCAGACCCGCAATGATGTTGTCGCCCACATGCAGCGTACCATTCTGCATCAGCACAGTCGCCAGCGGGCCGCGCGCCTTGTCCAGCTTCGCCTCGATGATAACGCCGCGACCCAGACGGTTCGGGTTCGCGCGCAGTTCCATCGTATCCGCCTGCAGCAGAATCATTTCGAGCAGTTCATCGACGCCCTCGCCGGTCTTAGCGGAAACGGGGCACATAATCGTGTCGCCGCCCCAGTCCTCGCAGACGATGCCGTACTTCGTCAGGTCAGTCTTGACGCGCTCCGGATCGGCTTCCGGCTTATCCATCTTGTTAATCGCCACGATAATCGGCACATTCGCCGCCTTCGCGTGGTTGATGGCTTCAATGGTCTGCGGCATGACCGAGTCATCCGCCGCGACAACCAGAATCGCAATATCCGTCGCCTGTGCGCCGCGGGCACGCATCGCCGTGAAGGCTTCGTGACCGGGGGTATCGAGGAACGTGATATCGCGGCCGTTCATCTTGACCGTGTATGCGCCGATATGCTGGGTGATGCCGCCCGCTTCGCCCGCCGTGACGCGGCTATTGCGGATGTAGTCCAGCAGGGACGTCTTGCCGTGGTCGACGTGACCCATGATGGTCACAACCGGCGGACGCGGCTGGAGGTTCTCCTCGCTGTCGTCGAAGTTTTCGGCGGTCAGCTGATCCTCCGCGGTCACTTCCGGTTTCTTTTCCAGCGTGATGTCAAAATCCGCGCAGACAAGCGACGCGGTATCGAAGTCAATCTCGCTGTTGATGGTCGCCATGTTGCCCAGCAGGAAGAGCTTCTTGATAATCTCCGCGCTGGTCTTGCCGATCTTTTCGCACAGGTCGCGCACAACAATCGTGTCGCCGCTCATGTAGGCGTGTTCGATCTTAATCGGCGCCATCATCTGCTGTGCGGACGGCTTTTTCATGCGGCTGCGCTTGCCGCCGCGCACCACGTCGTCATCATATCCGCTGTAACCCGCATCGCGGCTGAGCTGCTTGCGGTTGCGCGCCACATGCTCCGGGTCATGCTGACGGACGTAGTTCTTCTTGTTCGGGTCGTAGTTGGAGACGCGCTCCTTGCCCATTGCGGGCGCCATATCCGGCACAGCCGGCTTCGGGCGATTCATGCCCGTGCCAGCCGGACGGCCCGTGCCGCCCTGCGAACGCGCCTGGAAGCCAGCGCCGCCTTGCGGACGTGCGCCCTGCGGACGCGCCACAAACGCGCCGTTTCCACCCGGACGAGGCTGGAACGAGCCATTGCCGGGGCGATTCTGCTGCCCCTGCTGCGGACGCGCGATAAACGCACCATTTCCGCCCGGACGAGGCTGTCCCTGCTGCGGGCGGTTGCCCTGCGCCCCCTGCTGTCCTTGCGGACGGGGCTGCTGCGGCCGCGGCGGACGGATGACATTCGGTGCCAATCCGACCGGCTTGGGCGGCAGCGCCTGACCCGGCCGGGAGATAATCTGACCAATCGCGGGCTTCTTGGGCGCTTCGGGCTTGGTTTCTGCCTTGGTTTCGGGCTTCTGCTCGCTCTTGGGCGCTTCTGCCTTCACTTCGGGCTTGGGTTCCGCCTTCGGCGCAGGCTTCTGTTCGCCCTTGGGCGCTTCCGTCTTCGCTTCCTGCTTCGGGGCAGACTTAGCTTCCTGCTTTTCCGCCCGTTCCGCCCGTTCCGCCTTTTCCGCTTCCTGCCGCGCCGCATTCACCGCCGCCTGCTCATCCACGTCGAGCATGACATACGCCTTGGAGTGGTCAGAGAGACGCTTCTCCTCCTCGGCGCGCTTTTCCTGCTCCGCTTTCGCATTCAATGACTTGATAAATCCATTCTCCAGCGCACGGAGAGACTTTGCCAGTCCGTCTGCGCTCTGACGCACGCGGGATGCGTCATCGCGCACCTTCGCCGCGTCCGTGGTTAAATCCTTGATGGCATCCTTCAGCTTCACTTTCGTCATTCGACGCTTGCACCCCCGCCATGATTTTCCGATTTCATCTGTTGCCCGTGCTCTTCTTTTCCTTCAACGGGAAGGTTCTGCCTGATCTGCTCTGCCAGCCCGCCCGGCGCGACGGCCATTGCCACGCCCGACCGCCCGGTTGCATCCTGAAGCAGTCCCCGCGGCAGCAACGCCATCTGCACCCCTGCATTGTCGCAGACACCGCGGTATTTATCCTGAGTGGCTTTTGACGCGCCGCTGTCCAGCAGCAGCACGGCGCATCCTCCGCCACGAATGCTTTTCAGGCAGCCATCTTCACCGAAGGTCGCCTGTCGTGCGCGAACGCACAGTCCCATCAGCCCGCGCAGTTTCGTTTCCCTATCCATTGGCGTCAGTTTTCCTCCGCTTCTGTCTGGGATTGGGACAGCTGCGCCAGCTCCTGCCGCAGGGCTTCCGCCACGTCGTCAGTGAGCTGCACTTCCAGCTGACGTTCCAGCTGTTTCTGCCGGATGGCGCGTATCAGGCAGCTTTCCTGTCGGCATACATACGCGCCTCTGCCGGGCTTTTTGCCGCCCGGATCCATGGACACGGTGCCGTCCGGTGCGCGGACGACGCGGATGAGTTCGCGTTTAGGCTTGCTCTCCCGGCATCCGACGCACATGCGCATCGGGATTTTCTTCGGCTTCATCAAGGCTCCTTTTGGCGATTGCCGCTTGGGTCAACCGCCGAATCTCGTTTCCTGCTGCTCCCTAAACTTACAGCGTGTCGTCCCCGTCGGTGGGCGTTTCCGGCGCTTCCACACCCTCATAGGGCTGGAAATCCTCCGGCAGCTCCTGCGCCGGCTGTTCTTCATCCTCCACCTGCGGGACGGCTGCCGCCATCTGCTCGGCGTACTGGCTTTGACTCTTGATGTCAATCTTCCAGCCCGTCAGCTTTGCCGCCAGACGCGCATTCTGACCTTCCTTGCCGATGGCCAAAGACAGCTGATTGTCCGGCACGACAACGATGCAGGAGCGCTGACCGCTCGCCTCGGTGTATACTTCGCGGACGTTCGCCGGATTCAGCGCGTTGGCAATGAATTCCGCCGGATTCTCGCTCCACTTGATGATGTCAATCTTTTCGCCACGCAGTTCATCCACCACACGGGTCACGCGGTCGCCGCGCTGACCGACGCACGCGCCCACTGGGTCAATCAGCACCTCAGTGGAATGCACCGCCATCTTCGTGCGGCTGCCCGCTTCACGGGCGATGCCCTTAATCAGCACCTTGCCGCCAGCGATTTCCGGCACTTCCATCTCAAACAGGCGCTTGACCAGATTCGGATGCGTACGGCTGACGCGCACCTGCGGGCCGCGGCGGGTCGTGTCGTCGCCGCGCTGCACTTCCAGCACATAGACTTTCAGGTGGTCACCCATGTTGATGACTTCGCCGGGAATCATCTGATCGCGTTCGAGGTAGCCTTCGGTGCGGCCCATCAGCTCCACCACAGCACCCTTGTCATCCACGCGCGTAACGACGGCCGTCAGGATTTCGTTTTCCTTATCGGCGTACTCTTCATACACACGGCCGCGTTCTGCGTCGCGCAGGCGCTGCATAATGACGCCCTTGGCGGTCTGGGCGGCGACGCGCAGGAAGTTGCGCGGCGTCACGTCCGTCTCCACAATGTCGCCCATCTGGTAGGAGTCCTTAATCGCGCGGGCTTCCTCCAGCGAAATCTGGTCGGCGGGCTTCTCCACCTCTTCCACAATCAGGCGGCGGGTATACACATGAATTTCACCCGTCGCGCGGTCAATGGTCGCGGAAATGTTGTTGGCGGAGGGTTCTGCCTCGCCCTTGGCGCGGTTCTTGGCATACGCCTTTTTCAGCGCATCCTCGACCGTGGCGAAAAGCATATCCTCGCTCAAATCCTTCTCTTGGCACAGCGCGCGGATGGCTTCCACGAGTTCTTTGTTCTGTGGATCTGCTTTCGGCGCAGCAGTTGTCTTGGTCTTTCTCATGCCTGTGTCACCCTTCAATAATTTATGCTGTTTCTGATGCGGAAGCTGCTTCCGCAATGGTTTTCATTTCCGATGAAAATTGCTTTCTTGCGGGGAATCGGCTTGCCGGGTTATTCCTCGCCCAAATCGACGTCTTCGACGCCTTCCATGTCAACCACCGGCTTCACCAGCGAAGCCGCTTTGCGCGCGAAACGCTTCTCTTCGCCCGCGATGGTCAGCACCATGTCCTGCGCGTCAAAGTCCGACAGAATGCCCGTAAAGACCTTCTGACCGTCCACGGCCTTGAACAGGTGAACCTCCACCTCTTCGCCAAGCGCGCGCTCAAAATCTCGATCCTTCTTCAGCGGACGGTCAATGCCCGGCGAGGATACTTCGAGGAAATCGAAATCGTATGATTCCACCAGCGGCATAATGGCGCGGTGATACCGTTCGCAGTCATCCAGCGACATGCCTTCGGGACGATCAACATAGATGCGCAGGAACTTGCCCGTGTTCTCCTTATCAAGGCACACATCCACCAGTTCATAGCCCATTTCATCCGCCAGACGCTGACATTTGGGCGTGACAACGGTCGTCAATTCCGCTTTCGCCATAACTCCTCACCTCTTTCACTGCGGGTTCGTTTTTTTGGAGGACTTTCGCCTGCAATGTGCAGGCAATCAAAAAGAGTGGCTCCCATCACCCGTCAGCACCACGACAGCACAGCGGGCATACCTCTGCCCGTAACACTGTCCCGATGCCGCCAAGCCATGTCCACTCTCAGATGTCAAGCCCTTCTTTCTGCAACCCGAAACACCGGACAGACCCGGCTGAAAAATCGCTTCCCTGAAAACCAGGGCAGCGGTTCATGGATTCACACTTGTCAGTATACCACAGTTTCTCCCGGAATACAAGCATTTTAGCGGCTCTGCGCAACATTTTCCTTCCATTTAGGGCGCATTTTTCACACAAAGCTCTCGTCCTTGCAGAAAACGGGCACAAAATCCTCCGATGCGCTTTCCGGCTCCTGCAGATACCCTGGCAGTCCCAAATCCAGCATATGGTCGCGCACGCGGATATATTCGCGGTTCGTAATCGTCCGCGTCAAGCCCGGAATCGACACGTTGTTGCACGGGATGTACTGCCGCATCAGGCTGACCGGCACACCCTCCGGCAGGTTCTCCTTCACCCAATCCAGCAGCTGGCAGCTTTCGCTCGTCAGACCGGGGAGAATCAGGTGACGGATGAGCGTGCCGCGCGTCATGATGCCGTTCTCATCATAGACAGGCGTTCCTGTCTGGCGCACCATCTCGGTGATGGCGGCGGATGTGGCGGCAAAATAGTTCGACGCTTTCGCGCAGAGCTGCCCCATCTTTTCGCTCCGGTGCTTGAGGTCGGGCAGGTACACGTCCATCACGCCGTCCAGCATCCGCAATGTTTCGACCGTCTCATACCCCGACGTATTCCACACCAGCGGCACATGCGGACGGTAAATATCCAGCGTCTCCAATATCTGCGGGACATAAGGCGTCGCGGTGATGAAGGAGATGGTGTGCATCCCCATATCCTCCAGCCGTCGCAGGGAATCCGCCAATTCGCGCGGCGTGAAGGGGCGTCCGGCGTTGCGGTGGCTGATGTCAGCGTTCTGGCAGTAGGCGCAGCGGAGCGTACAGCCGGAGAAGAACACCGCGCCCGTGCCGTTCTTGCCGGAAATCGGCGGTTCTTCCCAGAGGTGCGGCGCGATTCGGGCGATGCGCATGGTGGTCGGCAGCTGGCAGAAGCCGTTGCCCGTGGATTCATTACGCTCGGCGCGGCAGGCGCGCGGGCAGAGAGTGCATTGCATAAAAGGAACCTCCTTGGAGGATGTGTTTGTTGCTATTTAGGTTTTGGGGATAAACACGCGGGTACTGTATGCAAATGAAGTCAACCCAATCGCGCGAACGGGTCAAGGGTCGAAGACCCTTGCGGAGTCCAGAGGCAGCGCCTCTGGCGTCTCCCCCTTCACAGCCACCCCGCATACGCGCCGACTGCGCCGAGCAGATTGATACAGAACCCCATCACCATCAGCGGAACGTTGATGATCGACGTGCGCCCGCTTTGCGGCTTCAGGGCGAGAATCGCCACATACACCCACGGCAGCATATCCAGCAGGTAGCGGTTGCCGAACTGGAAGCCGCCCAGCGTCTTGTGGCAGACGATAATCATCAAGTGCGCCCCGACCATCAGCGGCAGCCCAATCAGCCAAAACGCATTCCCGCGGCGGCGGCGAATCAGCGCATAGAAATACACGCACAGGAACGTCACCAGCATCGGCGTAATCAGGTAGAACGCCATGCAGTCATACGAATCAACCGCCAGCGGCTGACCTCTCCCCTGATATTTCGGCAGGCGCACCAGCTGCTGCAAATGCTCCCACGCGTACGCCAGCGAAAACTGTCCGTTCTCCGCCAGCTGAAATTCCGGCAGGTAGGTGTGCCCAAATTCCAGCGGATTGCCGAAGCGCAGGTAGTTCAGCACCATGTAACTCGCGACAATCAGCGCCGCGGGCAGCAGATTCGCCATCTGCCGCTTCCAGCTATGCCGCACGCCGCTTTTATTGAGCAGATACACCAGCAGCGGAAGATACAGCGCCGCCATCGGTCGGCACCCAACTGCGCACGCCCACCACGCCAGCGCCCAGCCGCTTCTGCCGCGCTGCGCCGCATCTGCCGCCATCAGCGAAAGCGTGAAGCACATCGTCTGCGCCAGGAACCACACCCAGCCCTGCAGGGCAATGAACAGATACCCGTTCGCCAGATACAGGTACAGCACATACCGCGCCGCATAGTGCGAGCTGCCCGTCATCCGCCGATAAATCCGCAGCGCATAGGCAATGCCAAGCAGCGTCACCGCCAGATTGATGAAGTGATCCGGCGTATCCAGCCCGAAAATCGCCGCGAACGGCAGCATCACATACGATGGGAACAGCGGAAAACTCACATAGAACTTGCCACCGTACTCCGCCAATTCCAGCCATGTGAAATTCGGGTTGACATCCAGATGTCCTTCCAGCCACGCGCACGCCTGAATGGTGTACGAGCCGTACGGGTTGTCCGTCGTCAGAAATCGTCCCGTGAACGCGCCCATCACCAGCAGAACGATCAGGACGATGAGCGGATACAGCGCATATTCCGGCGCAAGCGTCCGCAGACGATGCCATGCGCGTTTCGCAATGGTTTGCATCGTGATGATCCTCCTTTGCTTGTTTTGTTCGCTGATAAGACGCAGTTCTGAGGGAAACGGTTCATTTCGACAGGCCATACAGAAAAAAACGCAGACCGCAAAGCGGCGTGTGCCGCTTCCGGCACGTCGGTTTGCAGTCTGTGCGAATTATTTCTGCTTGTCGCCGGATTTGAGCTTTTGCAGCGCCGCGAGCGCCGCCGCCTGCTCCGCCTGTTTCTTCGTGCGGCCCGTGCCGTGGGCGAGTTCCACCCCGAAGCGGCTCACGGCGGCCTCGAATGTGCGGTTGTGCGGCGGGCCGTCCTGCGCGATAATCTCGTAGGTCGGCGCCTCGCTGCCGTCGCGCTGCAAAAACTCCTGCAAAGCGCCCTTGCTGTCCTGCATCGGGCGCTGCACGTCCTCCGGCTTCGGCCAGCAGCGGAGAATGATTGCCCGCGCCGCGTCCAGACCACCGTCCAGATACACTGCCGCCAGAATTGCCTCCATTGCGTCGCACAGCACGGACGGCTTCTCGCGCCCGCCGGTCAGCTCCTCACCCTTGTCCATGATGAGCGCTTCGCCGACGTGCAGCTTCTTGGCGACCTGCGAGAGGTTCGCTTCGCACACGGACAGTGCGCGCAGGTGCGTCAGCTGCCCCTCGTGGCAATCCGGGTGACTTTGGTAGAGGATATCCGACATGATGTATTGCAGCACCGCGTCCCCCAGAAATTCCAAGCGCTGGTTGTCCTCCGGCCCCATCGACGGATGCGTCAGCGCCCGCCGGAGCAGCGCCGGATTCTTGAACTGATACCCCAGTGCCGACAAAAACTGCTGCATCATGCAGACACCCTCCATTTTTAGCAACGACACACAGCCTCCGCCGTCGTCGGAGGAGGCTGCGCGTGCCATAATTCGCGGATAACTTACTTGTTGGCGTCGATGTACTTCACGACGTCGCCAACCGTCTTGAGCTTCATAATCTGGTCATCCTCGACCGTGATGCCGAACGTGTCTTCCACGTCCATAATCATGACCATGACGTTCGCGGAGTCCGCCTTCAAATCCTCCACCAGACGGCTGGATTCGGTCACGGTGTCGGGGTTCACCTTCATTTGCTTGACAATCATGCCCTTCAGGGTTTCAAACGTAGACATAGTGTTTTCTCCTTTCAAAATGCGGATAGCTAAGGTAACATCGCTTTGCAGCGCTGCTTTGGGGTCACTGTGCATCCTGTGAATTCATTTTTGCGACGCCCTTTTCGATAATCTCAACCACATGACCGTTCACCATCTTGATGGCTTGGTCAATGGCGCAGGAGAATGCGTGCGCGTTGCTTGAACCGTGCGCCTTGACGACTGCGCCTTGCACGCCCAGCAGCGGTGCGCCGCCGACTTCGGTGTAATCCAGCGTATGCTTCAAGCGGCGGAGAGCCGGTTTCGCCAGTGCCGCGCCTATCTTCGAGCGCGTATCTGCCATCAGCTCCTGCTTCATCGTCTTCAGCATGAACATCGCGACGCCCTCCATCGTTTTGAGGACGAGGTTGCCCGCAAAGCCGTCCGCGACGCACACATCCGCAATGTCGCTGAACAAATCGCGTGCTTCCACGCTGCCGACGAAGTGATACGGCGCTTCCGCCATCATCGGGAACGCGTCCTTCACCAGCGCATTGCCCTTTTCGTCCTCTGCGCCGATGTTGATGATGCCGACGCGGGGCTTCTCGATGCCCATCACGCCGCGCATGTACGCGTCGCCCATCACGCCGAACTGCGTCAGGTATTCCGGCTTGCAGTCCACATTTGCGCCGCAGTCAATGAGCAGGAAATAGCCCTTGCCGTTGGGCATCAGCGGGGCAAGTGCCGGACGCTCCACGCCCGGAATGCGCCCCAGCCGGAACATGCCGCCCGCCAGCACCGCGCCCGTAGACCCGGCGGAAACGAACCCGTCCGCTTCCTTGTCGCGGACAGCCAGCATTCCCAGCACCGTTGCTGATTTCGTCTTTTTGCGTACGCCCATAACGGGGGATTCGTGGTTCGTAATGACTTCCGGCGCATCCAGCAGCGTAATCCGGCTGCGCACATCATCCGCACCCGCCAGATACTTCTCGATTTCCGGCACAATGCCCGCCAGCGTCACCGTCAGTTCCGGATTCCGGCGAAGCGCTTCCACCGTGCCCTCAACCGGGGCTTGCGGCGCCAAATCGCCGCCCATTGCATCGACAAAAATTCGCATGGTTTCCTCCTGCTGTTCCGCGCTCATGCACCAGAACATCTTATTCTACCACACAAGCAGCGTCTTTTGCAAGTGGCAAGCGGCACACGGCGCATTTTTTCCTTCATCCGGCACGGCGGGCAGGCAAAATCAGCCTCTGTTATTCCCCATACGAAATGGTGAAAAGCTGATACCCTTCTGCTGTGCTGCCCACAACATAGCGTCCATCGAAGGAAATCTCCGGCGCGTACTTCATCACAAACGGCACGACGACCTCGCCATCCATCCCGATGCAGCCCCACAAACCGTCCTGCTTCACCGCCAGCAGCTCCTGTCCGGCTTGTCCCCGCGCGGCTTCCTCGTACTGGGTGGGCAGTTCGCCCCGCGTCGCCGTAAAGACGCTGATTTTGCCGTTCATCTCCGCATAAATCATCGGGGCGTTGTTGGTAAGACCCTTCCAATCGTTTTCCTTCAGCTCATAATCCACCGACGCGCTCACCTGCCCGTCCCGGGTCAGGAAGCGCAGCTTACCGCCTTCCAGCGCCGCCTGATAGCCGCCCTCGAACAGCAGGCCCGCGTAGTCGCCGCCAAGCGTGTCATACATCGGCGGAACGATTTCCTGCCCCGTCATATCCACGATGCCCGACAAGCGATCCTTCTTTGTCAGCATATAGTCGCCGCCGTAATAACGCACACTGTCATACAGCGGCTTGCCGTCCTGCACCGCCTCGCGCAGCACATTTCCCTGCAAATCCAAGAAATCGCCCGTTTTCGCGTCATACCAGACACTGCGGGACACTTCATCCGCTGTCAGCGTGCATTCCGGGACGAACGCGAACTGCGCCGTCGGGTGATGATACACGCCTTGCTTGTAGATTTCCTCATATTCGCCGCGGGAGAAGGACTCGCCGGTGAATTCCGTGCGCGTTCCGTCCGTCTTCAAGTAAAAGCCGCTGCTTTTGTCCAGCCGAACGAACAGATACGCGCCGTAAACCTCCATGCTCGCGCCCGTCGTTTCCTCGCGGTTCATTTCCGC
>ENA-ORVG01002901-ORVG01002901.1-human-gut-metagenome-genome-assembly--contig:-NODE-2901-length-14956-cov-3.884303_pt1 | contig 14956 bp, 13 predicted proteins | sample MGYA00242091_ERZ509233 | MGnify/ENA primary metagenome ERZ509233 (study PRJEB26280, sample SAMEA2338840) | human gut metagenome | biome: human gut; feature: human-associated habitat; material: faeces... | reverse complement strand
CAGATAGATTGCTACAATACCCGGCATATTAATATCATAGGTCTGGGAAAGAAGCTGTTTAACAAGTTCTCCACCACCCTCACCCATTGCCATGGTGCCAAGTGCACCATAACGAGTATGACTGTCGGAACCAAGGATCATCTTACCGCCACCGGCAAGCATTTCACGTGCGAACTGATGGATGACTGCCTGATGAGGTGGTACATAAACTCCACCGTATTTCTTGGCACAGGTAAGTCCAAACATATGATCATCTTCGTTGATCGTTCCACCTACTGCACAAAGAGAATTGTGGCAGTTGGTCAGTACATATGGAATCGGGAATTTCTCAAGTCCTGAAGCACGTGCTGTCTGAATAATACCTACAAATGTAATATCATGAGATGTCAGCTTGTCAAATTTAATCTGCAGTTTCTGCATATTTCCGGAAGTATTGTGTGCTTCCAGGATACCATAAGCCATTGTATTTCTGGCTGCTTCTTCTCTGGAAACCGGCTGTGTCATGTTCTCTTCTTCTACGATATCACGGCCATTTACCAGATAAATACCACTGTCATAAAGCTTCATTGTAACTCCTCCATTCATAAAAATCACGCATCTACCGCTCTGCGATTTATGCCATGAATAATGGCAAAACATCTCGCGGGATACTACCTGCGAACAGTAATACTATTATACTTTATCTCGCTAAAATCTGCAATAAATTTTCTTTACTTCTCTATAAAGAATAGCTATACTTAAAGTATTGTTTTTGCTGATTCAGTATAAAATCACTTCTTACAGGAGGTACAGCATTATGTTTCGTTTATGGGGAAAAATGTGGAAAGACAACCACATGCTAAAAGATCTGGTCATTGATGATGACTCGGAAGATACAAGAACACACAAAATTTTTCATGCCCTGCAGGAAATCTGCTATGATTTTGACCTGGAGAACCCAATTTGGCTGGAAAGTAATATTTCTGATTTCAAACGCCATTCAAAGACCAGATTTCGCCAGGACAGTTTTATTGAACATATCGAGTTTGATTATCTTGAAATCCAGGTGATCGAAGAAGATTAAAAAAATCTGCCGAAGTTCAGGCATCTCCTGTCCCCGGCAGATTTTTTATTGTGAAGTAATGATTCTATTTTATTTACATATCTACTCTTATATGATCCACTTACTAACTCGCGGAATCTTTTTAATGATCATAACTGCAGCAAGACTTAGTACAAAAATCATTGTGATCAGAAGCGGAATCGCAATTGCAGTATTACTTATCATCATACTGTCAATTCCTATTCTGTGAAGAATATCTCTGATAAGCGCATGGATCAGATAGATTCCAAAAGTGCAGCTTCCCAGATAGCAGATCCTCTTTTCCTGTTTTTCATTCCATTTGATCTTGGATACATGGTTTTTGAAAAACAGAAAAAACGAACTTCCCCAGAAAAATCCTGCCAGTGTGTAGTTCTCATAAAATGACTGTATTGGTTTTCCTGATTTCTGTGAGCTGATGTAACACAAGCCTATCGCTGCCAAAATCAATATTACCCCCAGTACATAAACCAGATATTCCAGTTTCTTTGATACCTCATAATGAGACAGATAATGCCCCAGTATAAAATATCCTATGTAACCGGTAACCATTTCCGGCTGCACGGTCTGCAGAATATCCATGATATGATCCTTCCATGGAAGTGGAAAATAATTTATTGTATATGGCAGGATCTGAAACACCAGAAACAGTACGATCATATACTCTTCCCACTGTTTTCCCCTGGCACTGTTTACAATTTCCCATAGCATCGGTGTGATGATCAGAAGTCCGATCAGCATTGGAAGATACCAGAGATGGAAATAAGATTTACTGATATATACCATAAATTTGACCAGGGCTGCTTTGCTGCCCTTCGCCAGCGTTCCATTTGTAATAATCCTGTATACTGCGTAAAACATCTGCCAGAAAATATATGCTGCAGCTATCGGCAGAATATTTCTTTTCCACAAACGTCTGAGATTCCATGTCCGCTTACTGTCAAGATACAGACATCCACTGATCATAATAAAAGATGCTACTGCAAACCGGTTGATCCCGTGATAAAAGTTTGAAACCGCCCATACAGACGAATCCAGTGGCATATCACGAAAATGCTGTGAGCCTGCATGAATGCCAATAACTCCAATACACGCCATGACGCGAAGCAGCTCAATCCATATAACTCTTTTTTTATTCATATCGTTTTTACAAAAGGTCTGATACTTCCGGCCTTTTTCTCTCCTACGTAATCTCTTTTGGTTACTTTCGATTTCCACAGTGACCACTTTTTACATCGAAAGTATAACAAATCCTTCCCGACTCTACAAGAAATATCCTGGTTATTCCATAAACTCCCGGATGATTTCTCTCATGATTTCTTCCTCCTCCGGACTCAGCATCTTGCTGAAATGACTTCCTGTCGCCGCAGTCTGTCGGATACTTGCAGCAATCCGCTCCACCATTTCCTCTTTGAATACCGGATCTGTTTTCTGTACTGCCTGCACCGGTTCGTATTTACGGGCGGCCGGTGGGTTTTCTTTGCAGGAACGCGCCTGCAGAATATAATCCGCAAGTGAATTCATAACCAGTTCTTCTTTGAAGCTAAAATCCAGAGCCTGCCTGAGGACAAGAAGAACAATTGGCACGGCAGTCCCTATATACAGATAGCTCATCGGAAGTCCTCTGCTGTCACGGATTCTGGATATAAAAAAAAGCGACATTCCCAGACATACAGTAGATAGCAGTGATGGAATCCATACCAGGAAATTCATCCGATTCAGGAGTTTATCTCGTGTCTTCCACAGATTCAGCCATTTTTCTCTCAGGTTTGTTGTCGCTTTTGTCTTTCGCAGGGTTCTTCTGTAAGTAAGGTGTACTGCCAGCATCCCTATCGCTCCAGCTGTTCCAAGAACAGTCATCAGATAGAGCAGGATCTGCAGGTCCATGATTCGTTCCAGCATAAGTCCCTCCTTGAATACAATATTTACCGTTAAGCCTATTCTACACCTGCCCCGTCCTATATGAAACAAAAATCGTTCGTCAAATTCTCGCAAAACTCCCCTCTTAACTGCCAAAAATTTACGCAGGTAATACCTTTCCGGCTCACCTGCGTAAAAATTTTCTTTTTTAAATTATCCGTTACATTTCTTCCAGTGCTTTTACGACTTCTTCAAATTTCATAAAATGAGAAGCTTTTACAAGAATCGTATCGCCTTTCTGTACATAATCATTCAGATGCTCCAGAAGGGATTCTCTTGTTTTTTCATAATATACAGGGAAATCCGGATTCGCTTTGCGCGCCGCTTCTGCTATATGAACAGCCAGATCTCCTACACATACACATGCATCAATTCCACATGTTGCTGCATGTATGCCTACACCCTCGTGAAGTGCAGCTTCATCTTCACCAAGTTCTCCCATGTCCCCAAGGATCGCCACCCTGCGGCCTTCCCCATCATGAAGCACATCCAGAGATGCCTTCATGGACATCGGATTCGCATTGTAGCAGTCATCTACGACCAGGAACTTATCTGTCTCGATCATTTTGAAACGTCCTCGAATCGTCTCAAGACTTTCAATACCTCTCCTGATCTCTTCGATCGTCAGACCATAAATTCGTCCTACAGCCGCAGCTGCCAGGGCATTGTAGACCATATGTATTCCCGGAGTCGGAACGAGTACGTCAAAAGCATCCTCTCCCAGATGGATACGGCAGGCAACCCCTTTCAGGCCCTTACTTTCAATCTGATCGGCATACACATCACGTTCACTGTTCAAACCAAAAAATACTGGCTTCACACCATTGTACTCACGGACCGTAATAAGTTTATCATCGTCACCATTCAGAACGATATGTCCATTCGGCTTCATAGACTGGAATATCTCTGTCTTTGCTTTCAGGACTCCGTCTCTGTCTCCCAGATTCTCCAGATGACAGGTACCGATGTTTGTGATCACACAGGTATCCGGTTTTGCAATCTTTGTCAGCCGGGCCATCTCGCCAAAATCACTGATTCCCATTTCCAGAACTGCAATCTGATCTTCATCACGAAGTCTGAATACTGTAAGAGGAAGTCCGAGCTCATTATTAAAGTTTCCCTGTGTTTTCAGAGTGCGGTACTTTTCTTTCAGGACGGATGCGATCACTTCTTTGGTGCTGGTCTTTCCAACGCTTCCCGTAATACCTACAACCGGAATCTGCAGCTGTTCCAGATAAAACTCTGCGATATCTTTAACTGCCTGAAGAGAAGCATCTACCTGAATATATGCATAGTCAGCCTCCGGCAATTCTCGCTCGGAAAGTGTTGCAAGCGCTCCCTTCGTCATCACATCCGGAATAAAACGGTGTGCATCGACTCTCTCTCCCACGATTGGCACAAACAGACAGTCTTTCTCAATCTTACGGCTGTCTGTAGTAATTGCAGAAATCTCCTGATCCAGCAGAGCATTGTCGCCATGCCAGATGCCATTACATACTTTTGTAAGATTTCTCAAAGTAAGATTTTTCATTCTGATTTCCTCTCCTGATATGTTACCTCAATTCAGGTACATATTCGTCTGTTAAGCATACTTTTTCTGAGACACTTTGATCAGTTCTTCACACAGTGTCGGATAATCCATACCCAGAACCGCTGCTTCCTGCGGGATCAGGCTGGTCGGTGTCATTCCCGGAAGCGTATTTGCCTCCAGACAGTAGATTTTTTCATCTTTTGTCACAATGAAATCCAGACGGGCATAGCTCTCCATCTCCAGTGCATGATAACCATCCACGGCTGCTTCCTGAAGACGTTTTGTCAGTTCTTCTGAAATCGGCGCCGGACAGGTTTCTTTTACTGCACCTGGTTTGTATTTATTTTCATAATCATAGAAGCCCTGTACCGGAACGATCTGAACGACCGGATATGCCTTACCGTCCACAACAGCAACTGTGTATTCAACACCTTCTACAAATTCCTCTACAACTACTTCGTTTTCATAAGTGAATGCACCATCCAGTGCTTTCGTGTAGTCTTCCTGGTTATCAACAATATAGACACCTATACTGGAGCCACCGCAGCATGTTTTGACAACAACCGGAAAATCCATTCCCAGCTCCTGTGGAGTTTCCACACGGTCCTTTTTCTTCATGGCCTTACCTGCCGGAGTCGGAACACCTCTCATCTGGAACATTGCCTTGGTCACACCTTTATCCATTGCCATGGCACTGCTCAGATATCCGGTTCCGGTATATGGAATACCCATCAGATCAAATGCTCCCTGCAGTTTACCGTCCTCCCCGTTGGCTCCATGAAGTCCCAGGAAAACAAAATCTGCTTTTTTACAAAGATCGATGACATTCGGTCCAAAGAAATTTTTTCTTGTTTTTTTCAGTTCAGCCATCTGCAGATTAAATCCTCTGATATAAGCTGCTGCTTTTTCCACATCATATTCTGCCGGGAACGGATCTTCCCAGTCTACCTCTTCCTGACCACAGAAAACATCTACCAGAATTGCCTGATGTCCTTTCTGTCTCAATGCTCCGCAGATTCCTGTTCCAGATACGATTGAAACATCCCTTTCTGTGCTGGTTCCACCTGCTAATACAACAATTTTCATTTTCTCATCATCCTCACATAATATTCTAACTCATCCACTTGTGAGCAAGCTCACATGGATTCAGATCTTTTCCCCCTGGTATCAGTATATAACTACCGGCAATCCAGAATCTACATTCTGATAAATTGTCTGCGCCTGCTCTTCCGGCAGCACTATACAGCCTTCTGTACTCATCCAGCTGTCTGAGGAGCCAAAATCCACACTCTCCTCTGAGCTTCCAAAATCGCCAGAATCCCCAGTTTCATCTGACACATCCGTTCCTGTAATGACCAGACCGGAATCTCCATAAATGCCAAGTTTGTCTGTAAAAGGCATCCAGAAATCTACAGAAGCAGCCTCCTGCTTGTCACCCAGTCTGTAAACACCTGTCGGCGTACTGCTGCTTGCCGCAAAACCAGTATCCACAATCGGGGATCCATTCTGATATAATACCATTCTTTGACGGGTAAGGTCAATTTCTATATAGGAATATCCGATATCATTTGTATTACGGCTCTGCGCTTCCTGTTCATAAACAGGTTCCCGTACTTCTGTCTTTTTGTCCATGATATCCTGATATAATGCATCTGTTTCTTTTTCCTGGTCGATCACCCAGCCATAATTTCCACCGGATACCGTAATTTCCTGATTGTCATAAGTAGAAAAAGTTCGTTCTGTGCCTACAGTGTCATACTTCTTCGCAAGCTCCGAAATATAATCTGCAATAACCGCCTTATCCAGCACCAGATCATCATTTTCGTCCTTTGTCAGCCAGTTTTTGATCACAGACCGATCTACTGTTTCCTTGCGGTCGCTGAAATCATACGTAACCACAACATCCGTAAGTTCATTCATCTGCTGGCAGTCTTTTGTCAGATCATCTGCATACACGGTCGGATTTATGTAACATCCGTCTTCTTCCAGATTTGCAACTGTCCTGCCGGTAGTAACAGCATTTTTGATGTCCTCCATCAGTTTATCACGGTCTATTTTTGTTCCTTCAATTTCCGGAACAACTTCAAATCCATCATCGATTTCCTTTATATACGCATCCACCGGCTCTACATTGTCCTGCATACATTTCAAACTGGCAGTTTTCTGTTCAAACAGGCTTTCATCATAAGACACAGAAGAAGGCAGCTCATAAGTCATTTGCTGGCTGAATGCTAAAAACCAGCTAAAACGATTCTGTTTGTGAAGCAATTTATTTACACTGCCGTCAGATGTATATTTCAATTGAATTTCATCCGCTGTGATTGCTTCCTGTCCGTTTCCTCTGGTCTGTACTGCCAGTGCATATACCCCTGTCTTCTGTTCCAGTAGGTTCTCTGCTTCCTTCTCTGTCATATAAGAACAGTTAAAACCATTCACCTGTGAGCCGGGAAGAAAATGCTCGGTAAAATAATAAACTCCAAAAAAGTAGGCGCCTGCGGTAAGCAGGAGCAGTACAATAATAAAACCGATCAGTAGTTTTCTTCTTTTGTCCATACTCTTGTTATTTTCCGCCATGGCGCCTCCTTAACATTCGGAAATATGAAATTTTATTCAGCCAGTAATTTCTCTACACTGGCAAGTTTAACGCAAACGACAAATACCTGTGCCGCTTTTTCAAGCTCTTCAATCGGTGGGAAAGATGGTGCAATACGGATATTGCTGTCTTTCGGATCCTTTCCATATGGATAGGTAGCTCCTGCTCCAGTCATAACAACGCCGGCTTCTTTTGCCATTGCTACGATCTTTTTTGCACATCCGTCCAGGGATTCGAAGGAAATAAAATATCCACCCTTTGGTGTTGTCCATTCTCCGATTCCAAGTCCGCCAAGTTCCTTCTCAAGGGTAGCCTCTACCATTTCAAACTTTGGACGAAGGATTGCTGCATGTTTTCTCATATGTGCATGAACACCTTCAAGATCCTTGAAGAATTTTACATGACGAAGCTGATTCAGTTTATCATGTCCGATCGTCTGTACGGTAATGTATTTGCGGATATCATCCAGGTTTGCCTTAGATGCTGCCAGAGCTGCGATACCAGAACCCGGGAAGCTGATCTTGGATGTAGATGTAAATTTATAAACCATGTCCGGATTTCCGGCTTTTGCGCATTCATCCAAAATTTCAAGAAGGAAATCCTGGTCTTTTTCGTCATCATAAAGATGATGTACACTGTAAGCATTATCCCAGTAAATACGGAAATCCGGTGCTGCCGGTTTCAGATTTGCAAAACGCTTAACGGTCTCTTCGGAATATGTGTATCCCTGCGGGTTGGAATATTTCGGTACACACCAGATACCTTTGATCGCCGGATCTTCACTTACCAGTTTTTCTACAATATCCATATCCGGTCCTTCCGGTGACATCGGAACATTGATCATTTCGATTCCGAAGAACTCTGTGATCTTAAAGTGACGATCATATCCTGGAACCGGACAGAGAAATTTTACTTTATCCAGCTTGCACCATGGAGTGTTTCCCATAACACCGTGTGTCATGGAACGTGATACAGTATCAAACATAACATTCAGGCTGGAGTTTCCATAAATAATAATGTGTTCCGGATCAACCTCAGAAATTTCTCCGAGAAGACGTTTGGCTTCCGGAATACCATCCATTACACCATAATTACGACAGTCAACGCCTGTCTCACATCTCAGGTCTGTGCTGCTTGACAGAACATCCATCATATCCATGGAAATATTCAGCTGATCAACTGACGGTTTACCACGTGACATATCCAGGGCAAGTCCCTGTGCCTTGATTTCAGCGTACTGCTGATCCAGCTCTTTCTTGAGAGCCTGAAGCTGTTCTTTGCTCATCTCACTGTATTTCTGCATTGTTCGTCCTCCTCGTGCCGCTTCCAGAATACTGTCCGGCAAAATTCATTCATCTTAAAATGGTTTTTCTGATATAGCTTTTATGCTAAATTATTATCCCGTATATTTTAGTATGGTAAAGTACTGATTGTCAAGTCCCTAGCAATATAAAAAACTTGCACAATTTCGAGCTTTCACCTATACTAAATAAGCAGAATATACAAATCAGGTTATCAAAGAAAGGTTATCATATATGTGGATTGCAAATGACTGGAAAGAATACGAAGTAATTGACACTTCCTGCGGTGAAAAACTTGAACGCTGGGGAAAATACACGCTGGTACGCCCGGACCCACAGGTGATCTGGGACACCCCAAAGATAAGCCGTGGATGGAAAAACATGAATGCTCACTACCACAGAAGCAAAAAGGGCGGCGGTGAATGGGAATTCTTTGATCTCCCACAGCAGTGGGATCTTCATTACAAGGATCTTACTTTTCATCTGAAACCATTCAGTTTCAAACACACTGGTCTTTTCCCGGAGCAGGCTGTCAACTGGGACTGGTTCGGTGATAAAATTCGTAAAGCCGGACGCCCGATCAAAGTCCTGAATCTTTTTGCTTACACAGGCGGTGCAACTCTGGCTGCTGCCGCTGCCGGTGCACAGGTTACACACGTAGACGCTTCCAAGGGTATGGTTACCTGGGCCAAAGAAAATGCAGCTGCATCCGGACTTTCTGAAGCACCGATCCGCTGGCTGGTAGATGATTGTGTGAAATTTGTAGAACGTGAGATCCGCCGTGGAAATCACTACGATGCGATCATCATGGATCCACCATCGTACGGACGTGGACCAAAAGGTGAGATCTGGAAGATTGAAGAAGCAATTCATCCGCTCATCAAGCTGTGTGTGAAGCTTTTAAATCCAAATCCGCTGTTTTTCCTGATCAACTCCTATACTACAGGACTTGCTCCGGCTGTGCTGACTTATATGCTGGCTACAGAGCTGAAAGAATTTGACGGACATGTCGATTCCCAGGAAATCGGACTCCCGGTAACTTCCAATGGGCTGGTACTTCCATGCGGTGCTTCCGGCCGCTGGGAAGCGAAATAAAGTATTCAAATTCTTCTGAAAATTTGATAATTTTTATCATTATTTTCTTGAATCTCCCGAGGTACAGCGATATAATATCAGTATCAGAAATGTATCAGTAAGTTACTGTGAACGAAACGAACGGTAACTTCAGGAGAGGTGAATCGTATATGGAAGAAAAAGCGAAAAAAGATGCTCTTCCCTACACCTGTACTCCGGCCTATGACCGCAGCCACTGTGGGAATTGTGTCTGCGCCACCTGTTATGAGCAGGAATTCTGTGATCACTGCAGTTCCTGCAAGGATCTTTCCCATAAGAAAGAATCCTGCAACAGCTATGAAGGCGCCTATTGTTATTAACGACAAAAAAGATGCTGACGTGCTTTGCATGTCAGCATCTTTTTTGCTCTTTCAAACTGCCTTTCGTTCTTTCGGAAATGTCATCGTGATCTCGGTTCCTTTGCCAATCTCACTGACCATCTTCAGTGTACCGCCAAGGAAGGTCACACCGTGTTTGACGATAGAAAGACCCAGTCCTGTTCCGCCGATTGCCTTGGAATGGCTCTTATCCACACGGTAAAATCTTTCAAATACCCTGCTCTGGTCTTCACCCGGAATACCGATCCCATTGTCTTTGACACGAATTTCCACATTTTCTCCCAGATCACGAAGATGAATACTTACCGTTCCATCCTCTTTATTATACTTGATACCATTGTCGCATAGATTATAGATCACCTCATCCAAAATTGGATGCACCGTCGTAAACATCATTTTGCCACCGTCTATATAGAGATGTACCTTCTTTTTCTCTGCAACTTCTCTCAGACGGCCACAGACATCCTTCACTATTGTATACGCATCCAACTTCTCCCATTCATATGGATTTTCACCCTCATCCAGCTGCGAAACCTTGATCGTATCTTCTACCAGCGTGATCAGACGCTGTGCTTCGTTATAAATTCTGCCCGCAAACTTCTTGATGTCCTCTTCTTTGACAAGTCCGTCCTGGATGATCTCTGCAAATCCAGAAATAGAAGTCAGAGGTGTTTTCAGCTCATGAGATACATTTGCAGAAAATTCTCTGCGTAACTGTTCCCGCTCAACCTTCTCTGTTTCATTCATCAGAAGGATGACCGCACCCACAACTCTGTGTTCCCTGTTTACCGGGTTTGCAATCATCTGAATGGCTTCACTTCCCATATGAAGCAGAACACTTCCATGTTGTCCCTTCAGTACCTGTTCGATCAAAAGACGGAAATCTTCATTCCTGTTCAGAGAGTACACACTGTCACCAATCTTTGGATCTTTTAACTGAAACAGCTTCCATGCGCTGGAATTGCCCGAAAGAATCATTGTGTAACTGTCAATAACAAGAAGACCTTCCTGCATGTTTTCTGTAATAATGCCAAACTCTTCCTGATTCCGTCGGGCTGCTTCCAGCTGACTCTTGATCTGTCGGTTCTGTTTGTAAATCTTGCTGAGAAGCGGTCCTACTTCTTCATAAATCTGATTTTCTTCCGGATGCTCCAGATCTACATTATTGATCGGCTCCACGATCTTATTTGCCATATGCACAGACATAATTGCTGCCAGAATCAGCATCACAACAGCAATGCCTATAAGTGGTGGTACCAGTTCCATAAGAAGTACCCAGACAGAATACTGCGTACTGGATACCCTGAGTACACTGTTATCCGACAGTCGCAATGCATAGTACAAAGTTTTCTGCGACAGGGTTATGGAAGTACGTTCCGCATGGCCGCTGCCCGTCTTCAGTGCTTCCTGAATCTCCTTACGGTCACCATGATTTTCCATAGCTGTGGCATCAGCCTGATTATCATAGAGAACCGTTCCGTCTTCCGCAATATAGGTGATACGGTCATCTTTTTCTTTGATCTGTTTCAGATAATCTATACCATTCTCCTCTACACCATATACCAGATAAGTTGCTTCTTTTTTCAACTCAGTATTGATCTGTTTTCCAAAATGCTGATAAAGGATTGCCATAACACATGCAATCCCAAAAATCAGTACAGTCGCAGCTACCAATATGTTTGATTTAAAAATCTTTTTTGTCACATCAATGACCTCCTAATTGATGTTCATTATTTCTGTGAACACCAGTAATTGCATACTCAACCCATTCTGCAATATTCACTGCGTGATCTCCGATTCGTTCCATATATTTCGCAGTCATAAGAAGGTCAAGGCCTGCTTTTGCATCCAGATTCTGATACATAAGTTCTGCCAGCTCCTCTTTGATCTGATTAAATGCATCATCTACCTGATCATCATCATCAATAACTTTGCGGCAAAGGTCCAGATCTCTCTTGACAAAAGCATCTACGCTTTCTGTCACCATGCCGACTGTCATCTCCGCCATCTTGCCGATCAGTTCCGGAATCTGCACATGATTTTCCTCAATGAACTTGGAAAGATCCGCAATATCCGATGCCTGATCTCCAATTCTTTCCATATCTGAAATCATTTTCAGTGCTGCAGAAACCTCTCTCAAATCTCTTGCAACCGGCTGCTGATGCAACAGAATACGCATACAGAGGTTCTCGATCTCGCGCTCTCTTGTGTCGATTTCCTTATCAGTATCAAAGATTTCCTGGATACATTTATCACCGCGGATAGCTCTGTTCGAAAGTGAAATAGCCTTTTCACAGAGGCTTCCCATTGTAATGATCTGTACATGAAGTTCTTCAAGCTGCCGTTCGAAATGCGTTGCCATAATCAACCAAACCTCCCTGTAATATAGTCCTCTGTTCTCTTGTCTTTTGGCATGGAAAACAGAGTATCTGTATCGCTGAATTCTACAACTTCTCCCAGAAGGAAAAACGCTGTTTTATCAGAAATTCGGGTCGCCTGCTGCATATTATGCGTAACGATCACAATCGTATATTTTCCTTTTAATTCCATTGCAAGCTCTTCAATCTTGGAGGTTGAGATCGGATCAAGTGCAGAGGTCGGCTCATCCATCAGAAGAACTTCCGGCTCTACTGCGAGAGCTCTTGCAATACAGAGCCTCTGCTGCTGTCCGCCAGACATACCAAGTGCACTTTTCTTTAATCGGTCTTTTACTTCATCCCAGATGGCAGCATCACGGAGAGATTTTTCTACAATCTCATCGAGTTTTGCCTTGGAACGGATACCATGTGTTCTCGGTCCGTACGCAACGTTATCGTAAATACTCATCGGGAACGGATTCGGCTTCTGGAATACCATTCCGACCCTTTTTCGAAGAACGTTTACGTCCATATCTCCATAAATATCTTCTCCGTCAAGTTCTACTTTACCGGTGATCTTACAGCCTTCTACAAGGTCATTCATACGGTTCAGAGACTTCAGAAGTGTAGATTTTCCACATCCACTTGGTCCGATAAAAGCGGTAATCTCTTTTTCTGGAATATGCATATTGATGTCATGCAGTGCATGAAAATTTCCGTAAAAAAGATTCATATCTTCAATTGAAAGTTTGATATTATCACTCATGTTCTGTTATCCTTTCGCGATACGTTTTGCCACCATACCAGACAAACCGTTGATAATTAATACAAATAAAAGAATTACAACTGCGGTAGCAGATGCCTGATTCATATGAAGACCTTCACTGGAAAGTACATACATATGAAGAGCCAGTGTACGGCCGGATCCCATCAGATTCGGGACCTGAGCAACTGTTCCTGATGTATAGAGAAGTGCTGCCGTTTCTCCAATGATACGTCCGATTGCAAGGATGATTCCTGCCAGGATTCCAGGAACTGCTGATGGAAGTACGATAGTAAAGATTGTACGCAGCTTACCGGCCCCAAGTCCGAAACTTGCTTCTCTGTAAGAATCCGGAACTGCCTTTAATGCTTCTTCAGCGGTTCTCATGATCAAAGGAAGAACCATGATAACAAGTGTACATGCACCTGCCAGAAGAGACATTCCCCAATGAAGTGCTGTTACAAAGAACAGCATACCAAACAGGCCATATACGATTGAAGGAATACCGGAAAGTGTTTCTGCTGTAATACGAATCACCTGTACCAGTTTATTTCCTTTTTTTGCATATTCTACAAGGTAGATCGCAGCAAAGATCCCAAGTGGTGCTGCAATTACCAGCGACAAAGCTGTCATAATAAAAGTGTTGATCAGTGATGGCATCAGAGAAACATTCTCTGATGTATATTCCAGGCTGAATAAACTTGGTGTCAGATATGGAATACCTTTCACCAGAATATAAGCCACCAGGAAAATCAGGACTGCAAACGTAACAACTGCTGCACCAATCGTAAGAAGTGCAAGTACACCTGATCCTGGATGACGCAGATAAGACCGAATTCGATCTGCTGCTGATGTTTCATTTCTTTTTTTCATTTTTTCCACCATCGGTTCTGCTACTGCTGCGTTAGTTTGCATTCTCTGACCTCCTGTTCAGTAAAGAAAGACTCAGGTTGATGATCAGGATGAATACGAAAAGTACAACTCCTGTTGCAATCAGTGCTTCTCTGTGAAGACCTGTTGCATATCCCATCTCAGTTACGATATTCGCAGTCATGGTACGAAGACCTTTGAGCAGTCCGGCTGGCATTCTTGCCTGGTTCCCGGCTACCATGATCACCGCCATCGTCTCGCCGATGGCACGTCCGATGCCGAGCACCACCCCCGAAGTAATGCCTGAAATAGAATAAGGGATCACCACTTTATAAATGGTCTGCCACTGTGAAGCCCCGAGTGCCAGACTCGCTTCACGCATCGCACGGGGACAATTACGCATCGCGTCTTCAGTCACCGTTATAATCGTGGGCAATGCCATGATGGCAAGCACTATACTTCCGGCGAGTCCACTCTCACCTACCGGCAAATCGAATACCTTCTGAATCAGAGGCACAATCACGATCAACCCGAAAAAACCATATACAACCGAAGGAATGCCACTCAACAACTCGATGACCGGCTTCAGCCAACCGCGCACTTTCGGGTTGGCGACCTCGGACATATAAATCGACACCGACAGCCCGAACGGCAAAGCAATCAATATGGCAAACAGGCTCACCCAAAGCGTACCGGTAATCAGCGGCAGAAAGCCGAACAGGGGTGCCGGTGTTGCCGTGGGAAACCATTCCGCTCCGGCAAACACATCTTTCACGGAAATGGTATTATCCTTTATAAAATGCACCGCATCCGGCTGAGTTACAAACTTCTGAGGAATAAAAGCTACGATTCCGGGCGTCTTCTGAATCAACTCCATAATCTTTGCCCCGGCATTTTCGTATGCCTCTCCCAGTTCTTCTTCCGAGTAGTAATGCGTGATGTCTTCCAGACGGAACACCCGGATCGTCAGATCTTCACCTCCCAGTTCTTTCCAGTTGGTGATCTCTTCATCAAAAATGACTCCTGTTATTTTTCCATAAATATTTCATTGGTAAATAAATGTGTCAATCCGACACGTACGACATTCCT
>ENA-ORVG01002900-ORVG01002900.1-human-gut-metagenome-genome-assembly--contig:-NODE-2900-length-14958-cov-3.452862_pt1 | contig 14958 bp, 12 predicted proteins | sample MGYA00242091_ERZ509233 | MGnify/ENA primary metagenome ERZ509233 (study PRJEB26280, sample SAMEA2338840) | human gut metagenome | biome: human gut; feature: human-associated habitat; material: faeces... | reverse complement strand
CCCTCTCGCGTTAGCAGAGGGGGTTCCCCTCCCCTCATGAAAAAGGAAACTAGCGGTTGCCGAAGCCGGGGATGCTGTAGCGCTTTTCCAGCCAGCGCAGGCACCAGGTGGCCAGGGAGACCAGGATGAGGTAGTAGAGGCCCACGGCCAGGAAGACTTCCGTATTGCGGAAGGTGTCCGAGGCCAGCACCTTGGCTTCGCTCATGAGCTCGTTACAGGTCACGAGCATGGCAAGGGAACTGTACTTGATGAGGTAGATGATCTCGTTGCCGCAGCCGGGCAGGGCACGGCGGGCTGCCTGGGGGATGACGATCCAGAACACGGTCTGGAAGGTGGTCATGCCCAGGGCCTGGGCCGCCTTGATCTGGCCCTGACGGATGGAGAGCAGGGCCCCGCGGATATACTCCGAATGATAGGCGGCGCTGCAAAGGATGAAGCTCAGCAGGGCGGCGCCGTAGGGCTCGAAATAGATGCCCATCTTGGGCAGGGCATAATAGATCATCATCAGCTGCACGGCCAGCGGCACGCCGCGGATGATGGCGGTGTACCAGTTGCCCAGCCGGCTGCTCCAGGGGCCGCCGAAGGCCCGCAGACATCCCAGTGCCACGCCGCCCACGAAGCCCAGGATACTGGCCGGGACGATGAGGGCGATGGATACTTTCAGGCCCTGGTTGAGGGCCGGGATGACGTCCTGGGTGAAAAAGGGGATGTCGATGACCACGCTAGGCTCCCATATCCAGCAGGTGCGCGCAGAAGTCGCGGGTACGGGTATTGCTGCCTTCGGCCAGCAGGGTCTCGGGCGCCCCCTGTTCGATGATGACACCGCGCTCCATGAACAGGATCTCGTGGGCCAGGGCACGGGCGAAGTCCATCTGGTGGGTGGCCATGATCATGGTCATGCCGCCCTTGGAAAGGTCACGGATAACGGAGAGCACTTCGCCCACCAGTTCCGGGTCCAGGGCGGAGGTAGGCTCGTCCAGCAGGATGACCTTGGGGTCCATGGCCAGGGCGCGGGCCATGGCCACGCGCTGCTTCTGGCCGCCGGAAAGCTGGGCGGGGTAGAGCAGGGCACGGCGGGCAAGGCCCACGCGGGCCAGCTCGTCCATGGCACGTTCACGGGCGGCCGCGGCGGACATGCCGCGCACCTTGCGCAGGGCGATGGCCACGTTCTCTTCGGCGGTCAGGTGGTCGAACAGGTTGAAGTCCTGGAAGATCATGCCCACCTGGGCCCGGAAGGCGCAGAGCTTGGACTTGTTGGAAAAGTCGAGCTTTTCGCCTTCAAGGATGATCTCGCCCTTGTCCGGGGGGATGAGGCAGTTGATGCACTGCAAGAGCGTGCTCTTGCCCGCACCGGAAGGACCGATGAGGACCTTGAGCTCACCGCGTTTCATGTTCAGGGAGCAATTGTCCAGGATGGACTTGCCGCCCAGGCTTTTGCTGATGCCTTTTACCTGCAAGACAACTTCGTTCATGCGTTCTTTACCCCATGCTGCGTGTTTTTGGCCATGCTGCCCACCGTGCCGGCGGAGTAGCCGGGGATCTGGACCTTGTTTTCCAGGCGGCGCAAGAGCTTGAGCACGATCAGCGTCAAAACGAAATAGATGACCCCCGCCAGGGCGAAAAATGCCAGATGTTCATGCGTACGCTGGGCCACGGCATTGACGCGGGCCATGATCTCCATGGTGCCCAGCAGGTAACAGACGGCGGAGTCTTTGAGGAGGATGGAAAATTCGTTGGCCCAGCCCGGGATGGAAAGGCGCAGGGCCTGCGGCAGGATGATGCAGGTGATGGCGGTCAGGTCGCGCATGCCCAGGGCGCGTGCGGCCTTGAGCTGTCCCTGGGGAAGGCTCTCGATGGCGCCCCGGAAGATCTGGGACTGATAGGCCGTGCTGATGCAGCCCATGACGAGGCAGGAGAGCAGGAAGGGCTCGAGGATCCAGCCCATGGAAAGGAAAAGCCCCTGGGAAAGGAAGAGCAGCACCAGGATGGGGACACCGCGGAAAAACCAGACATACAGTCCCACCAGACGGCGGGCCAGGGCGTTACCGTACACCTGCAGCACGGCCATGGGGACGCCCAGCACCAGCCCCATGCCCAGCGCCAGGGCCACCGAGCCCACGGTCACCAGCGTGCCTCCCATGATGAAGGGGAAGGCATCCACGATGGTATCGCCTACGATGGGGCGCAGGACGACGGCCAGGCAGAGCCAGGCCTGCATGAGGATATCCCGCAGGAAATCCAGGATCGCGCTGAAGGGAAAGATATCGGACATGAGAAAAACGGGCTGTATGGACATGGCGAACCGCCGCGACAAGGGCGGCGGTTCACCTTGGAAAAGCGGCACGGGCCGCTGTATCAGTCAGTAAGAGATTACTTGCTCAGGTACTTGGCCTGCAGTTCCTTCCAGTAGGGATCGGCCTGCAGCTTGCGGAAACCTTCGTCGATGAGGGCGCGCAGTTCCTTGTCGCCCTTGCGGATGGCCACGCCGAACTGGTCGGGTTCGCCGTGCACACCGGCCTTCTTCACGGCCTTGCCGCGGGCGATGGCGTCACCGGCGGGCAGGGAGTCCATGAGGGCGGCTTCGATACGGCCGTTGACCAGGTCTTCCACGGCCAGCGGACAGGATTCATAGAAGCGCAGCTCAAAGGGATAGCCCTTTTCCTTCTGTTCCTGCTTGATGGCTTCAGCTTCGGAGGTGCCGCGCTGCACGCCCAGCTTGATGGGCTTGGACAGGATGTCGGCAGGGGTCAGCTTGGAGTCGGCAGGCACCAGGAACACGCGGGAGACTTCCCAGTAAGGATCGGAAAAGTCCACCACCTTGCGGCGCTTTTCAGTGATGCTCATGCCGGAAGCGATCATGTCGATCTGCTTGTTGGCAAGGGCCAGCACGATACCGTCCCAGGCCACAGGCTTGTGGACGACCTTGAAGCCCATGGTCTTGGCGATCCAGTTCATGGCATCCACGTCAAAACCGGCAGGCTGGCCGGTCTTTTCATCGACATAGGCAAAAGGCGGATAGTTGGAGTCAATGCCGTTGACGTAGGTCTTTTGGGCAAAGGCCGGCACAGAGGCCAGCAGGCCGAACAGCAGGGCGCAAACAAAAAGTTTTTTCATGGTGCTTCCCTTGTAAAATGTGAGGGCCGGGTATAACCTGATGCCGTATCGCGCGGCAACAAAATTTTTTAGCAAAAGCCGCGCACGGGCGCAAGTGAGAAGGCGTCACAAAGCCGCTCTCCTGCCCGTCCCCGCCTTTTTTCTTCCTTACCGGAGACCGGAATCAAGATGGAATTTTCCCGTCTAGCTCAGCGCATGCTGCAGAGTCTGGGGGTGCCGCCCCGCGTCATCCTGCTGGTGTGTTGCGACTTCCTGACGCTTTTTGCCTGTACGTTTTTTGTTTTGTGCCTGCGCGCCCTGTGGGGCGATCTTAACATCACCAGCTATGACTGGATGCTTTCCATGCTCCTGCTGGCGCCGGTCATGGGTCTGGCACTGGGCCTTTACGGAGGCATCTCGCTGCCTGCCTATGTGGAGAGCCGCAAACTTTGCGTGCTGAGCACCCTGACCTTCGGCCTCATCCTTGCTTTGCTGTTCGCGGGCAAGGCCAGCGTGGCCTATTCGCGTATCGTGCTCGTGGGGGCCTGGCTCTTGAGCATCTTCCTTTTGCCGGTGACACGGCGCTTCTGCCGTCACTATTTCGGCAAGTTCCGCTGGTGGGGGACCCCTCTGGTGATCCTTGATCGCAGCAATACGGGCCGTGAGCTGTGGCATTATCTCAAACGCCACCCCTGGCTGGGCCTTTCGCCGGTAGACATCTTCACGCTGCCCCCGGACATGGAAGAAGCCAGACGCCAGCTGAAGGACGCGGAGCGTCGCCATCCCGGGGCCATCGCCCTGATGCTGCAGCCTTCCGATGCCCATACGGCCCGCTTCGTCCATGAAGCCAGCCGCTATTTCGTCAAGATCCTGGTGGTGCCCGCCCAGAGCAGCGGCGTCCGGCAGCACTGGTTCCATGCCTGCGACCTGGGGACCATGACGGGCTTCATGCTCATGCAGAATTTGCGCCGTCGCTGGCGGCAGCGCCTCAAGAGAGCCCTGGACCTCGTGCTTTGTCTGCCCGTGGTCGTGTTGTGTTCTGTGCCCGGCCTGCTGCTGTGCCTGCTGATCCGTCTGGACAGCCGCGGGCCGGTGTTCTACCGGCAGCGTCGTCTGGGCAAGGACGGCAAGGCCTTTGACGTGTTCAAGTTCCGTACCATGCGCCAGGATGCGGACGAGGTGCTTGCCCGCTATCTGGAGGAAAATCCCGACCTGCGCGACGAGTGGGAAAAGGACCGCAAATTGAAGCATGACCCCCGTATCACCCGCGTGGGCCGTTTCCTGCGCAAGAGCAGCCTGGATGAACTGCCCCAGCTGATCAATGTGGTACGGGGCGAGATGAGCCTGGTGGGGCCGCGTCCCATCGTGGAGGCCGAGATCGCCAAATACGGCGAAGTCTACGCGGATTACTGCCGGGTGCGCCCGGGCATCACGGGCCTGTGGCAGGTCTCCGGACGAAACAATACGACCTACGAGGAACGGGTCAACCTGGACCGCTATTATGTGACCAACTGGTGCATCTGGATGGATCTCTGGATCCTGGCCCGTACCTTCCCCGTGGTGCTCACCGGCTACGGCGCATACTAGCGGGGCCTGCAGGAGCCACGAGTCCGGGCGCGGATAGTGCTCCGCCGGAGCAGCGGAAACATCGCTTCTTTGCAAAAGAGCGGGGCTGGGCAGTACCTTGCCCGGATACAAGCGCGTCGCCTATGCCTGTATGGAACGAGGACAGCCCCGAAAAGGCTCGCGAGACAAAAGAAAAGGACAGCCATGAAGGCTGTCCTTTTTTCTTTACGGACTGTTTTGTCCTTTACATGCGGGCCATGGCCGCTTCCACCTCATGGCGGAAGCCGGTCAGGAAATTCTCGGTAGAGAACTTTTTCGCATGCGCGTGCAGGTGTCGGGGATCGAAATCCCCTTCGCACTGTTCGAAGCGCTGCAGGGCCTCGGCCAGGCTCTCCGGGGTCTGCTCGCTGAAGAGCAGACCGGTCTCGCCGTCCACCACGGTCTCGGTGGCGCCACCGCGTCCGTAAGCGATGACCGGGACCCCGGCCGACATGGCTTCCACCGGGATGATGCCGAAGTCTTCCTCGCCGGGGAAGAGCAGGGCCCGGCTGCGGGCCATGAGCTCGCGCACGGCGGCATCGTCCTGGCGGCCCACAAAGCGCACGCTGGGGCCTGCCTTGGCCTTGAGTTGCTGCATCATCTCGCCGTCACCGGCCACCACCAGCGGACGGCCAAGGCGGGTGCAGACCTCCACGGCCAGATCAACGCGCTTGTACGAAGCCAGACGGCCGAAGCAGAGGTAGTGCTCCCCGCCCGGTTCCGCGCGGGGCGTGAAGGCGTTGGTGTCCACCGGCGGATGGACCACGGCGGCCTCGCGGCGCCAGTACTTGCGGATGCGCCGGGCCACATGACGGGAGTTGGCCACGAAGTGGTCCACCCGCTGGGCGCTGAGGCAGTCCCACTGCCGCAGGGAGGGCAGCAGCAGGCGCATGGCCAGACGGGAGAGCCGCCCCGTGCTCCGCATGTAGGCCGGCCAGTTGTCCCACAGATAGCGCATGGGAGTGTGGCAGTAGCAGACGTGCAGGCAGTCGGGCCGGGTGATGACCCCCTTGGCGGGCCCGGACTCGCTGGAGATGACCAGATCGTAGTCTGTCAGGTCCAGCTGCTCCAGGGCATGCGGCATGAGGGGCAGGTACTTTTTATACAGCCTGCGGCTGGCGGGCAGGCTGTTGATGAAGGTGGTGCTGATCTTGTGCCGGCGGAATTCGGGCAGGAGCTTTTCCCTGTCCACCACGTGGGTGAAGATGTCCGCCTGCGGATAGAGACGGCACAGGGCCTCCAGCACCTTTTCGCCGCCGGCCATGTTGACCAGCCAGTAATGCACCAGAGCGACTTTCATGCTAGGCCTTGGGGCGGTCGCCGATGGCGGCAGTGATCTGGGCCTCGGCGGCCAGTTTGCCGTCCACATACGCGCGGGCGTCCATCTTGCAGAGCTTGAGCTTCATGCGGATATTGTCGCAGTGCAGTTCCAGGCGGTCGCCGGGCACCACCTGGCGACGGAATTTGACGCCGTCCAGGCCGGTGAAGAAGAAGAGCTTGTCCGACAGGTCGCCTTCCATGCCGGAGACCGCCAGCAGGGCGCCGGTCTGGGCCAGGGCTTCAAGGATGAGCACGCCGGGCATGATGGGCGCACCGGGGAAATGGCCCTGGAAGAAGGGCTCGTTGATGGTCACGTTCTTGTAGGCCTTGATATGGGAGCCAGGCACGCATTCCAGCACGCGGTCCACCAGCAGGAAAGGATAGCGGTGGGGCAGGATGGAGAGGATGCGCTGGATGTCCATGGTGATAGGCGTAGCGTCCGACATGGAAAACTCCTTTGATGGGTATGATGGCGCAGTTTAGCCCGATGCCTGGCGCAAGACAAGGCGGCCTGCTGCCGGCAGGCGGGCAAAAAAAAGCCCCCTGCGGACAGGGGGCTCGAGATCCGGCTGTGGGGGGCGCTTACTTGCTGCCCTTGGCCTTGTCTTCCTTGTGGAGACGGTTGACTTCGGCCAGCACGTCCTGGGTCAGGTCCATGGTCTGGTCGGCGTAGAGGACGCCACCGGCGGTGATGTCCACCACGAAGTTGAAGCCCTTCTTCTGGGCCACGTTGTAGGTGGCGTTGAAGACCATGGTGACCATATCCTGGCGCAGCTTCACTTCGTCCTGTTCCACCTTGCGCAGGAAGTTGCGGGTCTTCTGGTCCAGTTCCTGCTTCTTGCGGATGAAGGCCAGCTTCTTTTCATCAGAGGCCTTGGGGCCCTTCAGTTCCTCGGCAGACTTCTTCAGGGCTTCGCCCTGCTTTTCCAGAGCGGCACGCTCTTTGCCGTACTTGCTTTCCATCTGCTTTTTGGCGGCCTGGGCAGGTTCGCTCTGGGTGGCGACAGCCTGCATGTCCACGACGCCGATCTTGGCGGCAGCAGGTTCAGCGGCATTGGCGGCAACGGCCCCCGCCATCATCAGGCAGACCGCAAGGGTCAGATACATCAGTTTGCGCATGGAAAAAACTCCCTTTGATCGAATGCTCCGCGGATCGAGGATGCCGCCAGGCAGTGATTGTGTAGGTTTTCTGGTAGCAAGAGGGAAACCTCTTGTTTACCGTTCATCACATAGCACCAGAGGCAGGGGGCGTCAAGGAATTCTGGGCCGTGCGGTTCTGCCGCACGCGGTCGCTGTAGCTCAGGATGCCCTCGGCCAGACCTTCGGCCAGGATCATGCGGTAGCGGGCGTCGAGCAGGTTGCGGGCCTCATGCGGATTGGAGCAGTAGCCCACTTCCACCAGGACGCAGGGCATGCGCGCACCCAGCAGGACGATGAAGGGGGCCGCCCGGGTGCCGTTGTCGCGCACGGTATAGCCGCGGCGCTTCAGACGGGCCAGGGACTGCTTCTGGATGTCGGTGGCCAGCCTGCGGCTCTCGTACTGGCGGGCCGTGAGCATGCCGTCGGACAGGATCTTCTGGACCTCGCCCAGGTTCCTGTCGTTGCGGGCGTTTTCCTGGCTGGCCACACGCACGGCCCGGGGATCGCGGGAGATGTCCAGATAATAGGTCTCGAAGCCGTTGATGCCGCGGTCCTCATGGGCGTTGACGTGGATGGAGACGAACAGGTCCGCGCCTGCCTGGTTGGCTTTGCCGGTGCGGTCCCGCAGGCTCACGGCCACGTCCTTGCGCCGGCTGTAGATGACCTCCAGGCCGTTGTCCTCCAGCAGGCGGCCCAGACGCAGGGCGATGTCCAGCGTGATGTTGCGCTCGATCACATCATTGTGGATGGTGCCCGGATCACGTCCGCCGTGCCCGGCGTCGATGAACACGCGCTGCACGGAAAGGCCCGGCTGCCCGGCCACTACATTGTTGACCCGGACGGCCTTGCCCTTGCCGGCGGAGGCATCCGCCAGACGGCTGTCCGCAGCGGCGGGGGCCAACTGCTGCCGCATGGCCGTGGCCTGGGGGCGCATGTCGCCACGGGGATATTCCTTCTCCAGACGGGCCAGCAGGCGCACGGCCTCGGTGCGGTCTTTCAGTTCCTCGGCACTGATCTGCGCCGCCTGCAGCAGGGCATCGTCAGCCAGGGCGCTGCCGGGGAATTCTTCCGGCACACGCAGCAGCAGGGTACGGGCCGTGCGGTAGTCGGCGGCAAGGTGGGAACAGTCGGCCAGGGAACGGGCGCTGACTCCGGCACGGAACAGGGCCGCCGCGCTGACCGTGGCATTGGGACGGCTCTGGTAGACCTGCATGAAATCGCCCTGCAGGTTTTCCCAGGGTTCGCGCCAGCAGGAACGACGCTTGTCGGCACGCAGGAGCTCCATGGTCTTCTTGGCATTCTCATAACGCTGCAGGGCCTGGCGGGCATCGTCTGCCGGAGGTGTGTCGGATATCTGACGGGCAGGCTGCACGGACGGCTGCGGGGCATCCTTGCCCGGGGCCAGTTCCTGCCGCAGGCGGCGGGCTTCGGCGTACATGTCGCCGCGCGGATAGTCCCGGCAGAGCGTATCCAGCAGCTTCAACGCGCCACGGGTGTCCTTGAGCCTGTCGGCCCGGATACGGGCGGCACGCAGCAGGGCATCATCGGCCAGGCGGCTGCTCTCGTGCTGCCGGGCCACTTCCTCGAAAGTCCCGGCGGCCTTGCGGGCGTCGGAGATGGCGAAGGAGCGGCGGGAAAGCTCTTCGTAGCATTCCGCAGCCTTGAACAGGGCGGCAGGACGGTTGGCCCAGGTGGTGGCGTTCTGATGGATGGCATGGAAGGACGCGGCCACTTCTTCCCAGGGGGCACGCTGCATGCCGCGCTTGTTGTCCTGGCGCAAGGCATCCATGTCGTCCTTGGCGGCTTCATAGCGCTGCGCGGGGGACAGTGTGGCGCCATGGCTGATGGTATGGCAGAAGGCCGCCAGGAGGGAAAAGGCCAGGATGAATCCCAGAGGAGGCAGGATACGGGCCATCATGCCGGGGGACTGGGGACGGGGAGCGGGGGTGACTTTTTTCCTGGCCATGACACAGAACTCGCTGGATAGTGGCTGCTCCCGGGAGGGGAACTTTGCCGTAGCCTGTCCTTTGCAGGTTGCGTGCCATGAAGATATTTTTATTAAAAAGCTTGTGTTTTCAGGATACTACAAGCTCTCCGTGTAGGCCCCTCCAAGGGAGTGTCTGTTTTCCGACATAAAAAAAAGCTCCCCGAAGGGAGCTTTTTTGACGCGAAGGAGATCAGCCCGGCCTAGAAGAACTGGCCCATGCTGAATTCCAGACGGCCCTGCTCACGCTCGCCGTCGTAGTCCTTGGACAGGGGATAGCCATAGGCCAGGCGCAGGTCGCCCATGGGCGAACGCCAGCGCAGTTCCAGACCGGCGGAGTAGACGATCTTGTCGTTGAAGTCGTCGGCCATGGTCTTGTGGTCGATGTTGAAACCGGCATCGAAGAAGGGCACCAGGGCCAGGCCCATGTCCTTCTGGAAGGTCCAGATGTATTCCACGTTCAGCACGCCCATGCGGTCACCACCGATCTGGTCGCCGCCGTACTTGTCGTCGCGGGGCGAGAGGTCGGAGTAGGAGTAACCGCGCACGGTATCCATGCCGCCCAGCCAGAAGCGTTCGAACACGGGCACACGGCTGCTGGTGTTCTGGAACACCCCGCCCACGCGGGCGCGCAGGTGGAAGGTGTTTTCGGGATTGATGGACCAGAAGCCCTGCCAGTCGGCCACGGCCTTGATGAAGTTGTCGGTACCGCCCAGGCCGCCGCCGCCGTATTCGGCCCACAGGCGTGCGATGGTGCCCTTGGTGGGACGGGCGCGGTCGTCGGTGGTATCGCGCAGGATGCGGGCGGAGATGGCGCTGGTCCAGTTGGTGCCCTTGTAGTCGGAGATGTAGGGCGAAGCATCGGCATCCACGTCATAGAGGTCGTAGCGTTCCAGGCGGTAGCCGATACCCACGGACGTATATTCACCGATGGGATAGCCAAAGCGGATGGTGTCACCGATGGTTTCCTTGGTGAAGTCGTCCCAGTAGTCGTAGATGTAGTAGATGTCGTTGCCGAAGGACAGGTCGGTATCGTAGACGCGCGGGTTGGTGAAGGAGAACACGCCCGACGTGCGGCGCCAGGAGAAGAAGCCCTGCAGCTGCACCTGATAGCCGCGGCCGAAGAGGTTGCGCTCCATGATGGAGGCCGTCACGCCCACGTCATAATAGGTGGAGTAGCCGATACCGCCCATGAGGGCACCGGTGTTGTCTTCCTTGACCTTGATCTTGAGGTCCACTTCGTCAGGACGATCGGTGGGGATCAGTTCGCTGTCGATGGCGGAGAAGTAGCGCAGACGGTTCAGGCGTTCGGCGGAACGGCGCATCTTTTCGCCTTCGTACTGGTCGCCGTCGCCCAGGCGCATCTCGCGCAGGATGACGTTGTCACGGGTCTTGGTGTTGCCGTCGACCATCAGGCGGCGGATGAAGACCTTTTCCTTCTTGTTGACCATGTAGCCCACGTCCACCATGGGCTCGTCGCCTTCCACCTTCATGACGCGGGTGTCCACCTCGGCAAAGGCGTAACCGCGGTCGGTGTAGAAGTTGGTCAGGCGCTTGCTGTCTTCCTGCATGACGGTGATGGAGAAGTAGTCGTTGTCCTTCTTCCATTCGTCCATCTCGACCACGTCCAGCATGGCCTGTTCTTCGTCGATGATGTCACCGCCGAACTTGATGTCGTGGATCTTGTAGCGGGGGCCTTCATGGACCTTGAAGGTCACATAGATGCCGTCTTCCTTGTACTGTACGTCGGGAGCGGCCACCTGGATGTCCACGAAGCCCTGGTTCAGGCCGTAGGCGGCGATGGCGTTGGTATCACGCTCCAGATGCTCTTCCTTGAGCACGCCGGTGCCCGTGAACCAGGAGAAGATGTTGCGGGGCTTGAGGGCCAGGTACTTGTCCATGTCGCCCTTGTCCAGCTGCTCCAGGCCCTCGATCTTGACTTCCTTGATGTAGAGCTTGTTGCCTTCTTCCACCTGGATGACCAGCACGGCGCCGCGGCCGCCGGAGCGGCTGTCCAGACGGTAGCTGGAACGGGCCAGGTAGTAGCCTTCCTTGCGGTAGAGTTCGTTGATCTTCTGCAGGTCGTCGGCGATGAGCTGTTCGTTGAGCACGTTGCCGGACTTGGTGCCCATGGCGGCGATCACGTCCTCGGCATCGATCTCGTGGGAACCTTCCACGATGATGTTCTCGATGCGGGGCTTTTCCGCCACGGTGAAGACCAGCACGTTGCCTTCCATGTGGGCCTGGACGTCACTGAAGTAGCCCAGTTCCCAGATGCGCTTGACTTCTTCGTTGATGTCGTTGGCGGAGGGGGTATCGCCCTTGCGGATGGAGAGGCGCATAAGGACCACTTCGGGGTCCATGACCTGCAGGCCGCGCACCTGTACGTCGGCCAGAGCACCCTTGGCGGTGCCCATGGGCACGAAGTCGGCGCGACCGATGGGATCGTTGGGTTCGGTGCGGGGAGCGCTGCTGGCAGCAGGGGCGGCGGCAGCGGCACCGGCCAGCATGCCGGAAGCCTGACCGGCCATGGCGGCGGCGCATTCATTGAGGCTCAGCAGGGAGGGGCGATCGAAGTTGGCAGGCTTGGCCTGGCCTTCGTTCACCGGCACCAGCAGGGACTGCAGGGCAAAGCCTTCGCCGTTCTGCTTGAAGCTGCCGAACAGCACCAGGTCGGCGCCCGCTTTTTTGCCCAGCTCGCGGGCAGCGGCCATGTCGATGCTGCCGCCGCGGGAGGACAGCAGGCTGCGGGCCTTGTCCATGGGGATGACGGACAGACCGCGCTGCTGCATCTCCGTACCGATGATCTGCGGCACATCCCGGGCCGCATTGGGCATCTCAGGGCCGGCAGTGACCTGGAAGGGCAACACCAGCACCGTGTTTCCCGCAGCCTGCAGCGGGGCGGCTCCCCACAGGCAGGCCAGCAGGGCGAAACAGAACAGGCCCAGCCAATTACGCAAATGTTTTTTCATACAGAGTCCCCGCTCTCAGTTCCAGACTACGATTCATGGTGGCGGCCAGCTCGCGGTTGTGGGTGACAATCACGAGGGTCATGCCCAGTTCGCGATTCAGTTCGCGCATCAGGGTGCTGACCTGCTCACCAGTATTTTCGTCAAGGTTGCCCGTGGGTTCGTCAGCCAGCAGCACCCGGGGGCGCAGCAAAACGGCGCGAGCAATGGCTACCCGCTGCCGCTCCCCGCCGGACAGGGTGGAGACCTTGCTCTCCACACGGTGGGCAAGACCTACGCGTTCCAGCATGGTACGGGCATCGGGCAGCACATCGGCACGACAGGCACCGCCTATCAGGGCCGGCATGGCCACGTTTTCCAGGGCCGAGAATTCCGGCAGGAGATGATGGAACTGAAACACGAAGCCCAGCGTCCTGTTGCGGAAGCGGGCCTTTTCGTCAGGCCTCATCTCGGACATGTCCCGGCCGTCAAAAAAGATTTTTCCACTGCTTGGAGTATCAAGAGCCCCCATAAGATGCAAGAGGGTACTCTTGCCGGAGCCGGAGGTCCCCACGATGGCCAGGGACTCTCCTTCTTCCACGGAAAGGTTGATATCCTTGAATATCTCCAGGTTCTCCGGGCCGGAGAACCGCTTGCCCACATGTTCGAATTTGTAGAGCTCGGCCATGATCACTCGTAGCGCAGGGCTTCCGCGGGCTCAAGGCGTGCGGCCTGCCGCGCCGGGTACAGGGTTGCCAGGAAACAGAGCAGCATGGCGCTGGCCCCGATGATGAGCACGTCCTGCCAGGTGATGATGATGGGCAGGTGATCCAGGGTGTAGACGTTCTCGGGCAGCTTGATGAAGCGGTAACGCTTCAGCGCCCAGCCTAGGCTCAGGCCCATGCCGTAACCCAGCAGGGTGCCCACGAAACCGATGATGGTGCCCTGGAGCATGAAGATGCGGCGGATCATGGAACGGGTGGCGCCCATGGACATGAGGATGGCGATGTCGCGGGTCTTCTCCATGACCAGCATGACCAGGGAGGTCACGATGGAGAAGGAACCGATGAGCACCACCATGGTCAGCAGGATGAACATGCCGATTTTTTCGAGCTTCAACGCAGCGAAGAGATTGGCGTTCATGTCCATCCATGTCCGGACGGAAGCCAGTGGGCCGAGTTCCTTTTGGAGGGCGGCGGCCACGGTATCGGCCTTGTATACGTCCTTGACGGTGACCTCGATGCCGGAAATCTGATCGGAAGGCAGGCCGAGCAGATCGCGCGCAGCCGCAAGGGAGATGAACCCGAGCGACGAATCGTATTCGAACATGCCGGTCTGGAAAATGCCCGCAACCTTGTAGGGACGGATGCGGGGCTGGAAACCGGCGGTGGTCTTTTGTCCGGAAGGCGAAAGGAGGTTGACGCGGCTGCCCACGACCAGGCCGAGGCGCTGCGCCAGTTCCTTGCCGATGAGCACGCCGGGCGGCGCGCCCTCCACGGAAGCGTTCAGGTCCGCGACGCTGCCGCTGCTCAGGTTGTCCAGCATGGTCAGGACGTCCGGCGCGGTCTTGGGGTCGATACCCCGCAGGACGACGCCTTTGACGCCTCTCGGGGAAGACAACATGCCTTCCGCGTAGAGGAAGGGGGTGGAGCCGACGACGCCGGGAGTGGCGTTGATGCGCCGGAGCACAGCCGCCATGCCGGAGAGTTCGGGGGCTTCGCCGCCGCGCATTTTTTCGAAGTCCGCATCCGAAGGCGGCGCGGTGAGCGCCGCCAGCGGACCGGAAACGATGATGTGCGCGTTCGCGCCGAGGATTTTATCCCGGATGTCCGTCGTGAACCCGTTGTAGACGCCGAGAACCACGACCAGCGCGGCGACGCCTATGGCCACGCCAAGCACGGACATGGCTGAAATGATATAAATAAAGGCCTGCTTGCGCCGAGCAAAGAGGTAGCGCAAAGCTACGAAGAGTTCAAAACGCATAGAGTTTAGGATTCCTGCTTCAACAGCGGGAAGAAGATCACTTCACGAATGGACGGGGAGTCGGTCAGGAGCATGACCAGCCGGTCGATGCCGATGCCTTCGCCCGCGGCCGGGGGCATACCGTATTCCAGCGCGCGCAGGTAATCTTCGTCCATCGCGCAGGCTTCGTCGTCGCCGGCCGCCTTCTCGCGGACCTGCTGTTCAAAACGCATACGCTGGTCGATGGGATCGTTGAGTTCCGAGAACGCGTTGCCGTATTCGCGGCCCATGATGAAGAGCTCGAAACGGTCCGTAATGTCCGGGTTATCCTTGTTGCGGCGCGCCAGCGGAGAGATCTCCGTGGGGTAGTGGTAGATGAACGTGGGGGCGACGAGCTTGGGCTCGACGTCGAGGTCAAAGAGCTTGGCCTGCAGCTTGCCGAGCTTGTCCGTCTTGAGGATCTTTTCCCCGCGTTCGCGGACGTAGGCGAGTACCTTGTCGAAGTCGTTGTAGAATTCGGGGGAGTGCCCGCCGATCTTTTCCAGCGATTCGTGGAAGGTGAGGCGCTGCCACTTGCCGGGGGTCAGGTCGAGTTCCGTCCCCTGATAGGTGATGATCGGGCTGCCGCAAACTTCCGTGGCGATGGTGGAGAACAGTTCCTCGGTCAGGTCCATCAGATCATAAAACGTCGCATAGGCCCAGTAGAATTCGCACATGGTGAATTCGGGGTTGTGACGGATGGAGATGCCTTCATTGCGGAAGTTGCGGTTCAGCTCGAAAACTTTTTCAAAGCCGCCCACGAGGAGGCGCTTGAGGTACAGTTCGGGCGCGATGCGCATGTACAGTTCCATGTCCAGCGCATTATGGTGGGTGATGAACGGACGCGCCGCCGCGCCGCCCGCCACG
>ENA-ORVG01002892-ORVG01002892.1-human-gut-metagenome-genome-assembly--contig:-NODE-2892-length-14998-cov-3.134377_pt1 | contig 14998 bp, 28 predicted proteins | sample MGYA00242091_ERZ509233 | MGnify/ENA primary metagenome ERZ509233 (study PRJEB26280, sample SAMEA2338840) | human gut metagenome | biome: human gut; feature: human-associated habitat; material: faeces... | reverse complement strand
GACATGGCGCGCACCGCCGTCAACGTAGCGGGCGACCTCGCCTGCGCCGTTGTAGTGTCCGCCGCCGAACATAGCGCGATAGTCGCTCTTTTCGTCCGTTGTTTCTTCCAGCGTCACCGCGACCACCCAGCCATTGCCGACATAGGTGAAATCCGAATACGTCATGGGGATCAGCAGCGTCCCTGCCGCGTCCATCAGACCCGTCTGGTTGACGCCATTTTCATTGGCGACTTCATAGTACAGCCCTTTCTCCTGCGCGCTGATATCCGCGTAGCTTTCCGACAGTGCCGTACCGTCCATCGCCCGCAGCGTATCGCGCCAGTCCTCGCGGGTCACGTAGGTATCAGAGGCACGTCCCAGCGTAATGGAACGCGCAAACGTCTGCGTATCCACCAGTTTTGCTTCCGCCGAAGCCAGCACCGGCATGGACAGCGCCAATGCCGCCGCGCACAGTTTCTTCCACCATTTCATCTTCTTTGCTTCCTTTCCTCCGCAACGTTCAACGCACGATACGTTGATTATATACGACGAAAGAAAGCGTGTCAAGAGCAACTACAACATTTTCGCTGTTTTCGCTCATTCCGGGCTGACACTAAGCCCGACCCCCATGCCGCCTTCCCCAATATGGCACGAGACCCCCAGTGACAATTGGTCGCTGAGCAGTTTCATCCCCGGAAACTCCGCTTTCAGGCGCGCTTCCCACGCCGCCGTCGCTTCCGGTGAAGCACTCGATGCCGCCAGCAGCGTCACCCGCCCTTGCGCCAGCGGTTCGGCAAATCGCCCTGCTAATTCCGCGCGAATCGCCTCTATCATCACATCCTGCGCCCGATTCATGCCGCGCGCTTTCTTGTAAGCACTCAGCGTTCCCGTTGTGAAGTGCAGAATCGGCTTGATGTGCAGCAGCGTACCGATAAGGGCCGTCGCCGTGCTGATGCGCCCGCCGCGCTTCAAGTGCTCCAGCGTCTCCACCGCGACGTAGATGCACATGTCCTCGCGAACGGCCTCCAATTTCCGCTTGATGGTCGCGGCGTCATCCCCTGCGTCGCGCAAACGCAGCGCATCCAGCACCGTTACATGCAGCGCCGTCGCGACGCGCCCGTTGTCCACCACGAACACGCGCCCGGCGTAGGGCGTATCCTCCGCCAGCGCCATTGCCGCCTGACACGAACCGGACAAGCCGGAACTAATCGGGATATAGACCACCTCGTCGTGGTCGGTCAGCAGGTTATCCCAGAGGGCGGTCACATCCGCCGGGGCAGGCTGGGAAGTCGCGATTTTCGCGCCGCGCCGCTGATGCGCATAAAACTCCGCGCGGGTGAGCGTCTCCTCCTCCAAATAGCAAGTGCCGTCGATGGTAAACGGCATCGGCAGCACCGCGACACCGAGGGTTTGCGCCATTTCCGGGGTGATGCTGGAGTGGCTGTCAGTTGCGATAGCAACGTTTTTCATCATCATTGTGCCTCCGTGTATGATAATCAACACATTTTAGCACAAATGCGTGTTCGGTTACAAGCGATTGCAGTCTCAAATTTTGTTGATAATAGCAAGCGTTATCATGCTATTCCCAGCATCAAAAGGCACGAGCAGATGGCGCAGTTGAATGCAGGAAATTGTATACCCACAAAAAAACACCGTGAGCGTACTGCCCACGGTGATGCTTTCTCAGCCCTGCTTCTGCTTGTGCTTCGGATTTTCGCAGATGACCATGACCTTGCCCTTACGGCGAATGATCTTGCACTTTTCGCAGATCGGCTTCACGGACGGACGAACCTTCATGTGCTGTTACCTCCTGTTGAAAATGATGCCACGAGGGCGAGCAGAATGCACCGCACGCCCGGATGCGTCTGATGCGATGTGCTTGTCACACAGTGCATCAGTTATTATACACCAGAGACCGCCATCCGTCAAGAGGAAAATCCTGCGGAAACGCGGCTTCCGGCACGGTTTCTTGTTATTTTCGCGCTGGTCAGGTCTTGCTGCGCCAAGTAATCCGGCCGCGGTTGAGATCATAGGGAGACAGCTCGATTTTTACCTTGTCACCGGGGTAGATGCGGATGAAGTTCATGCGCATTTTGCCGGAGATGACGGCGGTCACGATGTGACCATTCGGCAGCTCCACCTTGAACATGGCGTTCGGAAGAGCCTCGACGACCTTTCCTTCCAGTTCGATGACGTCGCTCTTGGACATGTCAGTCCTCCTTGTCGGCCCCAGCCGCGGCAGCTTCCGCGTGGGGTTGTTCGTTCTGCGCTTTCAGCGAAAGACCGTGCGCGGAGAGAGCCTTGCGCAGGTCGCTGTCCTGCAGATGCTTGTTCTCCAGCGCCTGAGGTTCCACGTTCACCACAATGGGCTTCGGGCGCAGATGCATCATCTTTTTCTTTTTCGGATGGTCGATCTTGCGGCTTTGACCGTCCGCCATCAGCACATGCCGATCGTCCACGACCTGAAGCACCACGAAATACCGCCCGGCATCGCGTCCCTGCGTTGACTGCACGACGCGCCCCGGTTCCATCGTCAGGCGATTCATCATTTGTCCTCCCATTTGAAGTCGGGATAGGTGAGGATTTCCGGCAGACCGTCCTCATTGATGGCGATGGTATGCTCGTAGTGGGATGTCAGGCTGCGGTCGCGTGTGCGGTAGCACCACTGGTCTGCGTCGCAGGTGATGTGCCAGTCGCCGGCGGAGATCATCGGCTCAATGGCGATGGTCATGCCCTTGCGCAGGCGAAGGCCGCGATCCGGCGTGCCGTAATTGAACACCGGCGGATCTTCGTGCATTTCGCGCCCAATGCCGTGACCGGTCAGGTCGCGGATGACGCCATAGCCGTTGCTTTCAGCCACCTGCTGCACCGCGTGACCCACGTCACCCAGCCGCTTGCCCGCGATGGCCTGCCGTGCGCCCGCAAAGAAGCACTGCTCCGTGACGTCAATCAAGCGCTGCGCTTCCGGCGAAATTTCGCCAATGCCCATCGTGAAGGCACTGTCGGCCTGCCAGCCGTCCAGCACCAGACCGCAGTCGATGGACAGGATCTGCCCTTCCCGCAAAATCTGCTTTTCGGAGGGAATGCCATGCACCACCGCATCGTCAATCGACGCGCAGATGGACGCCGGATACCCCTCGTAATGCAGAAAAGACGGGATGGCGTGGTTTTTGCGGATGAGCTGCTCGGCGTAGACATCCAGCGCGGCAGTACTCATGCCGGGCTGAACGGCCTCGCGCAGGCGGCACAGCACTTCGTAGAGAAGCGCGCCCGCGTCACGCATTTTGCCGATTTGCTCAGGATTCTTCAAACTGATCATGATGTCTTAGCCCTTCACGATGGCCATGATGGACGCGAAGATCGTATCCATATCCTGATCGCCGTCAATGACGCGCAGCAGCCCCTTCTTCTGGTAGAAATCCACCAGCGGAGCGGTCTGGTCGTGGTACACCTTCAGGCGATTGAGGACGGTTTCAGCCTTGTCGTCCGCGCGCTGCACAAGCTCATCAGAGCAGGAATCACATTTCGTTTTCCCGTTCAAGCGGGAAATGTGGTACGTCGCACCGCACTTCAGGCACACACGGCGGCCGCTCAGGCGATCGATGAGCTTCTCATCGGCGACGTCGAGGTCAATAACCGCGTCGATATCCGCAATGCCTTCCAGCGCTTCCGCCTGCGGAACCGTCCGGGGGAAGCCATCGAGGATGTAGCCGTTCTTGGCATCATCCTGCGCAAGGCGGTCGCGAACGATGTCGATGATAACGTCGTCCGGCACAAGTTTGCCCGCGTCGATGTAGCTCTTCGCCTTCAGCCCGGTAGGCGTCTGCTCCTTGATGGCCCGGCGGAGAATGTCGCCGGTGGAAATCTGCGGAATATTCAGTGCGTTACAGATGCGCTGCGCCTGCGTACCCTTGCCGGCGCCGGGAGGTCCAAGGAAGATGATATTCATCCGGATGCTCCTTCCTACTCTGTCGCTGTCCGCGCATAACGCGCGTTCATGAATCGATACTTCACTGTCCGCACCGATTCATGTTACGTTGATTTTTCCCACATTAGTACACAAGCCATGCACCGGAAAACGAGTTTCAACGGTGCATGGCCTGCGTATGGATTACATGAAGCCGTTGTCTTTGTCGGTTTCAATGCCGCGGATGGACAGTTCACCCTCAACCGTGCGCATGGTTTCCAGAGAAACACTCACAGCAATCAGGATGGAAGAAGCCGCGAACGGGAGGTTGGTGACCCAAGAGGTCAGCAGCGTCGGAATCACAGCCAGCACCGCGAGGAAGAGCGCCGCAAACAGGTTGAGGCGGTTCGTGGTACGGGCGAGGTAATCGCGGATGTTCTTGCCGCGCTGTCCGGGGATGGTCGCACCCTGCTCCATGAGCTGCTTCGCCTGCTTATTCGGATCAAAGCTGATGGACGAATAGAAGAAGGTGAAGCCGACAATCAGGAGCGCGGAGAGGATCATATACACCCAAGAGCCGCTGCTCAGGTAGGCATTGCACCAAGCGGTGAAGCCGCTGTTCGGCGCAACCAGCGCGCCGATCGTTCCAGGGAACGCCAGCAGGCTGTACGCGAAGATCAGGGGCAGAACGCCGACGGACACAACCTTCAGGGTCATGTGGGTGTTCTGACCGCCGTAAACGCGGCGACCCTTGACCTGCTTGGAAATCTGCAGCGGGATGCGGCGTTCGCCAAGGTCAACGTAGGTCACGGCGAAGGTCATGACAACCAGCATCAGCAGGATAACAAGGACAGACAGCCAAGCGGTCGTCGTGCCATTTGCCACCGCGGTGTAGATGTTGCCAGTGATGCCGTTGAACAGGTTGGAGACGATACCGGCGAAGATCAGCAGGCTGATGCCGTTGCCGATGCCCTTGTCGGTAATGCGCTCGCCAATCCACATCGCCAGCGCAGAGCCGCCAGCCATGCTCAGACCAACCAGCACCGTGTTGTACCAGCCGGAGCGGACATAGCCCCCCGCGCGGGACAGACCGATTGCCTGGAAGACAGCCAGACCAACCGTCACATAACGGGTGATGCGCGCCATCTTCTCCTGGCCGCCTTCTTCTTCCTGCATCCGCTGCAGGGGCGGGAAGGCAACCGCCAGCAGCTGCATGATAATGCTGGCATTGATGTAGGGGGTGATGCCCATTGCCATAATGGTCATCTGACCAAAGGCGTTACCGGTCATCATCTGCATCATGTTCAGCAGGGGCAGCTGCATGAAGTTGTTGCTTTCATTCAGACGGGAGACGTCAATGCCCGGAGCCGGGATGACGCCAACCAGTCGATAAATGAGGAGCATGAGGAACGTGTACAGAACTTTCTTCTGGAGGTCTTTGATCTTCCACAGCTTGCGAAATGTCTCAAGCATGTCAGATCACCTCGGCAGTGCCGCCAACGGCCTCAATCTTCTCCTTCGCGGAAGCGGTGTACTTTGCAGCCTTCACCGTCAGCTTCTTGGTCAGTTCGCCGTTGCCCAGAACCTTCAGGCCGTCCTGAGCCTTGCGGATGAGACCAGCGTCGATGAGCGCCTGCGCATCGACCACAGCGCCGTCCTCAAACACGTTGAGGTTCTCGACGTTGACAGTCGCATAGTCCGTACCGAAGATATTGGTGAAGCCCTTCTTCGGGACGCGACGATACAGGGGCATCTGGCCGCCCTCGAAGCCGGGGCGCTTGCCGCCGCCGCTGCGGGCCTTGGCACCCTTGTGACCCTTACCGGAGGTCTTGCCCAGACCGGAGCCCACGCCGCGGCCAAGACGCTTGGCAGCAGTGGTGGAACCCTCGGCGGGATGCAGCTCGTGCAGTTTCATGGCTTACCCTCCTTTACTCGTTAACTTCTTCGACCTTCACCATGTGCTTCACAGCGAAGATCTGGCCGCGAACGGCCGCGTTGTCGGGCTTAAGGACGGTCTGGCCAACCTTGCGCAGGCCCAGCGCCGCCACAGTCGCCTTGTGAACCGGCAGAGACGCGATCGGGGACTTGATGAGCGTAACTTTCAGCATTGTCCTTTACCTCCTCAGCCCAGCAGTTCTTCCACGGTCTTGCCGCGCATCTTCGCGACCTGTTCCGCGCTGCGCAGCTGCTTGAGGGCTTCCAGCGTGGCCTTGACCATGTTGATGGGGTTGTTGGTGCCAAAGGACTTGGTGCGGATGTCCGCCACGCCTGCCAGCTCCAGCACGGCACGCGCCGCGCCGCCGGCGATAACGCCAGTACCTTCGGGAGCGGGCAGCAGCACCACCTTAGAGGTGGAGAAATAACCCGTCGTGTTATGGGGAATCGTGGTGCCGTCCATGGGGACGGTCACAAGATGCTTCTTAGCATCCTCGGTGGCCTTGCGAATAGCTTCCGGGATCTCAGCGGCCTTGCCCATGCCAGCACCGACACGGCCCTTTTCGTCACCGACGACCACCAGAGCGGAGAACCGCATGTTGCGGCCGCCCTTAACGGTCTTGGAGACGCGGTTGACAGCAACCAGACGATCCTTGAATTCGCTTTCCTGTCCGTAGCGTTGCATTTGTCTGCTGCCTCCTTTATTAGAATTCCAGACCCGCTTCACGGGCCCCCGCAGCAACCTCCGCAACACGGCCAGTGTACACATAGCCGCCGCGATCGAACACCACGGTCTTGTAGCCAGCAGCGAGGGCGCGCTCACCAATGAGCTTGCCCACCAGCTTGGCAGCGCCCTTCTTATCCAGGTCATTCAGCTGAGCCTGCACGTCCTTTTCCAAGGTGGAAGCGGCGCACAGGGTCTTGCCAGCCACATCATCGATGAGCTGAACCTGGATGTGCTTCAGGCTGCGGTAAACGGACAGACGCGGCATATCGGGGGTGCCGCTGATCTTCTTACGAACGCGGGCATGACGGATCTCGCGGATCTCATTACGGTCGCGCTTGGTGAACATATGCAGTCACTCCCTCTCTTACTTCTTACCGGTCTTGCCCTGCTTGCGGCGGATGTGCTCACCGGTGTACTTAATGCCCTTGCCCAGATAGGGTTCCGGCTTGCGGATCGCACGGATGTCAGCCGCGAGGTTGCCGACCTGCTGCTTGTCGATGCCCTTGACAACGATGGTGTTGGCGTTGGGCGTCTCAAAGCTGATGGTTTCGGGCGCGTCAAGAATGACGGGGTGAGAGAAGCCGATGTTGATGGTCAGCTTCTTGCCGCCTTCTGCCGCTGCACGATAACCGGTGCCGACCAGCTCCAGCGTCTTGGAGAAGCCGTCCGTCACACCGACGACCATGTTGTGCACCAGGGCACGATACAGGCCGTGCATAGCACGATTTTCCTTGCTATCATTAGCGCGGGTCAGGTGGAGCATATTGCCCTCCTGATTGACCGTGATCGCGTGGTTCACCTGCTGGGACAGGGTGCCCTTGGGGCCCTTGACCGTAACCAGGTTATTGCTGTCCACAGTGACCGTCACGCCCGCGGGAACAGTGATCGGAAGTCGTCCGATACGAGACATGGAATCACACCTCCTACAAACGTGTCGGTATTACCAGATGTAGGCCAGCACTTCGCCGCCGATGGCGTTCTTGCGAGCCTCTTTGTCCGTCATCAGACCCTTGCTGGTGCTGATGATGGCGATGCCCAGACCACCCAGAACCTTGGGCAGCTCTTCGCAGCGCGCGTACACACGCAGGCCGGGCTTGCTGATGCGCTTCAGACCCGCGATAACGGGGGTCTTGCCGTTGATATACTTCAAAGTCACCTTGATGGAGCCCTGCAGGCCGTCATCAATGTAGTCCACAGCCTTCACATAGCCTTCCGCCAACAGGATCTTGGCGATAGCCTTCTTCGTGTTGCTGGCCGGCAGCGTCACAGCCTCGTGCTTAGCGACCTGCGCGTTGCGGATTCGGGTGAGCATATCGGCGATGGGATCATTCACAACCATGTTGGTACCTCCTTCCGTTTCTCTCCCCGATTACCAGCTGGCCTTGCGCACGCCCGGAATCTCGCCCTTGTAGGCCAGCTCACGGAAGCAGATACGGCACACGCCGTACTTGCGCAGGACAGAGTGGGGACGGCCGCACAGACGGCAGCGGGTGTAAGCGCGGGTGGAGAACTTGGGCGTCCTCGCCTGCTTGAGCTTCATACTCGTCTTAGCCATTAGATGTTCTCCTCCTTATTACGCCTGCGCAAAGGGCATGCCCAGCAGACGCAGCAGCTCCTTGCACTCTTCGTCGGTCTTGGCGGTGGTCACGAAGATCATCTCCATGCCGCGAATGTGCTCGACCTTGTCGTACTCGATTTCGGGGAAGAGCAGCTGCTCACGAATGCCGAGGGCGTAATTGCCGCGGCCATCGAAAGCCTTATCGGAAACGCCGCGGAAGTCACGGACGCGGGGCAGCGCAATGTTGACCAGCTTGTCCATGAATTCTTCCATGCGGGCGCCGCGCAGGGTAACCTTCGCGCCGATGTTCTGACCCTCACGGAGCTTGAAGTTTGCAATCGACTTCTTGGCCTTGGTGACCATGGGCTTCTGGCCAGCGATGGTCGTCAGCTCGTTGATCGCCATTTCAAACGCCTTGGCGTTGTCCTTGCAATCGCCCAGGCCCATGTTGATCACGATCTTGTCCAGCTTCGGGATCTCCATGACGTTCTTGTAGCCGAACTTCTGCTGAAGAGCAGGAACAGCCTCGGCCAGATACTTTTCCTTAATACGGGTAGCCATCAGACTTTTCCTCCTTCTCAGTCAATATCGGCGCCGCACTTCTTGCAGACGCGGACCATCGTGCGGTTCTTCTTGCCGTTGGCATCCACAGCCACGTTCACCTTGTGGGAAACGCGGGTGGGCTTGCCGCACTTGGGGCAAATCAGCATCACGTTGGAAGCGTCAATCGCCGCTTCCTTCTTCACGATGCCGCCGGGCTGCATGGCGTTGCGCGCCTTCTGGTGGCGAGTCACCATGTTCACGCCTTCGACGATGACCTTGCCGGTCTTGGGGAAGGCGACGGTGATCTTGCCCTTCGTGTTCTTATCCTTGCCGGTGATGACCATCACCTGATCATTCTTGCGAACGTGCATCTCTTCCGCCTCCTTACAGAACTTCGGGAGCCAGGGAGACGATCTTCATGAAGTCCTTCTCGCGCAGCTCACGGGCAACGGGTCCAAAGATACGGGTTCCGCGCGGCAGCTTCGCATCGTTGATGATAACGGCAGCGTTGTCATCAAACTTGATGTAAGAGCCGTCGGGACGCCGCTTGTTCTTGCGCATACGGACGATAACCGCCTTCACGACGTCGCCCTTCTTCACGGTGCCGCCGGGGGTCGCGGTCTTGACGCTGGCCACGATGACATCACCGATGGAACCGTCACGCCGGAAAGAACCGCCCAGCACGCGGATGCACATGATTTCCTTGGCGCCGGAGTTATCGGCGACCTTAAGCCGGGTTTGCGGCTGAATCATAGGGTTTTTCCTCCTTACATGACAGCGGGATTACTTGGCCTTCTCGATGATTTCGACCAGGCGCCAGCGCTTGTCGTGGGACAGCGGACGAGTTTCCATCACGCGGATGGTATCGCCGACGCCGCACTCATTGTTTTCGTCATGAACCTTGAGCTTCGAGGTCTGGTTCATGATTTTGCCGTACAGGGGATGACGGACGCGCGTCTTGATCTGAATGGTGACGGTCTTGTCCATCTTGTCGGACACGACGACGCCGATACGGGTCTTGCGCAGTCCGCGCTCCTGAGTGTTGTTCGTTTCAGACATGGCAGCAGCTGCCTCCTTCCAATCTCACTTACGCCTGCTCCAGCTGGCGCAGCACGGTCTTGGCGCGGGCAATGTCGCGCTTAACCGCAGTAATCTGCATGGTGTTCTGCAGCTGGCCGGTAGCGAGCTGGAAACGAAGGGTGAAGAGATCCTTCTTCAGCTCAGCGACCTTTTCGGTCAGCTGTTCCTTGCTCATGGACGTGAATTCATTCGCTTTCATTTCTCTTCACCACCCGCTTCGGTCACGGCTTCGTCAGCACGCTTGATGAACTTGGTCTTCAGGGGCAGCTTGTGGGCAGCCAGGCGCAGGGCTTCGCGAGCGGCTTCTTCGGGCACGCCAGCGATTTCAAACAGCACGCGGCCGGGCTTGACAACTGCAACCCAGTATTCCGGAGAGCCCTTGCCGGAACCCATTCGGGTTTCAGCCGGCTTTTCGGTAACGGGCTTATCGGGGAAAATCTTGATCCAGACCTTGCCGCCACGCTTGGTGTAACGGGTCATGGCCACACGGGCGGCCTCGATCTGGTTGCTGGTGATCCATGCCGGCTCCGTGGCCTGCAAACCAAACTCACCGTAGGTCACGGTGTTGCCGCGGGTGGCCTTGCCTTTCAGGCGGCCACGGTGAACACGGCGGTATTTGACTCTCTTGGGCAGCAGCATTAGGCTTTGCCTCCTTCCTTGGGAGCAGATCCACCGGCAGCGGGCCGGGGACCACGGTTGTTGTTATAACCACCCTGCGGACGGTTGCCATAGCCGGGCTTACGGTCGCGGTTGAAGCCGCCTCTGCCATCGCGGCGGCGAGGACGGTCGGGGCGTTCCTTAAAGTTCTTGGTGTCCAGGGTGCGGGGGGTGGTGCGGAGGGTCTGGCTGAGGACCTCACCCTTGTAGATCCAAACCTTGATGCCAATGCGGCCATAGGTGGTGGCAGCCTCGGCAAAGCCGTAGTCGATATCGGCGCGGATGGTCTGCAGGGGGATGGTGCCGTCATGATAGCACTCGCTGCGGGCGATTTCCGCCCCGCCCAGACGGCCGGAGCACATCACCTTGATGCCGCGGGCGCCCATTCTCATGGCGCGGCCCATGCAGTTCTTCATGGCGCGGCGGAAGGAAATCCGCTTCTCCAGCTGCTGGGCAATGTTCTCTGCCACCAGCTGTGCGTCGGTATCGGGGGTCTTGACCTCCACGATGTTCAGGGCAACGGGCTTGCCCAGCTTCTTTTCCAGCTCCAGGCGCAGGCGCTCAATCTCCGCGCCGCCCTTGCCGATGACCACGCCGGGGCGGGCGCAGTGCAGATAGATCTTGATCTTGGCGTTGTCGCGCTCGATCTCAATCTTGGGGATACCGGCGGAGTACAGGGTCTTTTTCAGGTACTTCCGCAGCTTGTAGTCTTCAACGACCAGATCGCCCACTTTTTCATTGCGGGCATACCAGCGGGAATCCCAGTCCTTAATCACACCCACGCGCAAGCCGTGGGGATTTACTTTCTGTCCCATATTCTGCCTCCTCCCTTATTCCTTCTCCGCCACAGCCAGGGTGACGTGAGAGGTTCTCTTATTGATGCGATAGGCACGGCCCTGGGCGCGGGGCATGATCCGCTTGATGATGGGGCCGGGGGTCGCAAAGACCTCGGAGACATAGAGCTTCTCGGGGTCCATCTTGTGGTTGTTCTCTGCGTTGGCCGCCGCGCTCTTCAGGAGCTTCAGAAGGGGCTCGGAAGCCGCCTTGGGGGTGGTCAGCAGAATGCCGGTGGCCTGGGCCAGGCTCTTCCCGCGGATCAGGTCCGCGACGATCTTCACCTTACGGGGAGAGATCCGCAGATACTTTGCGTGAGCTTTTGCTACCATTGTTCTCTCTCCTCCTTACTTACCAGTCTTGCTGCCGGCGTGGCCGCGGAAGGTGCGGGTGGGGGCAAACTCACCCAGCTTGTGGCCCACCATGTCCTCGGTGACATAGACAGGCACATGCTTCCGGCCATCGTGCACAGCGATGGTGTGACCGACGAACGCAGGGAAGATGGTGGAGGCTCTGCTCCAGGTCTTGAGCACCTTCTTGTCGCCGGACTCATTCATTTCCTTGACCCGCTTAAGAAGCTCGGGGGCGCAAAACGGGCCTTTCTTGATGCTTCTGCTCATAGTTTTACTGCCTCCTCCTTACTTCGCGTTGCGGCGCTTGACAATGAACTTGTCAGTGCGGTTCTTCTTCTTACGCGTTTTATAGCCCATGGCCGGTTTACCCCAGGGGGTAACGGGGCCGGGACGGCCCACGGGGGACTTGCCCTCACCACCGCCGTGGGGGTGGTCATTGGGGTTCATAACAGAACCGCGAACGGTGGGTCTCCAACCCATGTGGCGCTTGCGGCCGGCCTTACCGATCTTCACGTTCTCGTGGTCGATATTGGAAACCTGGCCGACGGTTGCCATGCAGGCATCCGGAACATTTCTCAGCTCGCCGGACGGGAGTCTCAGCAGAGCCATGCCGTTTTCCTTAGCCATCAGCTGAGCCATGATGCCGGCTGCACGGGCAAGCTGTGCGCCCTTGCCGGGATAAAGCTCAACGTTGTGGACAAAGGTACCGGTGGGGATATTTGCGAGCGGCAGTGCGTTGCCGGGCTTAATATCTGCATCCTTACCGGAGAACACCTGATCGCCGACCTTCAGGCCGTTCGGTGCGATGATGTATCTCTTCTCGCCGTCTTCGTACTGCACGAGTGCGATGAAAGCGGAACGGTTCGGGTCGTAGCAGCCATGTCGTTCTTCTGGCGCTTGAAGTCGATCACACGGTACTTCTTGCGGTTGCCGCCGCCTCTGTGGCGAACGGTGATTCTGCCGTAGCTGTTGCGGCCGGCAGCTTTATTCTTCGGAGCCAGCAGGCTCTTCTCCGGACCCGTCTTGCTCAATGCGCTGAAGTCCGTGGTGGACATGTTGCGGCGAGCATTCGTAGTCGGCTTATAGTTAATGATTGCCATTGTGTTTCACTCCTTGTTTGGCTTTGCGGGATCGGGCAAATTCCCATTCATGCCCTTGGGGTTCGAATTACTCGAGCCGAATTAAACCATGGACTCGAAGAACTCGATGGACTTGCTGCCCTCGGTGAGGGTTACAACAGCCTTTTTCCAAGCTCTGGTGTAGCCTTCATATCTGCCCTGGCGGCGGAACTTGCCGCGAACGTTCAGGGTGTTGACCTTCTGAACCTTGACGCCGAACAGCTCTTCAACCGCCTTAGCGATTTCAATCTTGTTTGCATCCTGGCAGACTTCAAATGTGTACTTCTTATTCGCAACGCCGGTCATGGATTTCTCCGTGATGATGGGGCGAATGACGATGTCCTGCGCTTTCATTATGCGTACACCTCCTCAATTTTGGAGACGGCATCCTTTACAACGATGAACTTGTCCGCGTTGAGGATGTCATATACGTTCAGCGTGTTGACCTGTGCGGTCTTAACGCCCGGGATGTTCGCTGCGGAAGCGATGACCTGTGCATCGACCTCGGAGAGAACGATGAGCGCCTTCTTCTCGCTGCCGAGCGCCTTGAGCATCTCAGCAATCTTCTTCGTCTTGTAACCCTCGGTTGCGATGGAATCGACAACGATCATTTCGTTATCCTGAACCTTGCTGGAGAGTGCGGACTTCATAGCGAGACGCTTCACCTTCTTGTTGAGGGTGACGGTGTAATCTCTCGGCTTCGGTGCGAACACGATGCCGCCGTGTGTCCACTGCGGAGCTCTGGTGGAGCCCTGTCTTGCACGGCCTGTGCCCTTCTGTCTCCACGGCTTTCTGCCGCCGCCGGAAACTTCGGAACGGGTGAGGGCGGACTGTGTGCCCTGTCTCTGGTTTGCGAGATACGCCTTGACCATATCATTCATGACGGAAACGTTCGGCTCAATACCGAAAACGCCTTCTGCAAGCTCGATCTTTTCGACCTCTTTGCCTGCCATGTTCAAAACTGCTACTGTAGGCATTCTTTATTCCTCCTTCCCTTACGCTTTCACGCTGTCGCGCAGAACAACGGTGCCGCCGTTCGGGCCCGGAATAGCGCCCTTAACTGCGATGAGATTGTTTTCTGCGTCTACCTTGACAACAGCGAGGTTCTGGACTGTGACCTTCTCTGCGCCGAGGTGACCAGCCATCTTCAGGCCCTTCCAAACTCTGGACGGGCTGGAGCAAGCACCGTTGGAACCGCCGTGGCGTGCAACCGGGCCGGAACCGTGGGTCTCTTTAAGTCTCTGGAAGTTCCAGCGCTTGATGACGCCGGCGTAACCCTTACCTTTGCTGGTGCCCGTTACGTCGACCTTGTCGCCGTTTGCGAACACGTCAGCCTTGATGAGGTCGCCTACGTTGTAAGCGCCGCAATCGCTGAATCTGAATTCCTTCAGGGTCTTCTTCGGGGCAACGTCGCCCTTCTTGAAGTGGCCGGTGAGCGGCTTGCTCACGCGCTGCGGCTTCTGATCGCCGAAGCCAACCTGAACTGCATCGTAGCCGTCGTTTTCAACAGTCTTCTTCTGTGTGACAACACACGGACCGGCTTCAACAACTGTTACGGGCACGACTCTGCCCTTTTCGTCGAAGATCTGCGTCATGCCGATCTTCTTGCCGATGATTGCTTTCTGCATTTTGTATCCTCCTTTAGGTTATTGGTCGGATCTCTCCGACATGACCCTCCTGCCTGTAGGTTGAGCGGTTATCTGCCGAACGAAATCAGAGCTTGATTTCGATCTCAACACCGGCGGGGAGCTCTAAGCCCATCAACGCCTCAACGGTTTTGTTGCTGGGTCTCAGGATGTCGATAAGTCTCTTATGGGTTCTCATCTCGAACTGCTCACGGCTGTCCTTGTACTTATGAACAGCGCGCAGAATCGTGACGATCTGCTTCTCTGTCGGCAGCGGTACCGGGCCGGAAACTCTTGCGCCCGTGCGCTTTGCGGTCTGCACGATCTTTTCAGCTGCCTGATCGACAACCTGATGATCGTAACCCTTAATTCTAATCCTGATCTTTTCTTTGACTGCCACTTAAATCGCCTCCTGTTAAATTTTAGTTGGCGGGCGGGGGTTTTTATGATCACTGGCCCGGGTGTTTCACCAAGAAGCCATATAAAAACCGGATATTCACTTTTGTGAAATCCGGGATGCTTTTGGGTCGGTGTAAAATCACAAAACCCTCATAAAAAACCATTGATCTGCCTTTTTTGTCCGGCCTGTGCGCCTTAGAAATCAACGCATGGTTCCGCGCGCCACTCCCGTAGGAGCCGCTCAGCGTGTCAAATTGTGTCGCCCGGTTTGAAATCGGACATA
>ENA-ORVG01002890-ORVG01002890.1-human-gut-metagenome-genome-assembly--contig:-NODE-2890-length-15012-cov-27.906398_pt1 | contig 15012 bp, 17 predicted proteins | sample MGYA00242091_ERZ509233 | MGnify/ENA primary metagenome ERZ509233 (study PRJEB26280, sample SAMEA2338840) | human gut metagenome | biome: human gut; feature: human-associated habitat; material: faeces... | reverse complement strand
TCTTTTCCCGGTTCTCAAACTGCCGGATTTTCTTCTTTCCGTCCTCAATCTCGGCAGTCAATTCCTCGCGGGTTTTCTCTCTCGGTTTCGTCATAGCTGGCCGCTCCTTTCTGCCTGTCGGCATAGAAAAAGGACAGTCGATTTTCTCGGCTGCCCTTTCGATATGAGATAGATTATTCAGTTTGCGGCGGGGTCTTGTTCTGATACTTCTTCATCAGAAGTCTGGCTGTCAGGAAGCGGGTCATATCCGTCTGGGTTTCCATCAAGCTTCATACCTGTTTCGTCACTAAAAGAAGTTAAGTCCAAATTCCCGTTTTCTGTCAGCTTCTGGATAACTTCTGCCAACTGATTTTTTATTGTTTCGCTATCATCTTTCATGCCGCCATTTTCCAGATATACCTTGCAATCGCCAATCTCAAAGGTCGCATAGTAAATAGCATTTTGCTCGCCTCGGCTGTTCGGGTCTGTTACAAAATATCCTGCGACTATGGTTATACCGTTGATTTCAGAGACTTTCTCCGTTCCAACAATTACAGTATCAAGCAACTGCACATCTGATGTTGAAATGATTACTTTCACATTTCCGACTTGTCCCTCAAATCCAATCAGTTCTTGTGAACCGCCTGCGTCTATATCGCTATTTAGAAAAATTGCATTGGCTGTAACAGGTAAATCCGAAAATAAAGCTAAGGTTTCATCTTCTGTAAGTGGCTTTGTAGTTACATCTACATCTAAAGCCAAAGAACCGCCAACATTATCAGACTTCACAAAAACAATTTTTTCCCCGTTATTCAATGTGGCTATATCGGTATGACTGCCAAATAATCCACTTTGAAACAATCCCACACCTAAGACGGTTACAGCTACAAAACAGGCTGCAATAGCTCCCCATTTAGCCCAAACTGGCTTTTTTGCTTTCTTCTTGTAGCTGATAGCTTCATCAACATACTTGCTGTCAAGCTCGCTCATGGCTTCGGAAAACTTCTTTGAGTTCATACGAATACCTCTCTTTCTGCTAAATAGCTTTTCATTTTTTGTCGGATACGGGTCAGCCGGACGGAGATATTTTTCTCCGAAAGCCCTACAAACTCGGCTATGTCTTTACAGCTATCGGAAAACCAATAGCGGCGCATGAAGATAACGCGGTTCTCGACGGTCAGCGTGTCCAGAAAACTTTCAATGATACGGGCTAACTCTCTGGCTTCAATCTCGGCTTCCACTGTGTTCGGGTCTGCTATACAGGCTTCGATTTCCTCCATAGCAATCGTGTAAGTGCTGTTTCGCTTGGCTGCTTCCTTTCTGTAATAGATTTTCAGTGAAATGTTCCGAACGATTTTACAGATATAGGTCAGAAGCGGGTGGGGGTTCGCCGGGGGGATTGCGTTCCATGCTCCTAAGTAAGCGTCGTTGACACATTCCTCCGCGTCCTGCCTGCTGTTAACAATGTTATACGATAACTTGTGGCAGACTTTACCGTATTTTATATCCAGCTCCCGTATGCCTTGCTCTGAACGCTCAAAAAACATTTCAATGATTTTCTCATCTTCTATCATCACACCGCCTCCTTTCCGGCTTCACCTATATACTACGGTTTCAGCGGCGAATACTACATCTAATCCGAAACTTTTTCAAAAAAATTATAGCACATCTTTTTGAATAGGGTGTGTCAAGTTGCCGGAATGTTTCTTTGCCGCTTTGCTGGCGGCGTTCCTCCGTTCCTCACTGTATGGGGCGGTCAGACGGAAAGAGAAACGCCCCTTTGCAATATCAAACTCCATGCAGCCCGTTTCGGGGTCTGCGTCGGTCTGGCAGCACTGGTCGGGGTACTGTCCGGCGTAGGCGGCAAGCCGCTTCTTTAAGTCGGTGTTGTGGGTGCGGATATGGATAAGGGGGTCTTTCTCGTCAAACCAAATATCGGTGGTCTTTTCCTGCTTCGTAAGCCCTGTTCTCATAAACTCTCCTTTCTGCGCCCCTGTTACGCAATAGGGGCATTTTTCGGGTGTTTTTCCCGGCTCTTGACTTGGGGAAAATGAGGATTTTCAAATAGAAACCGCCCCGGTGAACCATTCCTCGTCCGGGCGGTTCCTATCGCAAGATTTCTGTTTTTTCCGGCTCTTGACCGTCAAACATAAATTAGCTCATGCTATGTGTTCTCCTTTCTGTTCGGCGGCAAGGGGCAGTTGCTCGGCTTGCTCCTGCTCCTGCTGCTCTTTCCATTGCCTGCGTTTCTTTTCCATATAGCGTCGATTGTACTCTGCTTTTTTCGCTCGGCGGCGTTCCTGTTCCGCTAACGCGGCCTTTTCTTCCTCGGTCAGTTCCACTTCCTTGTGAGGGATGTCCACCTTACCAACAAAATTAAAGAAAATTTCAATTTCCTGTATTCTGCTTGCTCCTTTGCCCTGGGCTTGGTGGACGAGGATTTTTTCTACAAACTCATTTATCATGGCAGGGGTCAACTCGGAAAAGTCTGTATATTTTCTGACAAGGGAAAGAAACTTTTCGGCGTTGATGGTTTCCCTGCTTATGCGTTCAAGTTCCTGTTGGTCTTGGGAAACGATTTCTGTCAAATCGCTTAGCTCGGCCTCGAAATCTCTGAGCATTTGTTCAAAAAGGGTATCGGGAAGTCGACCACTTACATTGTCCTCATAGAGCTTTCGGATTAGGCGGGTCAGTTCATCGGTACGCTTCTCGTTGCGCTGCTTCCGCTGGCGAATGGATCTTGCAGCTTTTTCCTGCCTGTCCTCGGAAGCGGAGCAGACCTGTGCCATAAACTCAGCTTCATTGTTCAACGCATAGTCACAAACGCCCTTGATGGCTTCCAACAAAAGCTCGTTTACAACAGCAGTACGAATAAGGTGCGTCGTGCAGTATTTATCATAATGCTGGTTGCCCAAATCATAACGGGAACAGTTGTACTCGTCACGATCCGGACGCTTTTTCCCGTTGGGTCTGCCCGCCCAGTCACGCGCGTTTCCGGCCTTGCCCCTGTGGTTATACATCTTTGCACCGCAATCCGCGCAAAACATCAAGCCGGTTAGTGGATTGGCCTTTCCTATGCTGTCTGTCCGGCGAATGGTTTTCCGTAGAGTTTGTACGCGTTCCCATGTTTCCTTGTCGATGATAGCTTCTTGTGTGTTCTCAAAAATGACTAAATCCTCTTTGGGGGTCATTTTGACGCGCTTATCTTTATAGCTCTCCTTATAAGTCCGAAAGTTTACCGTATGCCCCATATATTCCTGCTTGGAGAGTATGTCGGCAACTGTACCGCCGCGCCATGTGTAGGGGTCTGCGGCATTGTAGTTTGATTGATGGTTTCCCATACCGCGCTGTGCAAGATAGTAAGAGGGGCGCTCAACCTTTTCCGTTGCCAATATGCGGGCAATTTCATACGGGCCTTTTCCCTCAATGGCCATGCGATAAATCCGGCGTACTACTTCGGCAGCTTCCTCGTCGATAATCCAATGGTCTTTGTCGTTGGGGTCTTTCTTGTAACCGTAGATACAGTGGTTGCTTGTGTGCTTGCCGGACATACCTCTTGCCCGTAAAACAGAGGTTATCTTACGGCTGCAATCACGAATATACCATTCGTTCATAATGTTCAAAAAGGGTGCAAACTCGCTGCTTTCCCGTTTGTCGCTATCTACTCCGTTGGTAATGGCAACAAACCGCACACCTTTCTCTCTGAACATCACTTCGGTGTAAAAGCCCACCTGTAAATAATCTCTACCGACGCGGCTCAAATCTCTCATAAAGGGCGGTGATTTTACCGTTGCCTAATTTCTTGGGTTTCATGGGAACGCTCCTTTCTATGGGTGATTTCTTATCCCCCTTTCACAGCATATATCTTCTGTGTAGGGCTTGGGGGGCGAAGTGAAGTGCTCGGTGACGGAGGCGGAGACCGGCTCAAAGACCTGCCCCTCGGTCAAGGCGGGAAGAACACCCTCGGCATCTTCATCCTCCGGCTTCTCCTTCAGGGAGGAACGGAACACCTCCTGGATAGCCCGCCAGCCCTGGGAAAGCACCTGCTTTCCTTTTGCCGTGAAGGTATGTCCGCCGCAGTCAAAGGTGGCCGTGACCGCCTCATACACGAAAGGCTCCGCCGCCGCACACAGCAGCTTGCAGCAGACCAGCAGAAGAATATTGCGCTCGCCCACAGGCAGCGCAGGCACATCCGCCTTTTCCAGCTCCAGAGTGGGAATCAGGGCGTGGTGGTCGGATACCTCCTTGTCGTTCACCAGCGCCAGAACATCGGGGAAAAACTCCGGGCAGGCGTCGAAGGGCGGCACCCGTGCCGCCAGATGCAGGACCACGGAGGCGGTCTCCGCCATGTCGCCCGTCAGATACCGGCTGTCCGTGCGGGGATATGTCAGCAGCTTCTTTTCATAGAGCGACTGAGCGTAGTCCAGGGTTTGCTTGGCCGTGTAACCGAACACCCGGTTTGCCTCCCGCTGCAAGGTGGTCAGGTCGTACAGTTTGGGCGGCTTTTCCGTCTTTTTGTCCCGTGCCACGGATACACACACGGCCCGCTGCCCATCGCAGGCGTCCCGGATGGTCTGGGCGTCCTCTGTGGAAACAATACGGTCGCTGACCGCCTCAACTCCCTCCAGCGCCAGCCGCACATGATGGTATTTCTCCTTGCGGAACAGGACGATCTTACTGTCCCGGTTGGCCAGCATCGCCAGGGTGGGCGTCTGCACCCGCCCCACATTCAAGGTGCGATGGTAGAGGACGGAGAACAGGCGGCTTGCATTGATACCGATGAGCCAGTCCGCCTTTTGGCGGCAAAGCGCCGACTGATACAGCGGGTCATAGTCCTTGCCGGGGCGCAGGTCGGAAAAGCCCTCCTGGATCGCCGCGTCCTCCATCGAAGAAATCCAGAGGCGTGAGAAAGGCTTGGAACATCCAGCGGCCTCATAGACCAGCCGGAAGATCAGCTCACCCTCGCGCCCCGCGTCGCAGGCGTTGACCAGTTCCGTCACATCGGGGCGTTCCATCAGGGAACGGAGAATGTGGAACTGGGCAGTCTTTTCCTCGGACACCATATAGCGGAAGGGGTTGGGCAGGATGGGAAGGTCCTCATACCGCCACTTCTTGTAGCGGTCGTCGTAGGCAGCCGCATCCGCCAGCCCCACCAGATGCCCGATGCACCAGGAAATCAACCAGCCGCCGCCTTCAAAATGGCCATCGGCCCTGGATGTGACACCCAGGGCCGATGCAATGCTCTTTGCTACACTCGGTTTTTCGGTTATGACTAGTTTCACGTTTTATGTTCCTTTCACAATACACAAAAATATGTTAAGATTAGGTAGACTATGAGGGGGAAGGAATATGCAGCACACCGTAAACGAAAACAATGTATTGGATATAATTAAAAGAGGCGAAAACGAAACAACGGAATTCAAGGTTGGACATGTTCCTGCAGCTAGTATTTGTAAAGTTATTGCCTCCTTTGGGAATAGCCGTGGCGGAATCCTGATTGTCGGTATTCGTGAGCCTGATATTATTGTGGGCGTCACAGAAAAGGATGTCAGATCAATACAACATGCGATAGGATTGCTCGTCAACCCTCCCCAATATAAAATTTATACATTGGAAGTATGTGAGAAACCTATTGCTATTGTAGAAGTGGAAGCCAACCAAAATCAACTGACCTTTTTTCAAGGGGCCTTGTTTCAAAGGGTGGGAGAAAAAACTATAGGAATGTCCTCTAAAGATATTTTGGAGCATTACTCCCACTTAAACGACTCAACAATCTCCGATCAACTGGCTAAGTCAATGGAAACAATGAACCAGTCCATCATTGACCTGGTATCGAAGGTGTCCAGCTATGAAGAAAAACTCTCTAAGTCTGATAAGCAAAATTTTCGGACAGGTCTTATTTTTTGCGTAATAGGCATTATCTGTGGAGGTGTTATTTCATTTTTAATATCGTATTTCTTTTCATTGTGAAATGGTTTGACCACCCTAAAATAATACCTGCAAATTGCGATAGGTGTTTTTAGCACTTACCGCAATTTTTTATTTTCCAGAAGGTGACTGCTCATCCTCGTTTTCGTATTCCTCGTCCTCGAACTCATAGTCGTCCGGGTCGGTGCTGACCTTTGCGCCCTGCTTGGGTTTGATGAACTTGATGTAGGCGAAAGCTCCGCCGCCCAGAGCCGCCAGCAGCAAGATCAGCACCAGGACGCCGCTGCTGCCGGACTCCTTCTCCTGCTCCGGCTCCACCTCCGGCGCTTTCCCGGCACACTCGCTCATATTCACCGCGCAGACCGGACAGGCGGTATTCACCGCACCGGCCTGGCATTTCTCGGCGCAGGTACAGACCGCGGGCGTTTCCTCCGTCTGCCCGTCCTCCAGCAGTGCCATCAGGTCGGCTTCATTCACCTGGTTCAAAAAGTGAACGGCGGTTTCCTTGTCCTCGTTGGCCCGGTCGATCAGGATGTAAAAATAGTTGCCCGCTTTCGTGGTCACGGTAATAAGCTGCTTGTCGCCGTAATAGTCGTCCACCAGCGTGGCGTTGCCCTCCGGGGTCAGGGGCTGACCCTCCGGCTCCATGCCCTCGGTGGCGGGTTCCTCGGTGGGTTCCGGCGTCGTCTCGGCGGGCTCCCCGGTGTAATAGTCGCCATCCCCGCCGCCCGCAAAGGCGGTGACGGAGAAGGCGGTCATGCACAGAACCACCGCCAGCATCGCCGTAAACAGCCGGATCACTTTCTTATTCTTCATGGTCGCTGTCCTCCATATCATCGTCAGGGTCCGGCGCCGCCTCCGCCTCCATCATCCCGTCGGGCAGGGTGATAAGGCCGCTGGCATAGGCCTTCAGGAAGGCGGTCAGCTCCTTGTTATCCATCCGCACCGCCTTGACCATGCGGACGATCTCCAGGTTTTCTTCCTCGGTGAGCTGCGCCTCCAGTTCCCGAAGGCGCTTCTGCTGGGCGGAGATCTTCTCCTTCGCCTTTTCGATGTCCTTGAGGATCTTCTCAACCGTTGCCATAAATCATTCCTCCAATCAAATCAGTTGTAAGGCGGCCGGCCGTAGGCATAGAAATGGGATTGCCAGTAGCTGGTGTTCAGGTTGGAATACTGGATGGGGTCGCCGCAATGCAGCATCATCCCGTCGCCCACATAGATGCCTACATGGGACACGCCAGTTGTGTCGTAGGTGCCCACGAAGAACACCAGATCGCCGGGCTGGGGGGCGGATACCGGGGTGGAAATGTTGTAGAGCCCCTGAGCGCCCAGCCGCCCGGTATTGCACAGGCCGCTGTTGGTCAGCACATAACTGACGAAGCCGCTGCAATCAAAGGAAGTGCTTGGGCTGCTGCTGCCCCACACATAGGGATAGCCCAGGTATTTTTCCGCCTCGGTGATAAGGGTGTTGAACCGCTCGTCCGTCAGGTATTCAGCGGGAATCTCCCAGGCGGTGGGCGGGTTCTCGATGTACTTGTTCACATACCCGGAGGATGGGAACAGGTCGGGGCGGTTGCCCAGGGTGGACATATAGGTGGCATACAAGGAAAGCTGTTCCTCGCCCATCATATAGACCGGCACATGGGAGAGGTCGAAGTTCTCCAGCGTGACGGTGCAGATGGTCCAGGTATAGGGCACCTGAACCGTGTAGGGGTTGCCCTCGCTGTCCGTCCTTGTTTCCGTCCGATAGCGGGTCTCCGTGGTCACGGTTTCGGTGAGAATGTATTGCTTGTCAAAGAGGGTTTGAAGGTCGCCCTGTACCTGGTCAATGGTGAACACCCCTTCATGGAGTGCCGACAGAATGGAGATTAGCACATAGGGGTCATGCTCGATTTCGTCCAGGTCGAAGTGATACTCGTCATAGTCGTGGTTGGCCTCGTAGGTATCCAGGTATTCCCGCAATTCATCCTCTTTGGCGCAGTAGGCTTCTTCCGCCGCCAGCATGTCGGCATCCTCGGAGAGATAGGAGGATGCCATGATATTGGACACCCCGCCGCCGAACATGGAGGAACAGGATTGCAGGGAGCCCAGCAGCATCATCAGCAGAAGGCCGATGCCGCCCACGATCAGCGCGCCTTTCCAATGCCGCTTTACAAAAAGGATGGTGCGCTTGGACTCCTGGGCGGTTTTCTTTGCCGCCTTTGCCGTGGTCTCCACTGTTTTTCCAGCTTGGGCGGTCTTACCCGCCGCCCGGTACGCCGCCGCATATTGCTTTTGCAGCTTCCGTTTCTGCCACAGGCGGGAGATGGGATTGGATGCAAGCTGGGGGTTCTCCGCCACGGCTTTCCGATAGTAGAAATCCGCATTGGCTTTGACCTCCGCCCGCTCCGCCTTTGCTGCGTCCCGCCAGGGTTTCAGCTTGCGTTCCGCCCGCCAGTTCTGGACACGGCGGTTTCCGTAGCCCACAGCCTTTTCAAAGCTGCGTTCCCCCAGGTGGCCCGACTGGACACCGGAATTTTCCTGCTCCACATCCCGGACCTTGCCGTGAATCGCCGCGCCCGCCTCCTGAATGGGACGGGACAGAGGATTGGTGTGGGGCTTTCTCGGACTCTTATTGGGGATCGCGTCCCTGGCGGCATCCAGCCGGTCCGCCGCCTTGTCCGACTTGCGGATGGCCCCTTGCAACTCCGGCTTGGCCTGGTCTGCCTCGGAAAACTGCAATCGGGAGGATGGGCGGCTTGCCGCCGCCTCGCCCTCCCGATAGGCCCTGCGTTGTTTCCGGCGCTTCTTTTTGGCTGCTGCCTGTTCCCGGTGCAGTTCCACACGGTCCACCACTTTTCCAGCGGTGCCCGCCGTGTCGCCGGATGCGGAATGGTCCTGCTCCGGCGTCCGGTCAGAGGGATAGGTAGTCTCGCCCGTGACCAGATTGACGGATACCGCCCAGTCACGGGTCATCTTCTGCGCCTCCTTTTCGGGGGCTTTCCATTCTTTCAAGGTGCGTCACCTCCTGTTCCATAGGGGCAGATATTGACACAGGCCCCGGTTTCGATCATGGCGATATACTGGAAAATGGGATAGGCCTGGGGCGGGCAGACCGCGTTCCCCAGGGTTTTCAGCCGCAGCGCCCGGTTGTCGGTGTTCTCGGTCATGCGGGGGACTCCTTCGGGCTCGGCACGCCATAGGATGCGTCCGTCCATTTCGGGGGGAATCCCATGAGCCACTCCACCCAGTCCGGGTTCAGCGCCGCTTTCTCGGAAAGGGGCTGCTCCTGCCGGGTCACCTGGGCCGACAGGTTGGAGGACGGGGATTTGTCCCGGAAGGCCGCCGGTTTCAGGGTGGAACGGTAGCCCTCCGACGCCGCCGGGGTCAGGTAGAACACCGCCGCCGATAGGGACAGGCTCCAGATCGACCCGTCCTTGTTCCGTTTGCGGAATATCCCATTGTCCGACAGGAACACATCCAGGTTGGCAGCGTCCCGCCCCGTGGATTTGTCGGAGGCAAGGGGTGTGGGAAACATCAGCCGCGACGATAAAAGTTCGCTGGCGCTCATGCCATGCGCCGACGCCGCAAGCCGGAAATACGAATGGGAGAACAGCGTATCCCGCTTTTGCCAGGTCAAAAATCGTTTTGTCGAGCCCCATATTGATGAAACCAGCAACATTTTCCCCAAGCACCCAACGGGGCCGCAGTTCGGCAATAATGCGGCACATTTCCGGCCACAGGTAGCGTTCATCCGCAAAGCCGCGCCGCTTTCCTGCGGTGGAGAAGGGCTGACACGGGAAGCCGCCGGAAAGGATGGTGATGGTTTCAAGTCCTGTTTTCTCAAAAAACGCCTCCTTCGTGAATGTGGTGATGTCCCGAAACTTCGGCACATCCGGCCAATGCTTTTGCAGGATGGAATAGGGATAGTCCGCCCACTCGCATTGACAGACCGTTTCAAAACCCGCTGTCTCGGCCGCCAGGTCCAGTCCGCCGATGCCGGAAAACAGGCTGACATGGGTAAGGCGGTCAGGCATGGGGCTGATCCTCGTCGTCCTCGCAGTCCACATAGAAGGCATCCAGCTCACACAGCTCCAGAGCCTTCAGCCGGGCAAGGTCGGTCTTGTCGCCGAACACTAGGTAGCGGCCGGGGATGTTCCAGTGGTCAAACATCTGGTCGGCGATCTCCCCGTACCGCCGTGCGGTGTCGATCAGGTTCTCCATGTCCCGGCGGTCCTTGATCTTCCCGGCAAGGAAGGCAAGCTGGTGGAGCAGCCCGTAGAGATGGACTTCCTCGTCGATGTGGGCCTCATAGGTCTTTTCCTCAATGACATACAGCTTTTCCTGTCCCATTTCATGCTCCTTTCTGAATTATGGGCATAAGAAAAGCGCCACTGTCTCCAGTGACGCTTGTAAGGTACTAACTGTTAATATACAGTTTTACAGATTTTGGTTGTTCCATCAAGCAAATCTTTTACTTGATCTTTAGTGGGTTCGCTTTTCTTGTCATGGCAGCACAGATTCCGCAAATCACCGAGAAGCTGAATATGCCTCCAGGTGGGCAAATCAATTACGCCAGCATTTTTCAGTTCCTCATTATAATCGTTAATAGTCGGAGATTTTTTCCTCAAGGAAATCGTGTGTTTCGTGCAAACTTCAGATAAATGTTTTTCCAATATTACACCACACATAGCACCTGATGCCCGCAAAAAACCTGCTTTGAGCAATTCATTAGCTGCAATCAACTCAGAATCGAACAACTCTGCCCGTACAGAGAACTGAATAGAATAGATGACACTATCAACAAGCTTTAAAGCGCTTTCCAGAATAGAAACTTGTTGACGCATTTTAGGCACTGCTGCCCTATTATTGACAACAACCTCACCGGCTCTAGTTGCGCATAGGCCTATAATTGCATCTGAAATAGTGTATGAGGCAAAAGTAAGCTCTTTGCGTTTTTCATTCTTATATAACGCAACAAAGTCATTTGTCCTGTCAGGAATAAAAGTTTTTATATACTGTAACGCCTCAGAATACCAAACTTCGTATTCCGTTTGAAAATCCGGGAATTTCTTGACATCTACTCCATTTTTCTCTAAATACTTTTTGGCTTCCTCTTTTTGAGCTCCTGACTCGGTACTATATGCAAGAGAAAGATACAGCTGATTTCCCTGCTTCAATAATCTCTTTAAATCGGTTTTTACAGTTTCTACATCAAATCCCATAAAACTCACCTCAAAAAGATTGTATCACACATCTCCTTTCAGCAAAAGTTCATTATTGGCTAATCTTGCTAATTGTGCCGTTTAATGTTCCACCTCGCTGGGCTTGGTGGTGAGCAGTTTATAGAGTTCGGTGTCTTTCGGGAAGTCATCCGCAAAGGGCAGGATGACATTGTTGAAAAACAGCAGCCCGTGGCCCGGCTCGGAATTGGTCACATAGGCAAGCTGCTCCGACGAAATGTTCAGCCGCTCCGCCAGTATCTTCCGGTCGCCCGCCGCCTGGTTGAGCATATAGATGAAATCGCTGTTTTCCAGGATGTTTTCAATCTCCGGGGAGGAAAGTAGGTCTTTGGGGTTCTGAGTTGCCCCGGTGGGGATACCGCCCCACTTTCGGAACCGTTTCCAAATCTCGGCGCTGTACGCCGCAGTCTGTTCCTCCTTCAGCAGAAGGTGGAACTCGTCCACAAAATACTAGGTGGAGCGTCCAATGGCCCGGTTGATGGTGACGGTGTTCCACACCGCGTCCTGGACAATGAGCATCCCAGGCTTTTTCAGGTTCTTGCCCAGGCCCTTGATGTCAAAGCAGACAAGGCGGTTGGAGATGTCCACGGTGGTGCGGTGGTTGAAGAAGTTCAGCGAACCGTTTACATATAGGTCTAACGCCTGGGCTACCCGGTCGGCCTCCGGAATGTGCTGGGACAGCAGGGCGTTCATCAGGTCGCCCAGGATCGGCATATTCTCCGGCCGGGGGTCGGAAAAGTAGGGCTGATAGATCATCTGCACCGCCCGGTCAATGACCGTCTTTTCGATGGCCTCCAGCCCCGTCTTGCTGCCCATAATGAGCTCACAGAAGGACAGCACGAAGTCGGATTTTAGCGCCAGCGGGTTTTCTTCCTCGGAGTAGTTGAGGTTGATGTCCAGTGGGTTCACATAGTCGGTGCTGGACGGGGACAGCCGGATCACCTGGCCGCCCAGCCGCTTCACCAGGGGCGAATACTCATCCTCCGGGTCGCAGATGATGACGTTGTCCTGGGTCATCAGCATGATAAAGGTGATCTCCCGCTTACAGCTCATGGATTTGCCGCTGCCGGGCGTGCCGAACACAAGACCGTTGGGACAGCGGGATTGCTTGCGGTCCAGCAGGATCATGTTGTTGGAAAGAGCGTTGAGGCCGTAGTACATGGCGTCGCCACCCATGAACACCTCCTGGGTGACGAAGGGGACAAACACCGCCAGGGCCGATGTGGTCAGGCTCCGTTCAATCTTGATACGGTTGAGGCCCAAGGGCAAAGAGGACATCAGCCCGTCCTCCTGCTGGAAGTCCAGCCGGGTCAGCAGGCAGTTGTAGGTCTGGGCAACGCTGGCCGCCTGAGATACGGCAATCTCCAGCTTTTGCCGGGTCTCCGCCGTGTGCAGCACCAGGAAGGTCATGTTGAACATTCTCTCGTTGCGGGATTGCAGGTCGGTGAGAAGGTCCTTTGCCGCGCCGCCGTAGGTGGAAAGGTCGGAGGGAAGAATGTCCATATCGTAACCGCTACGTACCGCCCGCTTCTGCTCCTGTATCTTCATAGCGTCCAGGTCGGTAATCTTTCGCTTGACCATTTTGATGGCCTCGTTCTGGTTGATGCCCCGGATGTGCATGGTCACCATGATATTCCCGTCCGCCTCCATGAAGTCGGTGAGGATGCGGTCGTGCATCTCCGGCGCCAGGATTTGCAGAAAGGACACCGCCCCGTACCGCCTGCCGATGCGGAAGGTGTGGGTCTCCCCGAAGTGGAAGGAGGACGGCGAAATGAAGTCCTTCACCGAAAGGCCGCTGGCCGGGAGCCAGTCCCATTCAAAGGCGAACTGCCCACCCTCCGGGTGGAGGATGTTGTAAAGCAGCTCCAGCCGTTCCTTTCCGTCCAGCACATGAGCCGCCGCCCCCATGACCTTAAAGCGGTTGAGGGTGTCGGTCTCGATGCGGGCAAACCGCGCCCGCGCCGCCGGAAGGTTCTCTGCCTCGATGGTCAGAGTCACATACTTGGTTTTCACATAGCCGTTGTTGCCCCGTTTGTACTGCATCCGCAGGATGTCCACCGCCTCGTCCCGGATGGGGTCCAGGTCGTTGCCCTGTTTGGTGATGCCGAACATTTCATCGACGGCATTGCCTCCGCTGCGGCTGTCCAAAGTGACCTGGACGCCAATAGTGGGATCGTAGCCGTTATAAAAGTCGCAAAGGCTTTCAAAGATGCTCCGCTGGTCCTCCGACCCAGCCAGGCGGTAATTCACATCCTCAAAGGCGATGGTCTTGGAGAAGGTGCCGCCCTCCAGCCTGCACAGGCCGTCGGGGAACATATTCTGAAACGGGATGCTGTCCTGCACCGTATGGGCTTTCCCATCGCCCTTTGCCTGCCGGATCACCGCCTCGATCTGCTTGCGCTCGGCACGGGTGAGCTTACGCTTTGCCGGTTTTTCTGCCTTTTCTCGCAATCCGCTTCACCTCCTGTTCTAGCTCAGATTGCCGCACCAGGGCGGAATAGAGATTGTTGGCCTGGTAGATACGCACCTTCGGGCGAATGAATTTGTTCTGGATCAGATGGCCCAGGAACACCTCCAGCGGCTGTCCGTTCTTTTCGTACATGGCGAACAGGAAAAAGGGCAGCATCACCAGGATCATGCACAGCGCCGCCGTGGTGGTTCCCAGGCTCGCCTTTGCCAAAAAGAAAAGCGGCACGCCTACCAGCGCCGCCGCTCCGAAACAGATCACTTGTCGTTTGGTGAGCCCGAACAGGACCTTGCTCTGTATCCGGCTCAGGTCCTTCGGGATCGTTACATAAGCCAATGTTTTACACCTCCTTTAGTGGGCGCCGAACAGGGATTTTGCAAGGCTGCCGGTCTTGAACAGGGTGTAGCACAGCAGGACCGTATAGCCCATGCAGCCCCAGATGGCCGCAGATATGTTGTCGCCGGATGTGGAAATGCCCTCCACCAGCACGGCATAGATGCCCACACAGATCATAATGAGGAAGGCTTGGAAGCCCAGAGCCAGCAGGGAGCGAAGATAGTTCTGCCCCGTGGAGCCCCACTCCCGGTTGACCATTGTGGCAAAGGGAATCGGTCCAATGGAAGTCACCAAATATACCTCAATCATTCTGCCGTAGATCACCAGGAAGATGCAGATGGAAAGTATCTGCGTACACAGCCCCACGAACACGCTCTGGAACCACAGCCCCAACAGGGCGCCCACGCTCCAGTCGGCAAGCTGGGTCTCCAGATCGCCCACCACGCCGGAAATGTCGATGCCCGCGTCCGAGATGATGACCCCCGCCGACTGGCTGACCACATTCTGCGCCACGTCAAACACCGCCATGACGATGTTCCAGGTGTTGGTGACGATCAGCACCGCGCAGAAGGTCTTGAAAATCCACTTGAAGAAAATCCAGGTGTCGAAGTCGTGGAGGTTGTTCTTCTCGATGATGAGCTGAATCAGCTCGTAGCACATGACGAAGGTGAGGATGATGCCTGCGATGGGGACGATCACCGTCTCCGATAGATTGCGGATCATGTTGAAGATGCTGCTGTTCCAGGCGGCGGGCGTCATGCCGACCTCCCCGGCGATCTCGCCCACCTTTGTGTTCAGGGTATCAAACATCCCGGTCAGGTTTGAAATGATACCGTCAATGAGCAGTTCCTTGAACCACTCCTGGATCATATCCAATATCAAGGGAGATCACCTCCTTTGCGGGGGCTCCCGCTATGAAGCGAAAGCCCCCGCCAGGTTTGGAGAAACATCAGGTGGTGGACAGCAGACCGGACAGCAGAGGGATCAGGGTAATGCCGATGAGGGCAACGCCGCCGCCCGCCATGAGCTGTTTCATACCCAAATAGGTGTAGGAAACCGGCTCGATGGCGGGCGGCGGCG
>ENA-ORVG01002888-ORVG01002888.1-human-gut-metagenome-genome-assembly--contig:-NODE-2888-length-15038-cov-2.857038_pt1 | contig 15038 bp, 15 predicted proteins | sample MGYA00242091_ERZ509233 | MGnify/ENA primary metagenome ERZ509233 (study PRJEB26280, sample SAMEA2338840) | human gut metagenome | biome: human gut; feature: human-associated habitat; material: faeces... | reverse complement strand
TCATCTATGGGTCTTTCAATTCTTTTGCTCCGTCAGGCAGAAGCTTTGCAGAAGTGGAAAGAGATTACTCTTTCCGGTGATTTGGATTATAAGACGCAGTTACAAAAACACTGGAATGTTAATGTTTCAGATGATAACAGTTATATGTGTAGGTATCTTGGTGGTATTGCAAATAACATTGATATTTCGGAAGTGATTAATACAAATTTGGTTGATTCATCTTCGGAAGCCGAAATCCATGGTAAAGGCGTTTCTGCTTCTAATGGTAACATTAACTTTGCTTCTCATCAGTATGGTGTTATTATGTGTGTGTATCATTGTAAGCCTATTATTGAATGGAATGCGGATAATGTTTTGCCCCGTATGCTTACCAAAACGAAAGCTACGGACTATGCTATTCCGGAATTTGACCAGATAGGCATGGAATCTGTTCTCCGTGGACAGTTCATTTATAATGCTGCACAAAATTGGTCTCAACCTATAGGTTATGCACCTCGGTATATAGACTATAAGACATCATTTGACCGGATTAACGGAGAGTTTCAGGATACATTGAAGCCTTGGGTTATACCGCATACTATTACTGCTACGGATGGTAATGCCATAACTTATAAGACTTTCAAGGTAGCCCCTAGTATCTTGGATAATATGTTTGGTGTGAATGCTTCGGAAGCTGATCAGTTCCGGTGTACTGCGTATTTTGATGTTAAGACGGTACGTAATTTAGATAGAGATGGTTTACCTTATTAAATGACGTGTTATGAGTAAAGGTGAAAAACTTTGGATTGTTCTTGCAGTTCTTGCAATGGTAGTAGGTGCATGTACTGTGACAGTCCAGATTCAGAAAGACAACTGCAATAGTAGTTTTGAGAATTCTACTACGAGTTCAAATAGTGCGGATTCCGCGAGCGTTGATTTAAATATTAAGTGACATGAGAAAGTATAAGTTGGTTGATACCTCGTATCGTTTGGAAGCTCCGGAAGCTAATCCGGTAGTTATTACCCGTACTCCGTCTCCTTTGGATGAGTTTCAGACAGAGACGTTGTCGGTAGGAAAAGATAGGGAGATAATGTTCATTACTTCTGATATTGCTATTCTGTTCAATCAGCAACGCCTGATGAACTTGAATCCTGCTGTTATTCAGGAATTGACCCAAAACATGAAGCGCCAGAAGCCTAACATGAATCTTACTGATGAGCAACTGTTTGGTGCTTTGAAGTCTCGGTATATTCAGAGTAATGCGGACGTCTACGCATGGAGTAGGGCAATACAAGCTGATTTGGATGGTACGATAAGTTCCATAGAGGCAGAAGCTGCTGCCCAAAGTCTTAAATCCGCAGAAGCTGCTGCCGGTAATGAATCGAGTGAGTGATTTCTAATTTTGTTTGTTGTGTTGAGCGTGGTCGGCCTAAGTGTTGGCCGCGCTTTTAATTTTTAAAGTTATGGGTAGAAAAGACAGACAAGCGAATTTGCAGATGAATCAGCAAACGAACGAGACGAATTTGCAGATGAATCGTGAGACAAATGCCGCTAATCAAATGATTAACCAAGCTAACATAGATTATTCCCGTGAAGCTTGGCAAAATGAAGTAGCGTATAATTGGGAGATGTGGAATGCGACCAATGAATATAATTCAGCTTCGGCACAAAAGCAGCGTTTGGAGGCTGCCGGGCTTAATCCTTATATGATGATGAACGGCGGAGATGCAGGTACTGCGTCCAGTTCTTCGGCACCGTCTCATAATCAGCCCCAACAAGTTCCCATGCAAGCCGGACGAGTTGACCCGTATTATGTGCCGCTTTCCAATACGGCCCAAGATGTTCAAAATGTCATTGGTGCTGTTGGTCAGTTGGCAGACGTCCAATTAAAGAGACAGCAAGAGATTGGCATGGGTATTCAAAACCAGTACATGGCGCAAAAGGCAGCAGCGGAGATTGCTAATATTATGGCAGATTCTTCTAATAAGCGTGCCCAAACTGTTGGACAGAATTTAATGAATTATGTTGCGCAGAATACGTCGCAATATACTATTGAAGCGGCCAAGAAGCAACCAGGCTTTTTGGATGCCCAAATAAGTAACTTGCAATCACAAGCTGCTTTCAATGACGCCAATAAGGAACTTGCTTTGATGCGAGCCAAGCAAATGCCTTATGAGTTGTGGTTGAAAGCACAGGATGTTCTTTCCCAGGTTGATTTGCGAGACAAGCAAGGTCGTTTGGTTTCTGCACAAGAAATGGAGAGCCGTTCTCGTACTGCGTTGAATAAATTGGAAGCGGAGCAACGTATTAAGTTTACTCCTCAACAGTTGGAATTATTGGCGCGATATCAGTTGCAGAATGCAGGTTATAGTAATACGAATTCTCGTTTAGCTTCTGAAACTGCTGAAAGTGTGCCTACTTGGTTGCGTGACGGTGGTATTTTTGATAGTGCCTTAGACCGTATTTCGGGTGTTCTTGATATATTTAATGTTCGTAGATTTTTTAAGCCGAAAGGTGCTGTTCATACTCATTATGATTACGGAACGCGTAATACTACTATAAATAATAGATAAATTTATTATCTTTGTGCATGGAAAATAAAAATTCTATGCCTTTGGTAGTAAAGGTTATCTTGTGGCTTGTTGCCATTTGGTTGTTTATTTGTATTGGTCTTCCTTTGATTGCTTTTATTGTTTGTGCGGTATTGGCAATGTTTGGAGTGATAGAGTAGGGGAGAACCTCCCCTACTTTTTGTTTTGACTTTCTGCTTTTAGATCGACTTCGTTTACTTGCCCTTTTTAAGGTTTGTTTGTAGCATTTTGATAGGTTTTCCTTATCTCCTATTTTTTAATAGTTTGTACCTTAGCATCAAAGCTTTTTTCTCTTCGCTTTTGATTTTTAGCAAGTTCATTTTGTGTTCGTATTCTAATAGTGCAGCTATTAGGATACTTTGTTCTTCCTTTGTAAGTTTGAATGTTTCCATAATTTTGTTTGTTTTAAAAGTTTGACATATAGGAGCGCTAACTGCATAGCCCCCCAAATTTTTTTTCTTTTTTGTTTTGACAATGCTCCATTTGGCACGGAGTAGATTAGGACAATCAGTTGATATTATTTAACATAAACGTAGTGCATGTTAAATAATATTAACGCCTATTGGCCTAAGATACGGAGTACCTATCTTTGCATTTTCAAAATATTAAAGATAAAAAATTTTCATTGGCAAAGGTATAATCTGCCGTGCACCGTCGGGTTTGTAAGGGTGAAACCCTTGCACTTCTTCTATATTCCTATTGTGAAACCACCACTTTTCTCCGGAGGATTTCGGGTCTCTCACTCCCGAAACACCCACCCCTTGTCCAACCATTGGAAAAGTGACAGGCAGAAATTTGCCGTTTTATTTGGTTCGTGTTTTGAAAAACCCTATATTTGCTCCGTAATCATTTAAAAGTGTTCTAATGCCTTGTTTGCATCCGATTAAGATTAAGAACCGTTATGGTGAATATATGGACGTTCCATGTGGACGTTGTTACGGCTGTCTCAACAAGAAACGTTTAAATTTAAGTACAATGACAAAATTAGAAAGCAAAAAACATCGGTACAGCATGTTCGTCACGCTGACTTATGCTCCGGAGTATCTTCCGACGTGTACCATGTCTTCTGTTAAACGTAAGGATGGTTCGCATGAACTGCGTGTCCGGTACACCAGTCCCCGTATGATTAAATATTACGGTACGGACTTTTGCGCCAACATCAGTGTTGCACCTAACCGCCATTATGTTTAATAAGAAAGAAGCTTTTTAATCATTCATTCTACTTCGAAAGTTTCTTTCAAAAAAAGGAAAGAAAGCCAAAATCCTCTTCGGCTTTCTTTCCTTTTCTTTATTTCGTGTTTTATTTTGCTGTTTAGAGAAGTTCCAACTGCTTGAATACTTTTGTAAGTTTCTGAATCGCTTCATCCACTTGTTCGTGCGTATGGTTAGCCATCAGGGCAAAACGTACTAAGGTATCCTGAGGCGCACATGCAGGCGGAATCACAGGATTAATGAAAACTCCTTCGTCAAAAGCCAATTTCGTAACCATGAATGTTTTTTCCGTATCACGGACGTATAAAGGAATGATTGGAGATTCTGTGGCACCGATTTCAAATCCTGATGCGCGAAAACGTTTTAAGGCATAATTCGTTACGTTCCATAAATTTTCCAAGCGCTCCGGTTCTTGCTGAAGAATATGCAGGGCTTCTAACGCTGAAGCCGTAGCGGCCGGTGTGGCTGATGCACTGAATATATAGGTACGCGCATTATGCTTTAACCAATTAATGATACTTTTGTCTGCTGCGATAAAACCTCCGATTGAAGCCAAGGACTTGCTAAATGTTCCCATTATCAAGTCTACCTCCTTCGTCAAGCCAAAATAATCACATACTCCTCTACCCTGCTTGCCAAAAACACCAAGACCATGAGCCTCGTCTACCATAATGGAAGCGTTATATTTATGTTTCAGGCGCACAATTTCGGGAAGATTAGCTAAATCTCCTTCCATTGAAAAGACTCCGTCTACGATGATTAATTTGATAGCGTCTGGATTACATTTTTGTAATTGCTTCTCCAAATCAGCCATGTCATTGTGCTTGTACTTCAGGTTTTGAGAGAAAGACAAACGTTTGCCATCTACAATAGACGCGTGGTCCCGGTCATCGCAAATAATATAGTCTCCTCGTCCTGTCAAACAAGGGATGACACCGGAGTTGACTGTAAAGCCTGTTGCGAAACAGAGAGCTTCTTCTTTGCCTACAAAAGCCGCCAATTCTTTTTCAAGTTGAACATGTATGTCTAATGTTCCGTTGAGGAATCGTGAACCGGCACAACCGGAACCATATTTACGCATAGCAGCCACGCCAGCTTCTATGACGCGGTCATCGCCCGTCAGACCTGTATAAGCGTTAGAACCAAACATGAGTACGCGATGACCTCCCATGAGGACCTCGGTGCCTTGTTTGCCTTCTATTTCGCGGAAATAAGGGTATATGCCTTCAGCCATGTACTTTTGTGGCTCGTCATATTTAGCTAATTTGTCTTGTAATAAGCCCATTTTAATAAGTTCGTAATTAAAAAACTTTGCAAAGTTAATAAAAACATCTTTTTAAATAGCCTTTAATCATAAAAAATCTTTTTAATGTTCTTGTAAGCCTTAAAGCCAGATGCTGTATTTTTCATTTTTTATCCTTATCTTTGCTTCCGATTTAAGAAGCAATATGGCAAAGAGGAGCATCGTTTTTATTATAAACCCTATATCTGGAACTCAAAGTAAGGACAATATCATAGAACTGATTTCTCAGCATTTGGATCAAGATAAATTCAATTATCAGGTTGTCCGGACTGAATATGCCGGACATGCTACTTTATTGGCACAAGAGCATGTTGAAAAAGGCTGTGATGCGGTTGTGGCTATTGGGGGCGACGGCACTGTCAATGAAATAGCCCGTTCTTTAGTACATACTTCTGTAGCTTTCGGTGTCATTCCTTGTGGTTCGGGAAACGGATTGGCACGTCATTTACGTATTCCCATGGAGCCGCTTGGCGCCATTAAGGTACTTAATCGTTTTGATATTGAGTGTTTGGATTATGGGAAGATAAATGATGTCCCTTTTTTTTGTACATGCGGTGTGGGGTTTGATGCTTTTGTAAGTTCCAAATTCGCTCATTCGGAGAAACGCGGAGTATTGACTTATTTGGAGAACACGCTTCGAGAAGGCTTAAAATATAAGCCGGACACATATGAGATTGAAATAGAAGGAGAAACGTCCAAATACAAGGCCTTTCTGATAGCTTGTGCCAATGCGTCTCAATATGGGAATAATGCATATATCGCTCCTCACGCTTCTATGTCGGACGGACTTATGGATGTAACGATAATGGAGCCTTTTACAGTTCTGGAAGCTCCTCAGATTGCCGTTCAGTTGTTCAATAGGACATTGTTGCAGAATAATAAGATCAAGACATTCCGATGCAAAAACATTCGCATCCATCGTGAACACCCCGGGGTGATTCATTTTGATGGCGATCCCATGTCGGCCGGGACGGATATTGACGTACAATTGATACAAAAAGGCTTGAATATGATTGTGAATACTCAACAAGCCTCAGACACTGCGTTTGGGCGGGTTGTTTCAGAATTATATGACGAACTGATTTCTTTGAGTATAAGCGTACGTAATCGAAATATCCGGCGTATAGACAGCTTTAACAAAGAAGTCATGAGACGCCTGAAATTATAATCAAAAATGTATGTAATATTCTTCTGTGAGCTTTTTGTATTCTTCCGTGTAAATACCATTTCTGTCTCTGACCATGAGCCGTGTGGTTTGAGGGTAAGGCGTATTTCCTTTTTTAAAGCTCAATAAGGCTCTTTTCGGCATACTCTCAGGCAAACTGTGTAACATGCATCTTTTGTGGAGATTGAGCCCCCTCTCCCACGCCATTTGTATGAAAGCATCGGCTGACGATGCAGGGAGGACGACGTTGAAACAAGCTCCGTCGTTCAACCATGTATATGCGTTAGCGATGAGTGCATCGAAAGGAAGAGCGTCACTATGGCGTGCATAGTTACGTTTTTCTCCGGGGCATTGCAGTGAATTCGTGAAAAACGGCGGGTTACATGTTATCAGGTCAAACTTTTTCTGAGGAATGTAAGTGAGGGCATTTTCTACTTCAAAATGCAGACGTTGTGCCCAAGGTGTCTTTTTCCCGTTATCTGTGGCTTGGTTTACTGCTTCCTCGTCTATGTCTATTCCTATGATGTATGCGTTGCACTTTTGAGCTAACATGATGGCTATCAATCCGGAACCTGTGCCGATGTCGAGGATATATTTGGAATCGGGACAAACTTCCGTCCATGCGCCCAGCAGTACTCCATCCGTACCAACCTTCATGGCACATTTGTCGTGATAAATTGTGAACTTCTTAAAGTCGAAATGAGTTTTTGCCATAAAATTCGGGTGTAATCTTAGAGTCTATCCTTCGTTTTGCTTGCAAAAGTAGCAAATATTTGTTATTTCCACTGTATATCATACGTAGAGTACACTCTTTTTTTGTATCTTTGCCACGTTTTGTGAAAAAAGTTTTGTTCACTAAATCATTTAAGATTTTTAATATGCATATTGACGATAATCAGAATCCATTTTCATTGGTTGCAGATTTTGAAGGAGATGAATCCAGTGTTTTCGACGTGGAAATGGAGGCCACATTACCGATTTTGCCGTTGCGCAACATGGTGTTATTCCCAGGTGTGGTGATGCCTGTGGCAGTGGGACGGAAGTCTTCTCTTCGTTTGGCGAAAGCCGCAGATAAAAATAAATTGAACATCGGCGTAGTTTGTCAGTTGAGTCCGGAGACAGAGAATCCGGGGTTTGATGATTTGTATCACATCGGGACGATGGCAAAGATTATTCGTATTCTTGAATTGCCAGACCGTTCTACCACTGTCATCTTACAAGGTATGAGCCGTTTCGATTTGAAAGGTATTGTGTCCGACAAGCCTTATCTTACCGGTATGGTAGAGAAATTAGAAGACACGCTCCCTTCGAAGAATAACAAAGAGTTCGAAATCTTGGCGGAAGCTTGTCGCGAACGTACGGTGCAGTACATTCAGATGAGTGACCAAATGCCGAAGGAATCCATGTTCGCGGTGAAAAACGTGAGCAACAATATGTTTTTGGTAAATTTTGTATGCGCCAATTTCCCATTCCCTATTGTCCGCAAGATGGAGTTGTTGAGAGAGGGGGCACTGGATTTGCGTACGGTCAACTTGCTCAAGTTGTTGAATAAAGAAATCCAATATTCTGAACTTCGGGCCGAAATCCAACGTAAGACCCGGGAAGATTTGGACATGCAACAACGTGAGTACTTTTTGCAACAACAAATCAAAAACATACAGGATGAACTCGGCGGTACGCCGCAGGATCAGGACTTGCATGATTTACGTACTCAGGCCAAAAAAAAGAAATGGCCGGAAGACGTTGCCAAGACATTCAATCGGGAAGTGGACAAACTTGAACGTTTGAATCCCCAAAGTCCGGATTATAACGTCCAACTCAATTATTTGCAGACGATGTTGAGCCTGCCTTGGCAGACCTATACGGAAGATAATTTAAATTTGAAGAATGCCGAAAGAGTTTTGAACAAAGACCATTACGGCTTGGAGAAAGTAAAAGAACGCATATTGGAGCATCTGGCCGTTTTGCAATTAAGAGGCGACCAAAAATCTCCGATAATCTGTTTGTACGGTCCTCCGGGTGTCGGCAAGACATCTTTGGGTAAAAGTATCGCCTCTGCCTTAAAGCGGAAATACATCCGCATGTCTTTGGGTGGATTGCATGACGAGGCTGAAATCCGGGGACACCGCCGCACGTATATCGGAGCTATGCCCGGGCGCATTATAAAAAGTATGATAAAGGCAGGTTCATCCAATCCGGTGTTCATCTTGGACGAGATAGACAAGGTGACGCAGAATACGGTGAATGGCGACCCCTCTTCTGCCTTGTTGGAAGTGCTCGACCCGGAACAGAACAGTGCTTTCCATGATAATTTCCTGGATGTAGACTATGATTTGTCCAAGGTCATGTTTATTGCGACAGCGAATAATATCGGCACGATACCCCGTCCCTTGCTCGACCGTATGGAACTGATAGAAGTGAGCGGCTATATCACGGAAGAGAAGGTAGAGATAGCTAAACGTCATTTGATGCCCAAGGAAAAGGAAAACAATGGCTTGGCCGACCGGTCGGAAATCAAAATCAGCAAGCCGGCATTGGAGTACATGATAGAGAACTACACCCGTGAGTCCGGTGTGCGAGGATTGGAAAAACAAATAAACAAGGTGTTCCGCAAGATGGCATTGGAATACGCCCGAAATGGTGCATTTTCTTGTACGGACGTGAAAGTGGCCGATGTGGAACGCTTGTTGGGCAAACCTTTATATACTCGCGACAAATACCAGGGCAATGGCTATGCCGGTGTGGTAACCGGATTGGCATGGACTTCCGTAGGGGGGGAAATCCTCTTTATAGAGACGAGCCTGAGCAAGGGAAAAGGTAGCAAGTTGACGCTCACAGGAAATTTGGGCGACGTAATGAAAGAGTCGGCGGTTTTGGCATTGGAATATATCAAAGCGCATGCTGACCATTTGCATATTGATGCGCGGATTTTCGACCTATGGAATATCCATGTGCACGTGCCTGAAGGAGCCGTACCTAAAGACGGACCGTCGGCCGGTATTACCATGGCTACTTCCATCGCTTCGGCATTGACCCAACGTAAGGTCCGCCCGAATCTGGCTATGACCGGTGAGATAACGTTACGTGGAAAAGTGCTGCCCGTAGGAGGCATCAAGGAGAAAATCCTGGCAGCAAAACGTGCAGGCATCAAAGATATCGTCATGTGTGAGGAAAACCGCAAGAACATAGAGGAAATTCCGGAAATGTATCTCAAAGGGCTGTCGTTCCATTATGTGAATGATGTGTCCGAGGTCTTGAATTTTGCTTTGTTGGATGAAAAAGTAACCAATGCCATCGAGTTTACTTTCGATGAGCCTAAGAACGAAACGAAATGAAGTTTGAACTCCAACATACAGATTCCCTTACGTCGGCTCGGGCCGGGGTGTTGACCACAGACCATGGCTTGATAGAGACGCCTGTTTTCATGCCGGTGGGTACGGTGGGTTCGGTCAAAGCCGTCCATCCGTGGGAATTGAAGGAAGACATCAAGGCGCAAATCATTTTGGGAAATACTTATCATTTGTACTTGCGGCCTGGTATTAATGTCCTGGAAAAAGCCGGTGGGTTGCACAAGTTCAACGGTTTTGACCGCCCTATCCTGACCGACAGCGGAGGCTTCCAAGTCTTTTCGTTGACCGGTATCCGTAAATTGCGTGAGGAAGGGTGCGAATTCCGTTCGCACATCGACGGTTCAAAACATATTTTCACCCCCGAGAGAGTCATGGACATTGAGCGTGCCATCGGGGCAGACATCATGATGGCATTCGACGAATGTCCACCGGGCACATCCGACTACGCATACGCGAAAAAAAGTTTGGGGCTGACCCACCGTTGGTTGGACCGCTGTATCCGCCGTTTCAACGAAACAGAACCGAAATACGGTTACCAGCAATCGCTTTTTCCCATCGTGCAAGGCTGCACTTATAAGGACTTGCGTATCCAATCGGCCGAGTTCGTGGCATCGAAGGAGGCCGATGGCAATGCCATTGGCGGATTGGCTGTGGGCGAACCGGCGGAAGTGATGTACGAAATGATAGAGGTGGTCAACGGGATCTTGCCGAAAGACAAGCCTCGTTATCTTATGGGGGTCGGTACACCGGTGAATATTCTTGAAGGCATAGAGCGTGGAGTAGACATGTTCGACTGCGTGATGCCTACGCGTAACGGGCGCAATGCCATGCTGTTCACACAGAATGGTATTATGAACCTGCGTAATAAGAAATGGGAAGACGACTTTTCGCCTTTGGATCCAGACGGGACTTCTTACGTAGACAAGGCATATAGCAAAGCCTACCTGCATCACCTTTTCAAAGCTCAGGAATTGTTGGCGCTGCAAATCGCCTCCATCCATAATCTTGCTTTTTATCTGTGGCTGACACGCGAGGCGCGACGCCATATCATAGTCGGGGACTTCTCTTCTTGGAAAGCCTTGATGGTAAAAAGGGTGGCCGCACGGCTATAATTAAAGAAGTACTGTATATGAAGTGGTATAAACGTCTCATTTCCAAGTTGGATATGTATCTTATTAAGAAGTTCCTGGGTACATATTTCTTTTCCATAGCATTGATTATTTCCATTGCCGTGGTGTTCGACTTCAATGAGAATATCGATAAGTTTACGACCAACCATGCCCCGTGGAAAGGTATCATTTTCGAGTACTACGCCAACTTCGTCCCTTATTTTTCCAATTTGTTCAGTCCGCTGTTCGTGTTCATCTCAGTGATATTCTTCACCTCCAAACTGGCAGAGAATTCGGAGATTATCGCCATGATGGCCGCCGGGATGAGTTTCAAGCGCCTGATGCGCCCTTATATGATTTCGGCAGCCATCATTGCAGTGATGACTTTCCTGTTGGGAGCCTACGTTATTCCTAAGGGAAGCGTTACGCGACTAAACTTTGAGAACACATATAAAAAGAAAAAAAGGACGGAATTCGCCCAGAATGTGCAACTACAGGTCGATACGGGAGTTATTGCGTTTATCGAACATTTCGACGGGCGTACCAAGACCGGTTATCATTTCTCGTTGGACAAGTTTGTGAACAAGAAGCTTGTGTCACACCTTACGGCGGCTTCGGTGTCTTACGACACATTGTCGGACGAGCGTTACCATTGGCGAATCAACAATTACACGCTCCGCGAATTGAAAGGCATGCGTGAGTACATTTCCCATGGTTCGAGGATAGATTCCATCATCGCCATGGAACCGTCGGACTTCTTGCTGACGCGTAACCAACAGGAAACCTTGACCAGTCCGGAACTGAAAGAATATATTGTCAAGCAGCGTGCCCGTGGTTCGGGCAATGTGAAACCGTTCGAGGTGGAGTACCAGAAACGGTTTGCCACTCCCTTTGCTTCGTTCATCCTGACGATTATCGGTCTTTCCCTTTCGGCGCGGAAGCGGAAAGGGGGCATGGGACTGTATTTGGGCATCGGGTTGGCACTAAGTGCCTCTTACATTTTGTTCCAGACGGTTTCGTCTACTTTTGCAATCAATGCAGACTGGCCGCCGGCTTTGGCGGCGTGGCTGCCCAATATAATATTTGCCTTTATTGCGTTCTTCCTTTATAAAAAGGCACCGCAGTAGAGTGGATGTAGGATTTAAACACAAATTAGAACAGTGGATTTTTACGATTTGGATTTAAGCGACCAAGTGCTCGATGCCTTGGACGATATGAATTTTACCGAGTGCACGCCTATTCAGGAACATGCCATCCCCGTGATTCTCGAGGGGCGTGACATGATTGGTGTGGCGCAGACGGGGACGGGTAAGACTGCGGCTTTCCTGCTTCCCATATTGAGTAAGCTAAGCGATGGCGGTTATCCCGAAAAAGCCATTAATTGTATCATCATGTCCCCCACTCGGGAACTGGCCCAACAAATAGACCAGGCCATGGAGGGGTTTTCCTATTATATGAACGTGTCGAGCGTAGCTGTATATGGTGGAAACGACGGGATACGTTACGAGCAGGAGAAACGCGGGTTGGCCATGGGAGCCGACGTGATAATCGCCACGCCGGGACGCTTAATCAGTCATTTGAGTTTAGGCAACGTAGATTTGTCTGAAGTGTCTTTCTTTGTATTAGATGAGGCAGACCGCATGTTGGACATGGGTTTCAGCGACGACATCATGCAGATTGTCAAGTATTTGCCCAAAGAACGCCAGACCATCATGTTTTCGGCCACGATGCCCCGGAAGATTCAAGACTTGGCGCGCACCATCCTGCACGATCCGGTAGAAGTGAAACTGGCCGTATCGAAACCGGCCGACAAAATCGTGCAGTCGGCTTACGTATGCTATGAGGCGCAAAAGGTGTCATTAGTCAAAAAGCTGTTTGCTAAGCGGCCTCCACATCGCGTGATTGTCTTTGCGTCTTCCAAATTGAAAGTGAAAGACATGGCCATTGCCTTGGGACGTGCCGGATTTAAGGTCGGTGCCATGCACTCGGATTTGGAGCAGCAGGAGCGTGACGAAGTGATGTATAAGTTCAAAGCCCAACAAATCGACGTGTTGGTAGCTACGGACATTGTGGCGCGTGGCATCGACATCGACGATATCCAGTTGGTCATCAATTTCGATGTGCCTCATGATGCCGAAGATTATGTGCACCGTATCGGTCGTACAGCCCGCGCCAACAACGACGGAGAGGCGATAACCTTGGTGAGCGAGAAAGACCAGCAACGTTTTGCTTCCATCGAGCATTTCCTTGAAACTGAAATAGAAAAACGTTCCCTGCCGGAAGGGCTTGGAGAAGGCCCGGCCTATCGGCCGGAAAAAGGTGGCGAAAAGGGGAATGGCAGACATGGAAGTCCAAGACACGGCAGGCGGCAAGGCAAATCGGGAAACCGCAGAAAAACAAGCCCCATCCCACAAACACATACTCCAAACAATACCAAGGCACAAGCTTCCGGTTCAAAAAGTGCGCCGGTAAATGGGGACGCGCCGAAATCGCCATCTTTGACAGAGAAGAAAAACAAGAATAAGCCTCGAAGATATTTTAATAAGAAGAAATCTGCAACCGTTTCGCAAGGAAGCGCAGAAAAGAGGGAAAATACAGGCGGTGTTTCCTGATAGAATAGTTCCGCATTAATGGAAACCGTCCGTTTGCTTCATCGCGAAGGCAAACGGACGGTTTTTTTTATTTCTCTTTTTTCAGTAAGTCCCTGATTTCCGTGAGCAGTTGGATGTCGGCCGGAGGGGCAGCCGGAGCTTTCGGTTCCTCTTTCTTCTTTTTGTTGAGGGCGTTCATTCCCTTTACCAAAAGGAAGATGGCCAGTGCAATGATGATGAAGTCCAACGTGGTCTGGATAAAATTACCGTAATTCAGCGTGACGGCCGGCGTCACCTCTGCCCCTCCCTCCACGACTGCTTCTTTCAATGTGATTTTCAGGTCGGAGAAATTCACTCCGCCGATGAGCAATCCGACGGGCGGCATGATGATGTCGGCCACCACCGAAGAAACGATTTTACCGAAAGCGCCGCCGATAATGATACCGACTGCCATGTCCACCACATTGCCACGCATGGCAAATTGCTTGAATTCTTGCAAGATTTTTTTCATAGTTCCCAGTTCTGTTTATGAATTACCAGGGCAAGTTAAGCAAAATTATTCCAATGGCCAAATTTCTCTTTCATTCTTTTCCTTTTCTTTTCCCTCTTATTGTTTTTCTTTACAGCCATAGTGTCGTGTCCTTTTGTTTTTAAGATAAAATCATGATTTTCTAAACCTTTGTATAATAGATACTTATGAATGTAAAATCAATCTCCTGAGATTGAAAAATCAATCGGCTGAGAATGATTTTCCGTTCTGCGGCAAACGATTTTTCATTTTCAGGAGATTGATTTTATGCTTGGAGGAAGGTGCGCGGAAAGGCTCACCGGATATTCTGAAAAATATACAGAACGGACGTACGCTCAATGCCTGAACCGGGAAGTATCCACTTCCTTGATTTCCTTTTTCTTATATCCTCCGAAACGGAAATTGAAGTTCAGGGTGAACGTTCTTAGGTAAAAAGAGTTTTCCATTCTCACGTCCTGACCTCCGTAACGTAGGTTACATTCCGGCATACTTGTATTGAATATGTCGCTACAACGGGCAGAGAGTGTGGCTTTGCCTCCGGCAAAGGTCCATTTCACCCCGGCATCTACCGTACCCACCATTTTCAGGTCGTATGTACCTTGTATGGCCGGGGTCTGCATGAATCCGCGCAATTCGAAAGCCAGATTCTTGTTCAGCTTGAACGTGTTGTCCCATTGGCACTGCAAAATCCACTTTTTCCGGTCGAAAGGAAGGTCGAAAAAGTCGTCGCAACGGTGGCGTGCGTATTGTTCCACCGCTACCCAACGGGAATCCCACCACGTTCCGACCTGGAACGGCACCGTGGCCATGAGGCCTACGTACTGTGTGTAGTTCCAGTTCATCATCTTGTAAATCATGGCTAACCGTTCTGTGGACTGATAGGCAGTCTGCATGAACTGGTCTTGGGTACGGGAGAAGTATGCGCCGAAGACATACTTCTGCTTCAGGATGTAGTTGGCATTCACACTGTAGTTCGTCTGAGGACGCAATCCGGGTGTGCCCCATATTTCGGAATATCCGTTGATATAGCTGACGGAAGACTGCATTTCCCAATATCCCGGATAAGTCTTTCGGGTGGAGAGCGAGAGTTGCAGGATGTGTTCGGGAGTCTTCATGTAAGTGAGGGAAGCCTGAGGGTAGAAAGCCCATTTGCGGTAATTGCCGATGGAGTAATACTCCCCTGTGCCCGATACCGACCATGATATACC
>ENA-ORVG01002886-ORVG01002886.1-human-gut-metagenome-genome-assembly--contig:-NODE-2886-length-15046-cov-3.762057_pt1 | contig 15046 bp, 6 predicted proteins | sample MGYA00242091_ERZ509233 | MGnify/ENA primary metagenome ERZ509233 (study PRJEB26280, sample SAMEA2338840) | human gut metagenome | biome: human gut; feature: human-associated habitat; material: faeces... | reverse complement strand
AGAGATTAATGTATCAAATGTGAAAGATATAGCTCTTTCTCCATCTGGAGATAAGCTTTATATTCTTTCGAGTAATGATTCTGGTACGCTTTCAGAATTTAGTGCGACGCAAGAAGGCCTTACCCCGATTAAAACAACAACAGGAGTTGGCGCGGACGCAGCCGGACTCATTGTGTTTGACTCAGGGAAGGTTGGGATTGCTGCCGGTGATCAGGTGCTTTCCTATGAAGAGGTGGATGTTCATAACGTTACCTTAGGGCATTTAGTCAATGTCGGCGGATCGCTTTCCATTACGGATGCAGATCGCGATGCTGCCAATTCCGGAAACGGCAATTACGGCGATGTTTCAGTAACCTTCGAAACGAACGATGAAGCCAAGCCTTCAACAGCCTTTGAATGGACGGAAGCTGGCGGTTATACGCTCGAAAATGGCGTCATCAAGAATGGAGATCGCACGATTGCAGCGGTTGAGACAGCTGATGGGAAAATCGTTCTGACATTTAAGGATGGCGCAACAACAGCTGATGTAGCCGCAGTTGTCAAGCAGGTTTCCTTTACAGTCCAGTCTGCAGCTGCAGACGGCAGCGTTTCTGTCAAGACGACAGTAACGGATAACGACAAATCCGTTGAGAAAACGATTCAATACGAATTCTCTGCCAATCAGGCTCCGTCAGCCTCCGGTTCTTCTGCAGTAGAAAATGAGTATTACCACACAACAGGCATGTCATCGCCTATCTTCAAAGATGTAGCGATCAATGTCGGTGAGCTCAGCCAAAAAGTTTCCTCTATGGAGCTGACGGCTTCAGGTAATTTTGCTGAAGGAGAATATTGGGTGGTCGACGGCGTACGTATACCTCTTAATACTTCTTCTGAAGGCACTACGAAGAGCGGATACGCCTATAAGTATGTCTTTGCTGACGGAAAAGGCGTGCTGACCATCAGCTCTGATGCAGGCATTAAGAGCGGGGCCGCTCAAAACGTGGTCAACTCGATGACTTATGTCAACGAGAATGCTAAGGCTGAGATTGGTGAGCGTGAGTTCGCCCTCACTAAAGTGACCGATAACGGCGGAGCCGAGAGCGGCGGATCAGATTCTTCGAATATCGATGATGTTACGGCGACCATTCGAGTCCATCTCAGCGTCAATCCGGACGTCAATGTTAATGCGCCAGAATCGTCCGATACGATTTTTGAACACGACGGAATTATTGAAGGTACTAACTATTACGTTAATGACGTACAGCAGTCTGCCGATGGAAAGACCATTTTTGTTCTTGGATCTTCAGGGAATGGCGGATCTGGAGTAGCTACCCTTTACATTTATAGTCGTGGAGAAGATGGCACGCTTACGCTGACGAAGTCTTTCAATTTCGGAAACAATGCGTATGCTGTGCCCGGGAATATTACTGTTTCCCCAGACGGCACTGTCTACGTTCGAGCGGCATCACTTACCGTACAGTACGGTATAGGTGTCTATGGCTTTACAGCGGATGATTCTGGAAACTGGTCTCAAATTGAGAATATCGATCTGAGTACCGAAAGCAGTGACTGGGTGGAAATTTCGGTCGATGCATCCGGCAAGTATTTTGCTGCGCTATCCAGTGATACCTTGTATGTTTATGAAATCCAAGCTGACGGCAGTTTAAAACTGAGCACCAAAATTACGCAGGATGAAATGAATCTTGCGGGCGCGAATGGGATGCGTTCGAAGCTGACTTCCATTGAATTTTCGGGTGATGGGAAATATATCTATGTCACGAAAGATGGAATGGGAGGTAATCAAGGTATTGCCATTATTGCTGTCGGCTCTGACGGAAAGGCAACCGTTGTTGGAAAAACAACTTATGAGAGTTTAAGTTCAGATCCTACTAGCATCAAAGTTGATGATGAGTTCATTCTGCAGGGTATTTGTGAATTGACCGCATCTTCAGATGGTCATTTTCTATATGCCTACGCCGGTTTTAATGGCTATAACATCCTAACGTTTGCAATTAACGATGATGGAACTTTAAGTCTCGTTCAGGCACTCGATGTAAGTTCAGATATCGCTACTCAAGATGTGAAAGGCATGACGATGCAATTTGCGTCTAATGGCAAAACGCTGTTTGCATCGACGGCCGGCGGAGCTTTGATTGAATATTCAATTGATTCGCTTTCAGGTTTCATTTCAAAGACGGGATCTGTTTCTGCTGGCGATATCGGCTTCTCCCAATTTGTTGTTTCCGCTGACGGCAAAAATATTTACTTCGGCAACTCAGGCTCCTCTGGATTAGCTTCTTCCGAGGGCCTTCCTCAAGTTACTTATACGGGAAATTCCGCTGAAATCGGCAAGTATCTTTCGGGCTCAGATGCAGACGTTGAGGATTACAAAGACTTCAGCATTACGATCGAGCGCAACGGCGGGGCAAATACTTCAGACGGCTTTAGTTTTGCCAAGACTATTGGATATACCTTTGCAGACGGTGTGATTACCGGACCTGATGGCACTGAACTCGGTTCTTATAGTGTCGAGGGCGGCAAGCTGACGATTACATTCACGGGGTCGCTCAATCACGATGTCTTCAACACGGTGCTTGGGGCGGTGAAATATGACGTCCCGTCCAACGTTGCCGGTGAAGTCGTGCTGAAAGTCACCATGATTGACGAAGTCGGCAAGTCCGACTCTCAGATCTTCAGCGTCAAAGCCACTGACGGTTCTATTGAAACGCCCGACGAAGAGACCATTCATGTACCGGATCCCGAGCAGCCGACTGACTTCCTTGCGAATGTTGATTTCTCAGGCATCAAAGATTCCATCCTTGGACACGCTTCTTCGATCACGGTAAATGTCGACTATCCGAGCGGCACCTTTGGGCTCAGCGCAGATTCTGGGCTGTCGCTCAAGGATGACGGCTACGTCTACAGCGGTGACGTGAAGCTGGGCGCATGGTCTGCCCGCGAAGGAACGCTTTCCATTACGCTCGAGCAGGGCGTTGATGCAGACAAAGCCGAGGCGCTTTTGAAGGCAATCACCTTCACCGCCTCGGGCGCTGAGCCTGGTGCAGATCTGTCGGTCGATTTAAGCATTGGCTTTACGTCTGCGAGCGGCAGTAGCGATTCGCTGCTGATTGACAATGCGGTGACGCTGCAGATTAACGATGGTCCCGAATTTAACGAAACGAAGTATCCGGACTACGCTTTGAGCGGTACCTTGGATGTTGCGCTCGGCGGTTCTGCGGGTTCTATTACGCTGCCCTCAGACCTCTTTACCGATGACGTCAAAGTGGCAACAGTCACCGTGGAACTCCTCGATGAGAACGGGAACGTTGTCGAAAATGGGCTTCAGAAGCTGGGACTGAAGTTTGAAAACGGCAAGCTCTCCGGCACGGTTTCGAAGACAGGTGCCTATCAGCTGCGAATCACTGCGGCAGACGAGAGCGGTCTGACGGCGAGCCGTGATGTCACGCTGACCATCATGGAAAATCAGCCGCCGGTCGTTGTTGATGGAAATGTCAAGGTGCCTGAAGTCGTCTTCAATCACGAGACGAACTTCAGCGTCAAGGATTGGTTCAAAGACCCGAATGAGGCCGATGAACTGACCTTCACGGCCGTGAAAGGGCTCCCTGATGGTCTGACGATCGACGCGAAGACAGGAACGATTTCCGGCAAACCTCAGGAGGTCGGTGCGTTCTCAGTGACGATCACTGCCTCGGACGGCAAGAATGCTCCGGTGGAGTACATCTTCAAGCTCACGGTTCGCGGCAATCAAGCCCCGCAGGCTGTAACGGACACCGCTCCGAGCGTTGTGGTCGGGGGCAATAATTCGTTTGAACTCAAGGACTACATCAAGGATCCTGACGGCGACGATTTGACCTTCAGGGTTGACGGGCTGCCGAATAACAGCGGGCTGAGCTTTGATGCCAGCACGGGCCGCATCTACGGCACGGCGACGGTTACTGAACCTTTTAAGCTGACGATTACCGCGACGGACAGCTACGGACTTTCGAATACGTTCGAAGTGACGGTGGGCGTTCGCACCAATTCCGCGCCCGAGTTTGTCGGCGCGGGGTCGACTCATGAAGGACTCCCGGCGGTCTTCGGCGATACGGCCGGCGGGATCAGAGCAGATCTCAATACGCTCTTCAAGGATGCCGAGGGCGACGGATTCAGAGTGGAGATCACCGAACCCGCAGAACTCCCTGAGGGCGTCTCTTTTGATGCGGATACCGGCATCTTCAGGGCGGACGCGAATTTCGAAAACGGCTTGGCAGTGACGGTGAAAGCCACGGATGCTTATGGCGCTTCGACCACCCGCACCATTTGGATCGGGACGCAAATTGCGCCCGTCACCAGTGCGGATGCGGGCGTTGCCAACCCGGCATTTGGCCGCGGTCTCGATCTTTTGCGCGACAAGGAACTCGGACGAGGGCTTGAGCGCGAGGACTTTAGACCTACGGTACTGGCGGCGGATCACCCCGCCTTCGAACCGATCTTCGGCAAGCCGGCTGCGCCTCTGGAAGAACCCTCGGCCTCAGAGCGCCTCTTCGCGCTTTATAAGCAGACCGTCGATGATGAACGCGACGCCAAGCTTCATACCGAAGAGGTTCGCCGTGACCGGGCGGTAGAGCGCGCTGTTGAAAAGGTCGAGCGCTCAGACAAATCCGCAGCACGCGTGACGCTTAAAGATAGCGCAGCGGAATTGCCGTCAGCTGACTTGAATGACATTGCTCAAAAGGGTTTAGCCGCGCTGCTCGACGCAGAGACGCCCGAGCAGAGCGAGGTCGCTGACACGAGCCTCACCGCTGCCATTGAACGCCATACGGTCTATGCCCGCGAAGGCATCTTTGCCAAATCCGATGATCTCGCTGCGAGCTGATCGCTGACCACTCACTTATTCGGCACGGACACTTACTCTGGCAGTCCGTGCCGCCGAACCTACTCATTTTCTTGCCTATTTCAGGATTTCCAATCATGTCTAAGATGAAAGCCTCTCGGATGATCCGCCTTACTCTTGTTTCTACGTCCGTCGCCGCAGCGCTGATGCTCGCCGGCTGCTCGGTCATCGCGCCCGAAAAGCTTTCGAGCGACGATCTTATGCGTCTTGCCAATGTTGACCAGCAGCTGATGTTCGCTGCGCAGGAACCCGTCACGGCTCCCATTACGATGGAAGAGGCTGTTGCCCGTGCGCTCAAGTACAACCTCGAACACCGTCTGGCCATGATGGAGCGTGCGGTGCAGGAAAACATCGCTGATGTGCAGAGCATGAGCCTCTTGCCCAAACTCACGGCGTCGGCAGGCTACCGCGACCGCTCCAACGAACTGGCGAGCTCGAGCGAATCGCTCGCAACCGGCAAGGAGTCGCTCGTGCCTTCTAAGAGTAGCGAGCGCGACGGCAGGACAGCCGATCTGGAACTCTCGTGGAATGTGCTCGATTTCGGTCTGAGCTACTTTGAAGCCCAAGCTTCGACCAACAAGTCCTATGCCTCCGAAGAACGCCGCCGCCGCGTGGTGGCCGATATTGCCCGTCAGACCCGTGCGGCCTGGCTCTCGGCCGTCAGCGCCGAGCGTCTGCGCGACGAAGTTGCTGATGCGCTCGACGACGCTTCGAAGGCTCTGGCTCAGTCCAAGGAAGCGGGCGGCCGCGGTCTCGTGAAGCCGCTCGATGCGCTTCGCTATCAGCGTGACCTTCTCAACATGGTGCGTCAGCTCGAAACGCTCGAAGACGAATTGGTGAAGAGCAAAGCCAAGCTCGCGACCCTGATGAACCTGCAGCCAGGGACGCCATTCCAGCTCGCCGTTCCCTCGACGGATGCTGAAGCCGTTCCGGCCGTACCCTATAAGCTGAGTGACCTCGAAGTGCTCGCCATGGTGCGCCGTCCTGAGATCCGCGAAGAAAGCTATCTCGCGCGCAATGCTGTGCTCGAAACCCGCATGTCGCTCCTGAAGCTCTTCCCGAATGTTCAGCTTTTTGCGGGTCTCAACTACGACAGCAATAAGTATTTGGCCAACAATGACTGGGCGGACGTGGGCACCCAGGTGAGCTGGAACCTGATGAGCCTCTTCACTGCGCCGAAGATTCTCAAGGGCGGAGAGCTTCGCGAAGAACTCGCTCCGCTTCGTCGTCAGGCCATCCGCATGACGGTTCTCTCCCAGGTGCACGTTGCCTGGCATCAGCGTTTTGCGGCTGAAAAGGCCTTCCGTCGAGCTGACGAACTCTCGCGCGTACAGAATTCCATCGACAAGCAGGTTGAAAATGCCGTGAAGAGCCGCAGCGAAACGAAACTCGAAGCGGTGCGCACGAAGGTTGAGACGCTGCTCGCCAAACGCATGCGTGATCTGAGCTATGCCGAAATGCTTAACGCTCAGGATGCCATCTATCAAGCCGCGGGCTTTGATACGGTACCCGCTGAGGTTGCCGATCAGTCCATTTCGGGACTCGCTGAAGCCATCGGCGCGCAGGACCGCATCATCGCCGACGGCGCAGTGCTGCAGGGGCTTTACGGCACGCAGGCATTGAAGGACGGCGTGGGCGACTATAAGGAAGCGTCTGCGAGCTACCGCCTCAACCCGGAAGTTGCTGCGGCCGCTCAGGAGGGCGGATCGGCCGTCCGTCTCGTTTCCGGTATGCCCTGGGAAAGTCTCGGTTCTTTGAAGGCCAGCCGGTAAGAATCGTGCTCGAAATGAGGATGATGATGGAAAAGCTCCATACGCTGAGCGTAATTTGCTCGATGGCTGCAGCTTTAACAATTGGCGCAGCCTCGGCTGCGCCGGCCCCTGCGGCAGGGCTTTCGAGCTCATCAGCATTGGCTGATGCAGTCGAATTCCGCGCGCAGGTAACCGCTAAGGCGCAGGCGCTCCTTTCGAGCGAAATGCCCGGTGAAGTGAGTGCTGTTGCATTCCGCGACGGTGAACGCTTCAAGGCCGGAGACGTGCTTGTCGAATACGACTGTGCACTTCCCAAGGCGAGGCTTCTGCGGGCTGAAGCCGCTGCATCGGCTGCTGAAGGCCGCTGGCGCAGCGCCCGGGAACTCAGAAAGCTCAATTCCATCAGCACGGCCGACTATGAAGAAGCCCGCGCCAACGTCGGGATTGCGGCAGCTGAAGCCAAGGCTGAACGCATTCAGGTCGGCCGCTGCAGCATCAAGGCGCCGTTCTCGGGCATGGTGGGCGAAACGTATGTTCGCCCGCATGAGTATGTGGGAGAAGGCCAGAAGCTCCTCACCATTTATGAGGTGAGCGCCTTTGAGGTTGAGGCGATCCTCCCTGCGGCGGCATTGAAAGTGCTGCGGATCGGGAGCCGCCTGACGCTTACGCTGGACGATACCGGTGCGGTTTATCCGGTCACCGTGTCGCGCATCGCCGGGAGTGTGGATCCGGTCAGTCAGTCGGTGAAGGTGACGGGCGAGCTCCAGCTTCCCAAAAGGGAGAAGGCTGCGGGTGATGCCGGTGCGGCAGCGCTCCCGCTTCTGCCCGGCATGAGCGGACGAGTTGCGTGGAGCCCTGCTCCATGATCATTCGAACGAAGCCGGGAGCGGAATCCGAAAAGGGTTCCGCTGCCGAAGGGCTCCAGGAGCTCAAGTCTGCGTTTCTGAAGTCCCGTGAACAAACCGAACGTCTGGAGCGCGTTATTCGTCTCTGTGAAACTGCACGTGCGGCATCCGATCGCCGTGCGCTCGGCTACACGGCGCTCAACGATACGCTCGCAGCGATTGACTACCGTCAGGCCGCGCTTTGGTGGCGGGCGGCCGATGATGCCGGAGCGGGGCGGATCGAAGGGCTTTCGGGCGTTGCGGATCCGGTTCGCAATGCGGCCTTTCCGGCTTGGCTCGTTAAGCGCTTGGGCGGCTTCGCAGATGCTCATCCGGCCGGCGCTTCTTCTCTGTCGGGTTCCGCCTTGGCCGATGAACTCGTGCAGCCCTTCAATGTGCTCGAGCATCCGCCGGCCGCGGATCACGACCGAATGATGGCCAAGGAGTTTCTGCCGGCTCAGGCGATTTGGGCGGAACTGCCGCTTAAAGCGCCGCAGGCGGGCGGCGCCGGCATCAGAGCTGCGCTTATCCTTTGGCGGGACGCCCCGTGGACGGGGGCCGACAAGGCTATCCTCACCCATCTGGCGCGTGCTTATGCCGATGCGTGGAGCGCTATGCCGCTTGGCCGCAGCGACTGGTCGGGCGAAGGCACCGTGAAGGCTCACTCCGGAAGGCTTTTGGTCTGGAGCCGCAAGCGCTGGGTGCGCTGTGCAGCCGCTGCGGCAGTGGTCGGAGCGATGCTGATACCCATTCGGCAGTCCGTGCTTGCGCCCGCAGAAGTAACGGCCAAAAATCCGTTTGCTGTTCGTGCGCCGCTCTCGGGCGTAGTCGAAGAAATCGTCGTGAAGCCCAATGCGCCGGTCAAGGCGGGGGATCTGCTTGTGCGCATGGACTCGCGCGACCTGCGCGGTCAATTGGAGGCTGCAAGGCAGACGCTTTCTGTTGCAGAGGCCGAATACCGACAGGGGCAGCAGCAGGCCTTTTTTGATGAGCGCAGCAAGATGGCTTTGGGGGTGCTTAAGCGCCGTCGTGACCAGGCTGAAGCTGATGCGGATTTTCTTGCCGGGGAACTCGAACGGACGGAGATCCGGGCAGACCGCTCAGGTGTTGCCGTCTTTTCGGATCCTCAGGAATGGCTGGGTCGGCCGGTAGCTGTCGGCGAACGCATTTTGATGGTGGCGGACCCTCGGGCCGTGGAGCTTGAGGCCGAAATTCCGGTGGGCGACGCCGTCGCGCTTGAAAAAGGCGCCGAAGTGAAATTCTTCCTCAATGCGTCGCCGACGAGTCCGCTCGAAGCAGAGCTCACTCGAGTGGCCTACCGCGCGTCAGCCACGGCTGACGGGACGCTTGCCTACAAGGCTCGGGCTGAATTCGTCCCAACCGATGGTGATGCGCCGCAGCTCGGCCTCAAGGGCACGGCAAAGTTTTACGGCGAAGAAACCTTTCTGGGGCTTTATCTCCTTCGCCGGCCTCTGGCCACGCTGCGGCTCTGGCTCGGCGTCTAAGTGCCCGGCTCAGCACCTCTGCGGATGAATGCTATGAACGCTCTCGAGCGCCCCCCTGTTGCTCCGGGTCTCTCTGCCGGACGTCCGACCCCGAAGGAGCCGCGGCTTCCGCCGCTGCGGGAGGATCTTCGTTTGCACGAAGGCCCGGACGCGGATGACGGGAGTCCTACCTGGGTGCTTGAAGATCCGGCGCGCGACCAGTTTTTTCAGCTCGGCGTTCTTCAGGCGGAGTGTCTGAAGCGCTGGCACTTAGGGACAGCCAAGGCTGTGGCTGCCGCTGTCGGGAGGGAAACTCTCCTTCGGCCGACGGCAGAGACGGTGGAGAATTTTGCGAAGTTTCTGATGCGGATGAGCCTCACGCGCGAAGCGGGAACTTCCGCGAGGCTCGCCGAACAGATGAAGCGTAAGCCCAAGCAGACGCTTTGGAAGTTCTTTCTACACCACTATCTTTTTTTCCGCATTCCGCTGGTGGCGCCGGACGCATTCCTGCGTCGGACGCTTCCCTGGGTTGAGCGCCTTTTTTTCACAAAGACCTTTCTCTGGGCCACATTAACGGCGCTCGTTTTGGCGCTCTATCTCATCGGCCGGCAGTGGGATGCCTTTACGCATACCTTCTCGCATTTCTTTTCCTGGGAAGGCGCGGTTATGGCCGGCCTCACGATTGCCTGCACAAAGGTGATCCATGAGCTGGCCCATGCCTACACAGCCGAGCACTTTGGCTGCCGTATTCCCCATATGGGCATCGCCTTCATGGTGATGATGCCGCTCCTATATACCGATACGTCCGCTGCCTGGCGCCTGAAGTCCAAGCGTCAGCGCATGACCGTCTGCGCGGCGGGTGTTTTGGGGGAATTGGCTTTAGGCGTTTGGGCAGCACTCGCGTGGAGCTTTCTGCCCGAAGGCGGGCTAAAGAGCGCGGCCTTTATGCTCGCCACCACAACCTGGATCATGACGCTCGCCATCAATTCAAGCCCCTTCATGCGGTTTGACGGGTACTACCTGCTCTCGGACTGGCTGGGCGTAGCGAACCTGCATCAGCGGAGCTTCGCGCTGGCCAAATGGCGGATGCGGGAGCTTCTTTTCGGCTTTGGGGAGAAGAAGCCCGAATCGTTTGAGCCGTGGAAGGAACGCGCATTGATTATCTATGCGTGGGCAACGTGGCTTTACCGATTCTTCCTCTTCTGCGGTATCGCGCTCCTCGTCTACCACGCCTTCTTCAAGCTGCTCGGCATTTTTCTCTTTTGCGTTGAGGTTTCCGTCTTCGTCATGCTTCCGATACTTCGTGAACTTAAGGAATGGGCGCTTCGCATCCTGAAGGGAAAAGCTGCGACGCGCAGTCTGTGGCTGCTCTTACCCATTGCGGGAATTTTGGCGGTGTTTTTCATGCCTTGGCGCTCAGAGGTAGCGGCGCCGGCGGTGGTGAAGCCGGCGGCAGCGGTGACGCTTTACACGCCGGCAGCGGCACAGGTCGAAGCGATTGAGGCTGCTCAGGGCGATGCGGTGAAAAAGGGGCAGGTGCTCTTTCGGCTTCGCTCTCCCGAGCTCGCCCATGAGCTTGAAAAATTGGAATCAGACCGCGCATCGCTTCGCTGGCGGGCGGAATACATGCGCATGAATCGGGAGGGTGCTGCCGACGTGCCCGCAGCGCTGCGGGAGCTCTCTGCGCTCGAGCGGCGCATTGCGGAATTGAAGAAACGCACGGCGCTCTTGGAAGTACGCTCGCCTGTGGACGGCCGAGTGGCCGACCGTATGGAGCCGCTTGCCGTCGGTGAATGGCTGCCCGACGGTCAGGCGCTCGCCGTGGTCGCAGCGGCAGCCGGCACTGACCGCCACGCTCCCATGGAAGGAGGCGTCAATGACCACTTTGCCGCTCACAGTTTGGACCCCCTGCTCGTTGTGGATGGTCAGTGCGGTGATGACGCCGTCCTCTACCTGCGCGCCGATGACCCGGGTATGAAGGAGCAGCTCCACGCCCGCCTGGTCCACCAGATCGAAGATCAGATCTTTGAGTATCTCGGACTCATAGGGGATGACTGGGATATCCAGGTCTCTGCGTCCGCATAGATAGATCGTCTCGATGCCGGGGGTCCCGCCCGCAGCGGCGAGGCCGTCCATCACGTCCTTGATGATGCCCTGCTGAGGCCTGTCCGGCTCACCATCGGCAAACCCCATGAACATGCTCACCTGCGCTCCGGTGGCGGTCCCGCCCAAATACGCCTTTTCCTCGATGAGCAGCGTCTTTGCGCCCTCTCTGGCGGCCGTCACAGCGGCTGCAAAACCGGCGGTACCGCCGCCGACCACAATAACATCAAACTGTCGTTCCATAAGCAGCTCTCCTTTCCCTCTGTCACATGATGGCCGCGGCGATCGGGTAGCCCACCACCGCAAAGATCACGGCCGCTGTGACGGACCACAAGAGCCCATATTTGAGCATCGTATCCGTATTCAGCCATCCGGACCCGGCCGCAATGGCGGCGTGGGCCGTGGAGGGCGGAGTCGCGCAGGCCACGCAGGCACAGGCGCCGATCACGCAGGTCAATGCGGCAGGATCGACCCCGGAAATAGCTCCGCCGTACACCAGCGGCAGCGAGATGCTGTACATCAGAGTGACGGTGACCGTGTTGGAGGCAAAGTTGGTGATCATGACCGTGGCCAGGGCGATAAACAGCACGAAGATAATGGGGGACATACTGCCGATGATGGGGGAGAGCGCTCCGCTGACCACAGCGGTGATGCCCGCTTCTTCATGGGTCAGGGCGCTGCCCAGCACGCTGGTGGCCGCCACCATGAACACAGCACCCCAGGGCACCCCCTTGGCCACGGCCTCATTGAAGTTCATCAGAGGCTTCCCCTCCACATGGAGGACGCACAGCAGGCACGCTCCGATCATGGCCGGGGTGGGCGTCCCCAGCGAGGAGATGGCGGAGGCCACCTCGGGCAGGACAGGCGCAATGATCCCGGGCAGCAGCCACATGGCCACCACCAGCACGAAGACGAGCAGCGTATATTTCTCCTGGCGGCTCATCGGAGTGGTCTCAGACTTCAGCACAGAGCTGTCCAGACTGCTCAGGCGCTCCGTCCCTGGACGACAGACGAATTTGGTCAGCACCATGGACGCCGCGAAAGTGACCAGGCATGCCGCTACGCCGAAGATGGTATAGGAGACGAAATTCACCGGGACCCCGGCGTCGTTCTCATACAGGGAGAGTGCCATCGTGGTGACCGTGTGGGCGATCGGGGTGGCAGCAGTGGACAGGGAGGCAAAAAACAGGATGCCCAGCACGACGATCTGAGGGAAACGGTCGCCCTTCTCGTACTTCAATTCCTTGAAGATCTGCTCTGCAATGGGCAGGCAGACGATAAAGGCCGGGATGGGAGACATAAAGGAACCGATGACCAGGGGAGCCAGAAACAGCAGCCCCAAAAACAGCCAGGGGTTCTTCTGCGCCCAGGGCCGGGTGACGAACCAGACCGCGCAGCGCTTGAGGAAGCCGGTCTGGCCCAGGGTATAGGTCACCATGGAGCTGAAAAGCACAAAGGAAGTGATCCAGCCTCCCATAGAGCCCGACAGGCCGCTGGAATACGTGTACAGCGGGGACAGGATCAGCGCGATGATGCACAGGATACTGGGCCAGGTGACCGAAACGAACATCCACAGCAGGATCGTGCCGATGAAAATACCGGCCACCTGCATCCCCAGAGGGGTCAGCCCAAAGACGGGGGGCAGAAACTGACATCCAAACATAAGCAGGACGCCGATGATAGTCGCGATCGTTTTTTTCGTACTCATGATCTTCTCACATTCCTCCTGATCTGATTTTCAAGCCGGCTCGTTCTCTGTGTCAAATTATAGAGCAAACCATCTCAGGAGCAATTCTTCTTCCCTCTCTATTTATTCTCAAGAGGAATAAATAGAATCTTTTATTCCTTTTTTGTGCATTTTCCCCTCTCTTTCTCCTGGTATTTTCCACTCTGCCCCCAAAACATTCGGTCCATTCTCATTGTAACGGGGCAGGCGTCATGCTATAATGAAAAGGATCATTCTGAGAGGGGGTGCTCTGTTGGAGCTGGACCAGGTCCGCCACGTGCTGGCGGTGGTAAAATACCGCACATTTCTGGAGGCATCCTTTCAGCTCAACCGCTCTCAATCCTCCCTGTCCAAAAGCATCCGCCGGCTGGAGGAGGAGCTGGGGATCTCCATCTTTGAGCGCACCACCCGCCGCGTGGAGCTGACCCCGGCAGGCCGTGACTTCGTCGCTTACGCCGAACAGATGATGGTCTGTTATGAAGGGATGCTCCACGCCATGGAACAGCACCGCAGCAACGGCAAGCGCTCCCTCCGGGTGGGCAGCATCTATTTCGGCCTGCACAACCGCCTGGCCCCTCTGGTGGCCAATTTTTCCAAGCTCCACCCCAGCATGGAGATCGAGATCCGGGAATCCACCACCACGCCGCTCCTTCAGGATCTCCATAAAGGGGAGCTGGATGTGGTCTTTGTCTCCAGCATGTACCCGGAAGGAGCTGAGCGGGCCAATTTCTCTCAGTATCCAGAATACCGCTCCCATTCCTGCTTCCGGGAGTCCTATCAGATCGTGGTCAGCCGGGACCACCCCTTTGCAGGCCGGAGCCAGCTCACATATGAGGACCTGGCTGACCAGCCCTTTATCATGACGGACCGGACCATGGACGTCTATCACAGGGCCGTTCAGAAAGCCTTTGACGCCCACAGGGTCCCCCTGCATATCGCCATGTACTGCACCACTGTCCGCTCTGTTCTGCATATGGTCTCCCAGAACATGGGGATCGCCATGCTCTCTCCCCTGGTCATCGAGGAGTCGGACGACCTGTGCATCATCCCCCTGAAGGATGCCCTGCTGCGGGACACTCAGATGGTGATCCTCAACCAGAAAGAGATCCCGCCCCACGTGAGATCCTTTTATCATTATGTCAAGACTCAAAATCTGGCGTAGCCTTTTTTCGATATCCTGCGGGGTCTGCCGTTGAGCGGACCTCACGGGGCTTTTCATTCCGGCATCCACCGTGGGGCGGACGCCTCACGCCGCTCTGAGATCTTGCGTGCCAGGCGGCCGCTTACAGCACCGCGGCGGCGATGGGGTAGCCCACAAAGGCCAGGATCACGATGCTCAGCAGGGCCATCAGGCCGCCGTACTTGAACATGTCCTTCACGTCCACCCAGCCGGTGCCGGCCACCACGGCCATGGGCATGGTGCTGGGGGGAGTGGCGAAGGCGTAGGAGGCCGCGGCTCCGATGACGGAGGCCAGGGCTACCATATTGATGTTGCCCATAGCCAGGGCGATGGGGGCGGAGATGGTATAGAACACGGTGGCGCACACGGTGTTGGAGGAGAAGTTGGTTGCGATGATGCACAGGGTGGCGATGACCAGGATGAAGATGGTCTGGTTCATCCCGGAGACCAGGGGGGTGACGTTGCTGATAAGGAAGTCGGAGATGCCCACCTTCTCCAGCGGCAGGGCGCCGCTGATGACCAGGACGGCGGCATTGAAGATCAGGGCGCTCCAGGGCACGCCGCGGGCGGCCGCGTCCTTATAATCCATAATGGGCTTGCCGTCCACCTTGGTCAGGCAGAGGATCACGATGGCCACCATCACAGGCACCGCATTGCCCAGCGCAGAGATATACCCGCCGACGGTGGGGGCGATGTCCTTCAGGAAGCCCTGGAGGAGCCAGATCACGATGACCACCACGAACAGGACCGCGGAGATCTTCTCCTGCACGCTCATGGGCTGGAGGTCAGAGCGCAGCCTGGTGGCATCATAGTGGCGCAGCTTGTTCAGGTCCGGGCGGTAGAGCAGGCGGGACACCAGGATCAGGGCCGCAAAGATCAGCAGGCCGGTGACAATGCCGAAAGCGCTGTATGCCATGATGTTCACGGACAGGCCGGTCTGGGACTCCAGCAGCTGGATGGGGATCAGGATGATGGCGTGGCCCAGGGGGGTGTTGGCGGAGCCGATCCCCACCGCGATGCCCAGGCCCAGCACCAGCATCTGGGG
>ENA-ORVG01002870-ORVG01002870.1-human-gut-metagenome-genome-assembly--contig:-NODE-2870-length-15131-cov-7.076413_pt1 | contig 15131 bp, 10 predicted proteins | sample MGYA00242091_ERZ509233 | MGnify/ENA primary metagenome ERZ509233 (study PRJEB26280, sample SAMEA2338840) | human gut metagenome | biome: human gut; feature: human-associated habitat; material: faeces... | reverse complement strand
GAAGCTGCCCACGATGGCCTCCGGCGAGTCGGCCATGACCTTGTTGTAGGCGTTCATGGCCTGCTTGGCGTCCTTAGCATCGTCTGCGACCTTGCCGCCGTTGACAATTTCTATTTTGTAGCCGGAATCACCCGCGTTGATCTCCTCGACTGCCATGTCGACGGCGTTCTGTGCGCCCTCGCCATAGATAGCGGATCCGCCGGTCATGGAACAGACAACGCCAACGCGAATGATGTTATCCTCACCGCCGTCCGGCACAGATGCGGCGGTGTCGGTGGAAGCAGCTTCACTTGATGCGGCCCCGCCCTGCTGTGCGCTGGAGCCGCAGCCTGCCAGCAGACTGGCGGACATTGCAGCTGCTACGGTAAGTGCCAGAACTCGATTACGCTTTTTCATTGTGTGACCCCTCTTTCTGATATTCATACAAAGCAAAAGGCGCACAGCACGGTGATGTGCTGCACGCCTTTATGCGTAACGGAAAGGGGCCGCTGTACTTTTACAAGTACGCGACCCCTTTGTCCCGTTCGTGTTCTGTGATGCTGTTATTATAGCAGAGTGTACAAAAAGTGCAAGGATTTTTTGGCGGCTTCTGCAAAATCGTTGTTCATCACGCTTTTTTACCGAAGATTGTAAAGCTGCTTTGCCGTTCGGCAGATGATTATTAAGCATCTTTCTTTTCTTCCATTCGGCCAATGCCGATTGAGGATACAGTACCACACCTGTTTATGCTGCATCAACTGCCTTCGGAATTTGGCACAAAAGGCCGAAGGTCATTACCTATAAAACCGATAAAAAGCGCTGCACCGGTTGTTTTGGCTGACGCGGCGCTTCGCTTTGCATTCCGGCAGAATTGCTGGTATAATAAATATATCCCATCGGGCCGCCTGTGCGGCCAGGAAAGGTCCCCGCTATGGAAACACCTCACCAGGGCACAGCCCTGTTTCATCTGCCCGGTCTGTTTGAATTTTATGACCTGTATGCGGCGTTTTTGCCGCTTTATCGTGCGCATCGGGAGTATTTTTACGACTGGTGCGCCATCGGCTCGATCTACGGCGCACCGTCTGACTGCTTATGGGCGGGCGGACGGGTTGAGTACAGTGACCGCACCCCACGCGAGGTGCTGGCGTTGACGCGTGAATACGGCATCTCGGCGCGGCTGACACTCAGCAATTCACTACTGCGCCCGGAGCATCTCACAGACCCGGACTGCAATGCGCTCTGCCGACTGTTTCAGGAACAAAATGACCCGCAAAACGGCGCCATCGTTCATGCTGAGCTGCTGACGCAGTACCTGAAAAAGAACTATCCATCGCTGTATCTTGTATCCTCAACCACAAAAGTGCTGACAGACTTCAACGATTTGCAGCGGGAGCTGGCACGGCCCGAGTTTCGCTATGTCGTGCCGGATTTCCGGCTGAACCGAGCATTTGACCGACTTGCAGCGCTGCCCCAGTCCCAGAAGGACAAGGTGGAGTTCCTCTGCAATGAGTGCTGCTGGTTCGGATGCACGGAACGCAGAGCCTGCTATGAGGCCGTCAGCCGCAAAAATCTGGGTCTGCCCGGCCCGGAGCATTACTGCAGCGCCCCCGGCGCAGCGGGCGGGTATCGCTTCTCCCGGGCGATGGCGAACCCCGGCTTTATCGGCATCAAGGCCATCCGGGATACCTACCTGCCGAGGGGCTTCACCCAATTCAAGATCGAGGGGCGCGGCCTTGGCAGTGCGCTGATTCTTGAATTTTTGCTTCACTACCTGACCAGGCCGGAATATCAGCTGGCTGTCCGCGAGGAGTTGTATCTGGATACCATGCTGGACCTTTTCTGACTGACTTTGTGTCGAGCCGGGTGAAGCTGTTTGCATTTTCTGCGTTGTAAGGCTCCTGTTACCCCAGTGCCACATCCAGTACCATCATCACACTGAAGCCGACAGCAAAGAATACTGTGCCAAGGTTAGAGTGCCGTCCCTGTGACATTTCGGGAATCAGCTCTTCCACCACGACATAGAGCATCGCGCCCGCAGCAAAGCTCAAAAGATAAGGCAATGCCGGTATCACAAGCTGCGCGGCCAAAATCGTCACCACTGCGCCGATTGGCTCAACCACGCCCGAAAGCACACCGCCTGCAAAGGCCCTGCCCTTGCTCTCCCCTTCGGCGCGCAGGGGCATCGAGATGATGGCGCCCTCCGGGAAATTCTGGATGGCTATGCCGAGGGACAGGGCCAGCGCGCTCGCCGCGGTGATCTGTACGCTGCCTGCGAGAAAGCCGGCGTACATCACACCGACTGCCATGCCCTCCGGGATGTTGTGCAGGGTCACTGCCAGCACCATCATCGTAGTGCGGCCCAGCCTGCTTTTTGGCCCCTCAGCCTCCTCACTGCCGACATGCAGGTGGGGAATCAGATGATCCAGGGCAAGCAAAAACAGCACGCCGAACCAAAATCCGGCAAACGCCGGAAAAAAGGCGAACCGTCCCAACTTCTCCGACTGTTCGATTGCCGGGATCAGCAGGCTCCAGACCGATGCCGCCACCATCACACCGGCGGCAAAGCCTGCAAGTGAGCGCTGCACCAGATTACCCAGCGCGCGCCGCATAAAAAATACGCACGCTGCGCCCAGCGATGTACCCAAAAAGGGGATCAGAATCCCCCAAAAAGTTTCCGTCAAGGTTACCCTCCTCCTATTGTCATGGCTTCATAGCCGGAATCCCCGGCTTTTTGGTTTACGTATGCTAATTGTTGCTTGTTTATGCAAGTTAGCGAACACTAACTATCGGGCCGTAAAATTGCTGCCTGCAGCCAAAACGGCACACCGGCAACAATTCTACGATATTTCGGTCTTATAATAACAGTCTGACACCCAAATGTCAATAGGGGGTAGGGAGGCGTTTATGTGTTTGCAATTCCATCATCCGCCGCAAAAAATTGTGGTAATTTGCAGAAGGCTGAACGCTCAGAAAACTTTGAACGCTTGCTGCTGTCCGTGCAGGGTGTAGTGTACGGTCAGACCGTCGTCTGCATCCACGGTGCAATTTTCGGCGTGGTCGGTCAATTCCCGCAGGGCGTTGTATTGGCGGCGCATCTCATCCGTATAGCGACTGGGCATATCGGAGGTGAGCAGGATGCCGCTGAACAGCGCATTGACCCGGGCCAGGGTCTGCTTTTGCTGTAGGGTCAGCTTGCAGTTTTCCTCGCGCAGGAAGAATACATCGGGGTCGCTGCCGTAAGCACGCCCGTTGAGCTGGCGGCGGAAAATCGTGTTGCCGATGGACTGCTTTGTGGAGACCCGCTCGCGGTGGAAAAGCCGCATATACCACACATCGTCCCAGTCCAGCCCTACATCACACCCAATGCGGCAGTAGTCAACGATGCCAAAGGCAGGCATGACCGGCACACCGCAGCCGAGGATCAGCTTGTCGCCGCACCATGAGCGCAGCAGTGCCATGGCGCGCTGCATCCGTCCTGCGCGGGATTCCCGGGCGTTGCCGAACGGTGCTGCGCCGTAGAGAAAGTCCAGCTTGACAAGGTCAAAGCCCCAATCCTGCAGGACGCGGTCAAAGACCTGCTTGAGGTAGGTCTGTACCTCCGGGTGGTCTATATCCAGCGCATAAAAGCTGCTCCAGTTGCAGCCGCAGCACCAGGGCTGGCCGTCAACCTGCAGCAGCCAGTCCGGGTGATCTTTGCAGAGCAGAGATTCCTTTTCGCAGACGAACGGTGCCAGCCACAGTCCTGCCAGAAAGCCGCTTTCATGCGCTGCATCTGCCAGCGGACGCAGCCCGTTGGGGAATTTGGCAGAGTCAGGCTCCAGCCAGTCTCCTACCTTGCGCTCCCATCCATCGTCGATCTGAAAGAGATCCCCTGCGCGGAAAAGCGTTTTGCAGCCGTTGAGGTCTTCCCGGATCGAGGCCTCGTCAATGTTCTGGTAGCGGTTATACCAGCTGGAATACCCGGCCAGCCTGCGCGTGGTGCGGGGGCGGCAGCCCAGCGCCGCAAACCATGCGTCAAATACCTCGTCCTCGGTGCCCTCGGCAAAAAAGAGGGAGAACGCAGGAAAGCTGCCGCCGGTATGCTGTACCCCGGCGCAGTCGCGTTCAATGCGCAGCTGTGCGGCGCGGCTGTCATAGGAAAAAATCGTATAGCCCGGTGCCTCGTCCAGGCTGGCCAAAAGGCGGTAGGTCTTTCCGCGCCGGAAATAGCAGTAGGAGAAGCCGTGGCTCTGTCCCCTCTTGCCGCTGTAGGGAACAAAATGATAATCGCCGTAACGGTCAAAGCTGTATTTCTCCAAAAGAAATTTCGGGACACGCTCAACACCGTGCTGCCGGTCCCATTTGCCCAGCTCCGGGCAGGCGGTCCAGGTTTGGTAGCCGTTCATGAAGATCTTTTCTTCGCGCGCCATCGTCCACGGAAGCGCAGCAACCGCATTTTGCAGCACTCCGGCGGGCAGCTCTGCCCTCAGGCAGACGGCACCGCTGCGCGGGGTGATGGCTGCCGTGCCGTCAAACCGGCCGCTGTCTGTTGCGGCATACCACTGCATCTCAGCCATTTTGAGTTTCCTCCCTGTGCAGCGCAGCGCTGATTTCGGCTGCGCGGTCATCCGTCAGGGTGAACCTGCGGCGGAACAGTACAAGCGCCGCCGCAAGGACGGCCATGGGCAGAACGGTCATCATGAGCCGCAGCCCGAACAGTGTACCGGCGCTCTGGGCAGCGATGGGGCCTGTCTCCTCGGCATTGCCGGCCAGCCCGATCAGATCCAGGCCGATGCCGGTCAGAAAAACCGCCACGCCGGACGCAGCCTTTACAACAAAGGTCTGCATCGAGAAGATAACGCTTTCCTCACGGCGCCCGGTCTTGAGCTGGCCGTAGTCCACACTGTTGGAGAGGAAAAGGGTCGTCAGTACGCTGAGCATGCCGTTGCAGGCAAACACCACCACGCCCGGCACGCAGAGCAGTGCCAGACTGCCGGAAAAGCCCGTCAGGCAGAGCAGGAGCAGCACAGCATAACCGCCCAGCGCCAACCCCAGACTTACCGTAAATACGGCAGTGTTGCTGAGCTTTTTGCGCAGCACCGGATAGAGGACCATCATGCCGAGGATCTGTGCCGCACCGCCGATGGTTGAGAACAGCGTGTAGCTGGCCTTCCAGCCTGTGCCGCCGAAATCGTACTTGAAGAAATAGATGATAAAGTTGGAGGTCAGATACAGCGCCGAGTTGATCAAAACGATGCTGCCTACGACCACAAGCGCCTGATCGTTGGAGAACAGCGCCTTGAACATCTCGCCGACGGTGGCGGTCTTTATCTCGGCGTTGCCGGTCTCCTTGACGCTGGCGCAGCAGATCGCCTCGGTAACCACAAAGATGACAGCCACGAGCAGTGCTACCCAGCGGAAGCCGGTGCGCTCGCTGTCGCCGCCCAAAGCACCAACCAGCAGCATGGTAAACATTGCAATGAGCGCCGAGCCGACGCCCGCACAGGTGCGGCCCACGACTGACAGGTTTTCTCGGTCAGCAGGGGTGCGGGTCACGGCGGGGATCATCGACCAGTAAGGAATGTCCATCATCGTGTAGGTGACGCCCCACAGGATGTAGATGACGCTGAAGTAGACCATCATGTCGGCACCCTCCAGCACCGGCGCGGCAAACAGCGCGTAGAGAACCACCGCATTCAGGACGGTGCCGCTGAGGATCCACGGACGGAACCGTCCCCAGCGGGTGCGGGTCTTGGCCACCAGCACCCCCATAAAGGGATCGTTGAAGGCGTCAAACACACGCGCGATCATCAGGATCAGGCCGACAAAGGTGGCAGGCAGGCCCAGTACATCCTGATAATAGTACATGACATAGGAGGCAGACAGCGCGTAGACCATATCCTTGCCCACTGCGCCGATGCCGAAGGCGGCTTTTTGCTTTGTTGTCAGTTCCATACTGCACACTCCTTCTTTGTAACGGTAAATTCTACGGTGACAGGCGCACACTGCGGGGCCGAGACGGTCAGCGCGGCTGTACCTGTCTGCCCGACTGTGCGCAGATAAGTCCCGCCCATGCCGCCTTCGGCGGTTGCCGCCGCAGGGCCGACCAGCACGGCGGCACCGGTCACGGCAAAGGTCAGCGGCAGCTGTGCATAGATGGCGGGGCTGCCGTTTTCATCAAGGATCCGCACCCGAACTCCGGCCATATCGTAGGTGTCACCCTCCTGCAGGACGGTGGCGGAGGGCGTTACCTCAAGATGCAGCCGGTGGCTGGGACAGAGCGTGACGCTCTTTACCACGGTATCCCCATTTTTGGCATCGAACCGCCAACACGTAGCCGCGCCGCCCCAGTTGCCGACATACTTGCCGTACAGCGCCACACCGTCCGCAAAGCTCATCTTATAGCGCACCATGCACCACGCCAGCTTCAGCTTGTAGCGCAGCGGCAGCCCGGCCAAGCCGTAGCGCCCGGCTGCAAGCAGACAGTCGCGCAGCGTATCGGCCTTGGCCTTGTCAAAATGCTCCTGCGTTTCAAGCAGGACACCGATTGTGTCATCCACGGCCAGCGGCGGGTGCGGCAGCGCCGTCCAGCCGCTTTTGTGAAGGGTCGTCACAAACATATCATTTTTGTAAAGATCCACCCTCTCGGCGTTGGTAAACACATAGACCGTGCCGATTTGCCCGGCAGGATAGTCACCGATGTCCATCGCGGAGCTAACCGTCAGCACCGGCTCCTCCCCGCCCTGCGATGCGTAGACGGACGCCGCCAGCTTGGGATTGCGGAAGCTGTCCAGCACGCCGTGATAGCAGATGCGGTCCCCGGAGCCGAAATCCTTGTGGGTGGCATAATCAAACATACACCAGCCAAAGCAGCCCGCATGCTCTCCATCTGCGTAGGCGGCGTCCAACACCCGCGCATGGCGCAGGGCATGCTCCTGCCGGTGCGGGGCATCATCACAGGACTTGGTGGGGTACATGTGGCCGTTGCATTCTGAGATCAGCAGAGCCTTGCTCAAATCAGGCGTTACATCCTTTTTCCGCTTGGCCCCGGCGTTTGAGCCGTTGTGGGAGAAATCGTTGTAGGCGTAAACATCTTCCAGGAGATGGCTCTTTTCCAGATACCGCACGCCAGAGGTCGCCCGGCTCGGGTCCAGTGCGTGGGCGATTTGGTTGGTGCGCGTATAGAATTCGTCATCGTCCACGCTCTCGTTGATGCGCACACCCCACAGTATGATGCTGGGGTGATTGCGGTTTTGCAGCAGCATCTCCCGCAGCATGGCGCAGGCGCGGTCTTTCCATGCCCCATCGCCGATGTGCTGCCAGCCGGGCAGCTCGGTAAATACAAGCAGGCCCAGCCGGTCACATTCATCAAGGAAATACTGGCTTTGCGGGTAATGGCTTGTGCGCACGGCATTGCAGTGCAGCTCGTTTTTCAGGATGCGGGCGTCCTGCCGCTGCAGGCTTTCCGGCGCGGCGTAGCCAATGTAGGGGTAGCTTTGGTGGCGGTTCAGCCCGCGCAGAAAGGTCTTTTTCCCGTTCAGATAAAAGCCGTCCGCCCGGAACACAGCCGTCCGGAAACCGAAGGAGGTTTCCCGGCTGTGCAGTACCTGCCCATCGGTATCAAGCAGTTCCGCTATGCAGCGGTAGAGATTCGGATGCTCGGTGTCCCACGGTGCGGCGTCTGGCAGCGTAAGGCGGCATTCCGCCGATTCTGCCGGGGACAGCTGGCGGCTCACCAGCGTCTTGCCCGCACTGCTGCAGAGCCGGACGCGCAGCGCAGCGGCCTTTTCCGGTGCTTCTACGGTCAGCTGTACGGCAGCCTCGGTCAGCGTCGGTGTGTACACGAAAAGATCGCTCACACGGCTCTGCGGCGAGGTTTCAAGCCAGACCTCCCGGTATAGACCGCCGTAGGTCAGGTAGTCGATGACAAAGCCGAAGGGCGGCAGGCTGGGATCCTCGCGCGTGTCCAGCCGCACGGCCAGCAGATTTTCTGTGCCGCGGTGCACAAGGTCGGTAATTTCGATGGTGAAGCCGGTGTAGCCGCCCTGATGCTGCCCGGCCAGCTGGCCGTTCAGGTAGATCTCCGCCTGATGGGCGGCCCCGTCAAAGAGCAGGAATACCCGGGGCGCATCGGGAACGGTCAGTGTGCGACGGTAACCGCAGACCATCTCATAGTCAGAGGGGTCTGCGTAGTGGAGCGGCAGCTCCCGGCAGGTATGGGGCAGACGCACCGGACGACAGCCAACAGGTTCACCCCGACAGAAGGCATCGCTCCATTGCTCTGTAAATTCCCAGTGATTGCAAAGACTGTATCTCATCGTACCAACAACCCCTCCAGTAAAATGGAAATCATCTCATCCAGGGCATCCGTGTAGGATATGCCTTGCGCATCGAGCGTGCGGTCTGCAAGAAAATCCTCAATGGAAGCGGAGATCATCCGCTGCAGAACCGGCAGGGATACCCGACGGATAACACCCTCCCCCATTGCCTGCTCCAGCAGTGCCAAGGTAGGCTCCCAGCCGGTTTCCAGATGCTCCCGCACGCGCGCTGCGACTCTGGGATATTTTTCATCCAAAAAATCCATCTGCTGCAGATCCAGCGCGGTGTACTCCTCCGGCAGGGCGATAATGACCGCCCGCAGCTTTTCAGCCAGGGTGCCGGGGCCGTCAAGGATGCGCTGCTTGCGGGCGTGGATCCTTGTAAACGCATCGTCCACCATATCCAGCAGCAGCGCCTCCTTGGAGGGGTAGACTGCGTAGATCGTCTTTTTGCTGATGTGCATCATCGCAGCGGCCTGCTGCATCGTAAAGCGCAGCCCGTCCCTGCGGAACAGCTCCATTCCGACTGCGCGCAGTCTTGTGCGCAGCTCGTTGTGTTCGTCCATCGCTTGCCTCCTGCGGAAACCCGATTTAGCTTTCCGGTTTCCATTGTAGTGCGGAAACCGATGCGATTCAAGCGGTTTCCTGCACTTTCTACCTTTTTGCCAATCGGGCACAGATTTTTTCGTCATATCGCCCATACGCTAAAGCCGTAACGGGACAGCAAAGCGCCCCCGCACAGTGATGCGGGGGCGCTTTGCAGGTGCCTCAGTTTGTTTTTTCAGTTTTTTGCTGCAGGCGGGTCAGCTCCCGCAGCTCACGCACAGTGAAAAGGCCGCAGACAATGGCGGCAGCGCCGTCCGCAATGGGGCCTGCGTACATGACGCCGTCAATGCCCATAAAGAGCGGGAAGATGACGATGAGCGGCAGCAGGAACAAAATTTGGCGTGTCAGGGACATGAATACGCCGAGGCGCGCCTTGCCAATCGAGTTGAAGAAGTTGGAGGTGACCGGCTGGATGCCGTTGATCAGCGTCAGGAACATATAAATGCGGAAGTACCGCTCCGAAAACTGGTAGTACATCTCGCTGCCGGTGCCGAAAATACTGATGATCTGCCGCGGGAAAAGCTGGAAGCAGGCAAACGCTGCCAGAGAAAGCCCGGTAGCCACAGCCAGCGCCAGCAGATAGCTCTTTTTGACGCGGCGGTAGAGCGCAGCACCGTAATTGAAGCCGATGATCGGCTGTACGCCCTGCGAAATGCCGATGACAAAGGACATAAAGATCATGTTGACCTTTGAGATGATGCCCGCGCAGGCCAGAGGAATATCGCTGCCGTAGATAGACAGTGCACCGTAGTGTGCAAGGGTGTTGTTCAAAACGATCTGGACAACCGCCATAGCGATCTGGTTGAAGCAGGCAGATGCACCGTAGCTGAAGATCTTGCGTGTTCTGTCACCGTCAATCGTAAAGCAGCCCCATGAGAAGGGTACGGATTTAAAATGGAAGAGATACCGCATACTAATGCAGAACGATGCAATCTGCCCAAGGATCGTGGCAAGCGCAGCACCGGTCATACCCATATCCAGCCCGAAGATGAACAGCGGATCAAGGACCGTATTGATAAGTGCGCCGATGAGCATCGACATCATGGAATAGCGCGGGCTGCCGTCTGCCAGAATCAGCTTGCTCATGCCGGTATTCATAATGAGGAACGGAAACCCCAGCGCTGTGATACGGGTGTAGGCCTCTGCGTAGGGCAAAACATCCGGCGTAGCGCCGAAGAATTTCAGCATCGGCGTCAGAAAAAGCAGCGTGACCGCCATCAGCACAGTGCCGAACAGCGCCATCAGGCACAGGCCGTTGCCTGCATATTCAGCAGAACGCTTTTCATTGCCTGCACCCAGCTGGAGACTGAAATTCGTCGCACTGCCGATACCGAGCAGCAGCGCAATGGCTGTGCAGGCAATCGAGAGAGGAAACGCAATGTTGGTGGCAGCATTGCCCAGCAGACCCACACCCTGCCCGATAAAGATCTGGTCAACAATGTTGTACAGCGACGTCACCAGCATCGAGATAATGCAGGGAATGGCAAAGCCGACAAGCAGCTTGCCTTCTTTTTCATATCCAAGCGGGTTGGCAGCATCAGCCTGCGATGAAACTGTTTTTACGCTCATGCAGTTTTATCTCCTTTAATCCTGTTAATAATCGCAAATATAATAATAGTAACAAAATCCGGTAGGAAATGCAAGTCCGTTTGCCTTGAGGCGCTTGAGCTTGCCCTACATGAGCCGGAGACCGTGACACAAACAAAACCGGGGCGAACTTTTCGTTCGCCCCGGCAGTACCTAAATGATTGGAGTCATAGCCTCATAACCTTTATTCGTTATTTTTCGGAGTTGGTTCCTATTTTCATGGGGAATCATTCCCTTTGCAGAATTTCAGGCTTTGAGATGGAGGATCAACCTCTGACATTTAGTACATTGGAGTTTCTCCTTATGGATCAGGTAGATTTCAGATACCCTCTGTTGGGTGGCGTGGAACCAGTCATGATAACCAGCCTTCTTTCATCCTGATCTATATGCTGCATGGGGGTCTTTGATGACGGCCCCTAGGTCTGCTGTTTAAAAGTAAGCTGCCTGACATCTCGTTCAATATTCTTTGTACAGGTTATGACCTGCGGCTTCGGATGCGGCGCTTTTTCATTCAGCAGGCCCAGGCCCGCCGGTGATGAATAGGATCTTTAAAGTTTGCCATTGGACTTGAGCCTCCTTCCTTACGAAATACCGCCGGTGTCTTGCTTTCTTTGGAGATTTCTTATGACATTTCTCCTTGGAAGATCAGCTTCTCTTGGAGTTGTCTACTCCTTATCTCCGGCTGTTTTCTTTCTGTGACTATACTATACCACAGCCCCTGGGATTCGTCTATTCGCAGATATGCCAACGATGCAGCGAAAGATTTGTGCAGTTTCAAGCTTGCCGCTCCGGGCAAAAAATGGTATAATAAATATGTTGGGCTGCTGTACAGCCCAGACCGTGCGCTGTCCCTTTTGGCAAGGGACGGCGTTTTTTTGGCGGGATTGTGCTGTGGTCCTGCGGGCTGATCTGAACAGGCATTAGGCAATATTCATTTCAAAACAACCGTAAAGCAGCTGCCGCTGCCGGGGCGGCTGTCCACAGTGACAGCGCCGCCGTGCAGGGCGGCTATTTTTTGTGCCATGGCAAGGCCCAAGCCGTTGCCCTGCGTCCGGTGGCTGGTGTCCCCCTGATAGAACTGCTCAAAGATATGGCGGCAGGTCTCGGCATCCATACCGCAGCCATGGTCCGTGACAGACACAACCGGTCTGCCCTGCTCGCAGTGCAGTGTTACGCTTATGGTTCCGTTCTCCGGGCTGAACTTGGCGGCATTATCCAGCAGATTCAGCCAGATCTCCTTTACCAGCGCTTCGCTGCCATGGTAGGTGCAGGGGGCCAGCTCGGCCTCAAACTGCAGCGGCTTATCGCGCCACTTTTGCCGGGTCACAAGGATGCACTGGCGCAGCTGCTCATCCAGCGAAAAGTCTGTACAGTCGGTCAGAATGGTCTGTGCCTCGATACGATTCAAAAGCAGCACACTGCCGGAAAGCTGTGCCAGCCGCCTGCTCTCATCGCGGATGATTTGCAGATACTCGCGCTGCTCCTCCGGGGTGACATCCTCGTCCAGCAGCAGGTCGGCAAAGCCGCTGATGCTGACGATGGGCGTCTTGAACTCATGGGAAAAGTTATTTACAAAATCCTTGCGCAGCAGCTCCGTGCCGGAAAGCTCCTCCGCCGCTTTGTTGAAGGCTGCTTTAAACTCCCGGATCTCGGTGGGCTCATACCCGTGGGCAGCAGGCTGCAGACGCACGGTGAAGTCCCCTGCCGCCAGCCGGTTCATCGCCTGTATGATGTTTTTGATAGGCTTTATTAACACAAGGCGAATCGCAACCACAAGGCTGACGGCCATCAAAATACAGCTGGCATACAAAATAACCAGCGCGCCGCCGATGCTGACGCTGCCGTCTTGGATAAAAAAGCCGTGGTCAGCCTCCAATACAACCAGCACCGTCACAGCAGTCAGATTCAGTGTAACAATGAAAAAGAGGTTCAGCACCAGCAGCATCGTCAAATTTACGGTGCGTATGCAGTCGCGCAGCTTGTTTACAAATTGCGCCATATCACACCTTCTTTATAGCACGGTAGCCGATGCCGCGAATGGTCTGTATTTCAAACTCCGGCCAATCGTAAAAGCGGGTGCGCAGCCGATTTATATGAACATTTACCGTTTTATCGTCACTTTCGCTGTCCATGCCCCAGATCTCATCCAACAGCTCCAGCCGGGTAAAGGTCCTTTCCGGGTAAGCCAGCAGCTTGTATAGAAGATTGAACTCCTTGGGCGGCAGCACCTGCGCATCGTGGCCGCGCCGCACGGTGTGGGTGTCGTAGTCCAGCTCGACATCCCCTATCGTGATTTTGTGTTCATCCACGATGCGGGCGCGGCGCAGCAGCGCCTTGATGCGCAGCACAAGCTCCTGCCGGTCCGGCGGTTTTGTCATATAATCATCAGTGCCAACGATAAAACCCGTGTGCTTGTCCTGCGGCATATCCTTGGCCGTCAGCATTAAAATAGGCAGCATGCTGCCGCTTTCCCGGATGGTCCTGGTCAGGGTAAAGCCATCCATCCGGGGCATCATCACATCGCAGAGCAGCAGGTCTATCTGGTTGTGGTCGAGCAGTTCCAGCGCCTGCACACCGTCGGCAGCAATCAGCGGCTCATAGCCCGCTCGCTTTACAATGGCGCAAAGCAGACGCGCTGTGCTGGGGTCATCCTCGGCAATCAAAATACGAAACATCCGTGTATCCTCCTTAGTTCTATTATAGTACAGCGCAAAGATAAACGAAAGATAAACCTTCCCGTTTACCAAAGGTTTATTTTGGCGGTGTATCCTTGGGAGCGTTGAAACAAAAAACACCCTACGGGAAAACGGAGGATATAGCTATGAAAACCATCTATCTTGTCACCGGTGCTGCCGGATTTATGGGCACTAATGTCTGCGCACAGCTTTTGGAGCGCGGCGATGCCGTGCGCGCTTTTGTACTGAAGGGCGACCCCGCTGTAAAATTTGTGCCGAAGGCCGTCGAAATCTTTGAGGGTGACCTCTGCAGTGCCGAGGACTGCGAGAAATTCTTTGCCGTGGAGCCGGGCGTCCAGACTGTCTGCATCCACTGCGCGAGCATGGTGACGATTAACCCGAATTACAGTGAAAAACTCATCGCCGTCAATGTGGGCGGCACTGAAAATATGCTGAATGCCGCCAAAAATCACCCGGAGTGCAAAAAGTTCGTCTATGTTTCCAGCACCGGCGCCATCCCCGAGCTGCCTAAGGGCGAGAGCATCCGCGAAGTATACAGCTTTGTTCCCTACGATGACAATCGCGTGGTCGGCTGGTACAGCCGCAGCAAGGCAATGGCGACCCAGAAGGTGCTGGACGCCGCCGCTGACGGGCTGAATGCCTGCGTGGTGCATCCCAGCGGTATTCTTGGCCCCAACGACCCCGCCATCGGGCAGACGACCCGCACGCTGATCCAGATCCTGAACGGTGAAATGCCCATCGGTATGCAGGGCTCGTTCAATCTTGTCGATGTGCGCGACCTGGCCGCCGGTACGATTGCCGCCGCTGACCGCGGGCGCAAGGGCGAGTGCTACATCCTTTCCAACGACGAGGTTTCGCTGAAGGAACTCTGCGAAATGCTGAAGGCAGAAACCGGCTGCCGCGGCTGTCTGTTTTACCTGCCGCTGTCGCTTGCCCATTTTGCCGCCAGGCTGATGGAGGCACGCGCCTCCAAGACCGGTAAGCCTGCTGTACTGACTGAGTTTGCCGTTTACAATCTGGAGCGCAACAACCATTTTGACTGCTCCAAGGCAAAAAATGAGCTTGGCTTTGCCCCGCGTCCCTACAAGGAAACACTGCATGATTTGGCGGTTTGGCTCAAGCAGGAGGGAAAAATCGCATGAAGAAGGTTTGTGTTATCACAGGCGGCGGCAGCGGCATGGGGCTTGCCACGGCGAAGCTCGTCTGTGAAGAAGGATATTACACGATTTTGGTGGGGCGCACGGCGTCCAAGCTGGAAAAGGCAGTCAACGATCTGCGCAGTGCAGGCGGCGAGGCTGAGGCGTTCAGCTGTGATGTTTCCGACCGTGAAAGCTGTTTTGCGCTGGCCAAGCACGCCGCCGAATGCGGCGAAGTAAAAGCGGTATTGCACATTGCGGGCCTCAGCCCTCACATGGGCGATGCCGAAAAGATTTTGCGCGGCAATGCGCTGGGCGCGGTGAATATCAACGATGCCTTTTATGCGGTCATGGCACCGGGCGGCTGTGTGATCGACACCTCCAGCATGAGCGCCTACCTTGCCCCGCAGTTTGTCATGCCCAAGGGTGCGTACAAGCTGGCGCGCACCGACCGTGAAAAATTCATCAAAAAGCTGGTGGCGCGGGCAGGCATAGCCCCTAAGGACGACCGCCCGGGTCTGGCCTACGCCATCAGCAAGCATTTTGTAATTTGGTTTGCTAAGACCGATGCCGCACGCTTTGGCGAGAAAAATGTGCGTTGCCTGAGTGTGACACCCGGCAACTTTGACACACCGATGGGCGCACTGGAAAGCGGGCAGGCGGATGTATTCAAAAAACACTCTGCTTTCAAGCGCAACGGAAAGCCGGAAGAAATCGCCGCTTTGTTTGCGCTTCTTCTGGATGAGCGGCTGGGCTTCCTGACCGGAGCAGACATTCTTATGGACGGCGGCGTTGTGGCAAGCGGCGCCAGCGGATTGAGCAAATAAAAA
>ENA-ORVG01002869-ORVG01002869.1-human-gut-metagenome-genome-assembly--contig:-NODE-2869-length-15133-cov-3.116196_pt1 | contig 15133 bp, 9 predicted proteins | sample MGYA00242091_ERZ509233 | MGnify/ENA primary metagenome ERZ509233 (study PRJEB26280, sample SAMEA2338840) | human gut metagenome | biome: human gut; feature: human-associated habitat; material: faeces... | reverse complement strand
CCTCAAACATGAGGCCTGCCTTTTTGTCACTACCGTGCGATTATTTAGCGCTTACAATACACCTATGCCCAAAGCCAGCAGCTTATGATGCAGACCGGGGCCATCGGCTATCTGCGCGGTGACTTTGACAGCAGCGGCGCCGGCTTTCATAGCACATGGTTTGACGAGGTTGGCAGCCGGAATACAGAGGAATTTAAGGCTGAGATCCATCCGGTGATTGACGCCCTGCGGTTTGATGAGAAATATGGCGGAGTGCTGGCCGGACGCAGCGCCATGCAGAAGTATGGCCGGAGCCAGCCGGGCAGCGCTTTTGAAGGGAACTGTACTACTGAGTATGGGTTCCGTATCGACACCGGGAAATTCGCTTATCTTCTGCGCTGTATTCCAATCAAGGGCGATTACAACTTCTACTGCTGGTGCTTTGAAGCAAAATGGCTTGACCGCCATCTGAAACAGGCTGAAAAAGGTATCCGCTTCATCGACCCGCGCTATAAAGAACTGTTCCGCATCCCGGACGGCGATCCAATCCGCATTCAATGTCAGGACGGCTCCCATTCAGACCGCACCTGCCGGTATATTGATGAGTACCATGTGGAGGTTGGCAGCGGCTGGAACAGTCTGCTTCATATCTGCCAGTTTGCCGAGATGATGGAGCGAAACGGCAGTACGGTTATTCCCCTGCGATCCTCCCTGCCGGAGCATTGCTACAATGTTCTTCCCGATACTGGTGAGCTTATCATCATCAAGAAAGGCGAATCTGGGTATTACCGGATAGATATTGCGGCAACCAGCAAGAAGGAAAGCCGCGCCCTTGCGGATGAGTACAATGGGAAAGCGGGGGTAAGCAAGGCTCAGGCAGCCGCTATGCTGGCAGGTTCCATGTTCGGTTGGCAGGTTCCCGCCGCCGACCCAAAGAATTACGATGAAAATGGACAACCCATTCGTCCAAGGCAGAAAGACAGAGGTGATGCACGATGACCGTGGACAGACATATCATCTGGAGCAATTACGATTTGGATTATGCGGACTGGCGGGACGATCTGGAGGCAGAATACCCGGATCTGACCGAGGACGAGCGCATCGCTCTGATGTATGAGATCAACGGCGACTATCTGGACGATGAGCGCATGAATCTGGATGTGCAGCTTTCCCAGCCGATTCTTGTGATTGCCGACCTGGGCCTCTGGCATGGGCGGCGGATGGGCTATAAGGAAATCGCAAGCGGAAGAATCAGCGATTGTCTGTACTCTGATACCGATTATTCCACATGGTATGTTGACCGCCTGGGCGATCTGCGCTGTGATGCGATCCACCATGACGGCACAAACCATTATCTTTACCGCACCTACAAGCCCGGTGTGCGGCAATCTCAGATAGAAAAATTGAAGGAAAAATTATATTTTGGAACGGCGACCCGTGCAGACATTACAAGAATTACCCGCAGGCTTGGCGACGATATTGCCAAAGTCTACGGGTTTTCCATTCTCCGTCAGCGACAGGAACAAGCCGCAGAAAGGTAGGACACTATGGCACAGTTACCTCCTGTTCACATAAAACTGAACCCTGATAATTTTGATCTGCTTATGACCATTCTGGCAGGCCATACAGAGGAATGGGAAGTTCCCGGCCTTGCTAATGACGCCCATGACCTGATGGATAAACGGATGCGGTTCTCCCGGCTTTGTACTGACCTGGATGGCCGACAGTATGTAGATATTTTTATGTATGAGGATGAAGCTGTGGAAATGATCTGGCAGCTTTTATTTGCCGTAGTCGATGTAGACATGGATGTGGGCGATTACCACAGCGGGCTGCAAGCAGGCGGCATCCGATGAACTGCCAATCAAACAAAATCTTGCCATGACAGGAGGTGTACCGGATGGCTAGAAAATACGAACTGATTACGGAGCTGTATCAGCGCACGGTGGCCGGTCTGGCGGCTCCGCAGGAGTGGCAGCGGTTTTTAACGACCGCCTGCCGCAACTTCCGCCTGCCCTTTGACGAGCAGGTGCTTGTTTTTGCCCAGCGCCCGGACGCCACCGCTGTCCTGACGATTGAGGGCAGAAATGGCTGGAACCAGCGGTTCGGGCGCTGGGTCAACCGTGGGGCGACAGGCATTGCCGTTTTTGACGGGGATGCTGTCGGGCGCTCCCGGCTGAAATACTACTTTGACATATCGGACACCCACGAAAGCCGGTTCGCACGGTCTGTGCCGGTCTGGACCATGCGCCCGGAGTTTGAACCCGCTGTGATCGAAACGCTGGAAAACAGCTTCGGAAAACTGGCGGATCAAACCGGCCTTGCGGCGGCGCTGCTTTCTGCGGCGCAAAACGCCGTGGAGGACAATATGCCGGATTACCTTACGGAACTGAAATCCTGCCGGGAAAACAGCTTTTTAGAGGAACTGGACGACCTGAATATCGAGGTGGAATACCGGAAGGTATTGCAGGACAGCATCGGTTATATGCTTTTGGTGCGCTGCGGCATTGATCCATCCGAATATTTTGACGATGACGATTTCCGCGCTGTGACGGATTTTAACACTCCTGAAACCCTCAATGCTCTCGGTGTAGCTGTCGGGGACATTGGTCAGATGTGCCTTTCTTCCATATCCCGAACCGTGCTTGCGCTGCAAAGACAAGCTGAAAAAGAAAATCGCACATTTGCAAATCCGCTTCAGAATCAGTATTCTGTAACTAGAAACGAAACCGCACAGCCAGAAAGGAGTTTTGAATATGAACGGGATCACATACACGATGCAGGGCGATTACAGACTGCCGAACCTTCTGCCGCCCCAGGAGCCGGAGGTTCCTCTTGGGAAATACGCATTGCTGCGCCGGAAGTTCCTGAAACAGAACCGGCGCGTGATGTACACGAACCTGCTGACATCGGGCAGGCTGAACCAGCACCTGATGGAGATCGAGCAGACGGCCCGGACCCGGATGTCGCAGATCACGGCGCAGATGGCGCAGGAGCAGGGCGTGACGGAGGAACTGAAAGCCAGGGATCAGATGAAATGGCTGGGCCTGACGAACGGCATCCGGCAGGCAGCGGAGGAGATCATTCTGAACGAGCTGATTTACAGCTAACCGAACAGGCCCCGGAGGCGGACGGCGCAGAGCTGCCCGCCTTTTTGGATGATAAGCTGATTATGGCCATCATCTCCAACAAGGACGATGACCTCAAATACAAGAAACAGCAGATCGAACTGTATTTTTCCATCCACCCGGAGGAATCTGACCGGGCCGAATATCTGAGATCGGCCTATCAGGACCGGTACACGGAGATTTTGGTGGACGGTGTGCGCGTGGGCTATCAGCCCCAGGAGGACGGACTTTTGATGTGGGAGGGGGCTTATCTCTCCCGCACCAGCGAGTCCGTTTTTTCATGGTCCACTGTTGCCGGATGGACGGCACAGCTTATTGAGCGAAAGGAATACTTCATCCAGACCCGGATCACGCCGCCCAAAGATCAGGACACCCAGCAGCTATCTCTCTTTGACTTTGCGGATTTCAATGCCCCGGTCCAGGGGGATGGAGGTCAGCTTTCCTTCCTGCCCTGGCCCCAATTACCCCAGCAGATCATTGATGAAGCGCTTTGCATTGGGGCGAATGACAGAAACAGCCGCCTGATTATCTGCGCTTATTTTATGAAGGATCATGCCCTGGAGGATAACGCCGCGTTTCTGGCAAAGCACTACGGCGAAAACGGCGCAGGCTTCTATGTGAACGACCGGCAGTATGCCATTTGGTACAATGCCGAGGGCATCCGTATTGCCAGCGGCGATACCGCGCAGTACCGCAATACACCCCTTGTCACATGGGAGCAGGCGGCAAAACGCATCCGGGAGCTGCTGGATTTGGGGCGGTATATGCCCCAGAGCGAGCTTGGTCAGGTCGCAACCTTTGAACGGAACACTCTGGCTGACCGACTGGCACTGACTGCCAGAGATATGTCTGCGGAGGCCAGAGAAGCGGGTTATGCTCCCATCCTTCGTCTGGCTCTTTCCGAAAAGGGCGGCTTTCCTGAAATCAAGGAGCGCATCGCTGTTCTGCTTACTGACCCGGAGATGTTGCAAAAAATCACGGAGGAATGGGGCGTATTTGCCGCCGCCTATGCAGAAAATCCTGACCTGATGCGCTTTCGGAGCCGTCATGTGGCGGAACTGCTGGGGCAGCTTCAGGATCTTCAGCGTGAACCGGTTCTTTTCACCGCCGCCGAGGACTACAATCCCCAGCGGCGCTTTTTCATTACCACGGACGAGATCGACCGGGTGCTGCGAGGCCGTCAAGATTACCGGCTGGAGGTTTATGATTTCTTCTCTACCCATTCTGATACGAAGGAACGGGAGCAATACCTGAAAAGCTACCATGGAGAGTACAGCGGCTATCACGGAGGAAATGACAACCGCACTTATACCGGAAAGGGTTTGTCATTCAGTCACGGCAGCATCACCGAACCCTATGCGAAGGTGGAACTGAACTGGAGCAGGATCACCAAACGGATCAGTGTTTTGATTGCACAGGACCGGTTCCTTTTGGAAAAAGATCGCGGTGCTATGGCTGATTATGAAATCCGGCAGCTTGCCCGGAGTATTCATAACTTTTTTTCCGGTTCGCCGGAATTGTATCCACGACCTTATCGCTCTAACAATATTTCTGATTATTGGCAGGGCGTTCAGGAGGTGGCCGGACAGCTTACCGACCCGGCCCGTGTGGAAGAGATCTACCAGACCATGATGCTGCCCCTGTGGGAAGGCACACCGCAGGAGGACCGGCACTATGAAAGCCGTAAAACAGGGTTGGAGGCGATGCAGGCATACCGGGATGGCACCTATTCCGTGTTCGGTCTGGCACATACGCTGCAACCCCTGCCCTCTGCTGTGGATGTAGCGTTGCCGGAGCCGGTTCCTGCACCGGTGGAGCCAACGCCCATAGTGTCCGAAACAGAAACGGCAGATTTGTACCGCGACCTTGCAAAGCAGGCGCTGTATTTTTACGGGGAATTTGAAGGCAGCCGGGAGGCCATTGGCATGGGCGGCACGGATGCGGAAATCCTGTCCGAGCTGGAAGTCCAGTTGCGCGACCCCATCCGCCGCAGAGAGCTTCTGGCCGATCTGCAATCCTTCCTGGATCATATTGCCCCGGAGGAAGAACTGACGGTTGATTTGCAGCTGTTCATAGAACAGCTGCAGGAGCTGCCGGAGGAAATGACGGCGGAACAGCTTAGGCGGGAAGAAATCGCCGGGTATCTGGAGGATGCCGGATATGTGGTTTCAGAGGAAACGCTGACAGAGGGCATCTCCGAGTATGCGGCTCACGGCGGAAAGGGTGATGCCCAGGACATTGCAGATTTCATTGAGCGTGAGTTGCTAAGCGAGGAGCCAGACAGAAGCGACCCGGCTGCGGAACTGGAAGAAGCTAGGCAGCTCATCAACGCTTATTGCATGGAGGTGTTCGATCAGGAGGCGGATTATTCTGACCTGAGCCATGTTGATCTGGCGTTCAGTGCTACTTCCGACAGCGAGCATACCGTAGAAATCTTTGCCGATCTCGTTTCCTTCCGTCTGGTGTATCAGGTGAACGGCGAAACCGTCCGGGAGATTGCCTGTGATACTTTGTCCGAGTTAAATGGCTATCTGGCGAATCTGGATTTTGACGAGATGGTGGCCGAGGCCGAGGAATGGTATCCGCAGAGATACGCTGACCGGGACGGTTCGATGGAAAGTGAGCCGGATGTATCGTCTGTAGCACGATACCTGTCAGATGGTGAACTCATTATCATTCAGAAATACCCCAATGGGCAGTATTACAATCGGTATGATTATGATGAGAAGAATGACAGCGCCGCATCCACGGCAGGCGGTTTTGATACACTGGAAGAAGCGGAAAACGCGCTCCTCTCCCATCGCCCGTCTGCGGTCAAGGCACCGGATACTGTCAGAGAGCCAGCCGAAAAAGAGCAATCCCCTGAGCTGGCCCCGCCAAGGCCGAAACGGGAGCGCATTACTTTTGCACCCCTGTACCCGGAAATCCCCGCAGACCAGCGCCGGAACTTCCGCATTACAGACCCGGATTTAGGCCACGGCACCCGCAGCGAGAAGTACGCCGCCAATGTGGCGGCCATCCGCTGCCTGAAGCAGATCGAGGCCGAGGACCGTCTGGCCACCCCAGAGGAACAGGAAATTTTGTCCCGCTATGTGGGCTGGGGCGGTCTGGCGGACTGCTTTGATGAGCGTCACGGCAAATATTTGGAACTGAAATCCTTGCTTGACGAGGACGAGTATGCCGCCGCCAGAGCCAGTTCCCTGACCGCCTTTTACACCTCTCCAGTCATTATAGGAGCTATGTATCAGGCACTGGAGCAGATGGGTTTCCGGCAGGGAAACATTTTGGAGCCGTCCTGCGGCGTCGGCAACTTCATCGGTATGCTGCCTGACAGCATGGAAGACAGCAAAGCCTACGGCGTGGAGATCGACAGCATCAGCGGGCGGATCGCGGGACAGCTCTACCAGAACAGCAGCATCGCCGTGGCAGGCTTTGAAAGGGTGCAGATGCCGGACAGCTTCTTTGATGTGGCTATCGGTAACATCCCCTTCGGCGACTTCAAGGTGTCGGACCGGAAGTACGACAAATATCACTGGCTAATCCATGACTATTTCTTCGGAAAGACGCTGGATAAGGTGCGTCCGGGCGGCGTGATCGCCTTCATTACCTCCAAGGGGACAATGGACAAGGAAAACTCTGCCGTCCGCAAGTATCTGGCCCAGCGGGCCGATCTGATCGGAGCCATCCGTCTGCCTAACAATGCCTTCAAGGACAACGCCGGGACCGAAGTCACCAGCGACATCCTCTTTTTGCAGAAGCGTGACCGCATGACGGACATTGAACCGGATTGGGTGCATCTGGACACCGATGAAAATGGCATCCGCATGAACCGGTATTTTGTGCAGCACCCTGAGATGGTGCTGGGCGAGATGGTCATGGAATCCACCCGGTTCGGGCTGGACAGCACCTGTCGGGCCTATGAGGATGCAGACCTGTCAGAACTGCTTTCCGAGGCCATCCAGAATCTCCATGCGCAGATCACTGATTATGAAATCGAGGAACTGGACGAGGCGGAGGATCACGCAATTCCCGCTGACCCAGGAGTGCGCAATTTCAGCTTCTGTATTCAGGACGGCACGATCTACTTCCGGGAAAATTCCCTGATGTATCCGATGGAAGTGTCCGTCACCGCTGAAAACCGTATTCGTGGTATGATCGCCATCCGGGACTGCGCCCGCCGCGTGATCGAGTATCAGACCGAGGGCTACCCGGACGGTAACATTCAGAGGGAACAGGCGGAGCTGAACCGTCTGTACGACGATTACACGAAGAAATACGGCCTGCTCTCCAGCCGGGGCAACAGCCTGGCCATCCGGGACGATTCCAGTTATCCGCTGCTTTGCTCCCTGGAGGTGCTGGACGAGGAAGGCAACCTAGTCCGCAAGGCGGATATGTTTACCAAGCGCACCATCCGCCCCCATGTGGCCGTGACCAGCGTGGACACCGCCAGCGAAGCCCTTGCTGTATCTATTTCTGAAAAAGCAAGGGTGGATATGGAGTATATGGAGGCACTGTCCGGGAAAAGCGAGGAGGAACTGGCCGCCGAGCTTTCCGGCGTGATCTTCCGGGATATTCAGTGCGGGGAAACCCCGGAGGACATTCCCAGAGCCTTTGTGGAGCTGGAGCGATTCCCTTTTGTGGCTGCCGATGAATACCTCTCCGGCAACGTGCGCCGCAAGCTGCGCATGGCAAAGGCGCTTTATGAGGTGTTACCGGCTGAAAAGAAACCGTTGATTGCCCGGAATATCGAGGCGCTGGAGGCGGTGCAGCCGGTGGATTTAACCGCCGCCGAGATCGGTGTGCGCATCGGTGCCAACTGGGTTCCGGTGGAGATCTACCAGCAGTTTATGGTGGAAACCTTCGGCACCAGCGTCTATGCCAGAAGCCGTATCAAAATCCTGCGCTCCGGGGCCACCGGCCAGTGGGGCATCACGGAAAAGAATACGGACCGGGGCAATGTAAAGACCTTTACCACCTATGGTACCAAGCGCATGAACGCCTATCAGATTCTGGAACAGACCCTGAACCAGCGGGATGTGCGCGTGTTTGACTATGTGGAGGATGAAAACGGCAACAAAAAGCCGGTTCTCAACAAAAAGGAAACCGCTATTGCTCAGGACCGGCAGGAGCTGATCAAGCAGAGATTCTCCGAATGGATCTGGAAGGATATTGACAGCCGGGAACGGCTGTGCCGTATCTACAACGAAACTTTTAACAGTATCCGGCCCCGTGAATATGACGGGAGCCACATTCGATTCAGCGGGATGAACCCGGAAATTACCCTGCGGCCCCATCAGATCAACGCCATCGCCCATATCATGTACGGCGGCAATACCCTGCTGGCCCACAAGGTGGGCGCTGGCAAAACCTACGAAATGGTGGCCGCCGCCATGGAGATGAAGCGTCTGGGGCTATGCACCAAATCCCTTGTGGTGGTGCCGAACCATATCACCGAGCAGTGGGCTGCGGAATGGCTCCAACTCTATCCCAGCGCCAATATTTTGGTAGCCACGAAAAAGGACTTTGAAACCCGGAACCGCAAGAAATTCTGCGCCCGTATTGCCACCGGCGATTATGATGCCGTTATCATCGGCCACTCCCAATTTGAGAAGATTCCCATGTCGGCAGAACGGCAGGCGGCCATTTTGCAGCAGCAGATCCGGGAGATCATGCGGGGCATTGAGGATGCCAAAGAGGCAAAGGCAGAGCGCTACACCGTCAAGCAGCTGGAACGCACCCGGAAATCTCTGGAGGCCAAGTTGGCAAAGCTCAACGACCAAAGCCGCAAGGACGACCTTGTAACCTTTGAGGAATTGGGTGTGGATCGGGTCTTTGTGGATGAGAGTCATTATTTTAAGAACCTTTTTCTGGCAACTAAGATGCGCAACGTGGGCGGCATCGCCCAGACCGAGGCCCAGAAATCCACCGACCTGTTTATGAAATGCCGGTATCTGGACGAGATTACCGGTGGGCGCGGCGTTATTTTCGCCACAGGAACGCCCATCTCGAACTCAATGGTGGAACTTTACACCATCCAGCGGTATTTGCAGTACAGTATGCTGGAGGACATGGGCCTGGTCCATTTTGACGATTGGGCCAGCGATTTCGGAGAAACGGTGACTGCCATCGAATTGTCGCCTGAGGGCAGCGGATACCGGGCCAAGACCCGGTTTGCCAAGTTTTTTAACCTGCCTGAGTTAATGGCAGCCTTTAAGCAGGTGGCGGATATTCAGACGGCGGATATGCTGAAGCTGCCGGTGCCAAAAGCCAACTTCCACACGGAGGTAATCAAGCCCTCTGCGCTTCAGCAGGAAATGATCCGGGGCCTGGCCGAGCGCGCCGAGGCCATCCGGGACGGCGGCGTAGACCCCCATGAGGACAATATGCTCCGCATCACCAACGATGGGCGCAAGCTGGCCCTGGATATGCGGCTCATCCAGCCCATGGCCCCGGACGACCCCAATGGCAAGGCGGCGGTCTGCGCCAGGAATGTTTACCGCATTTGGGAGCAGACAAGGGAAAAACGCAGCGCCCAGTTGGTGTTCTGCGACCTGTCCACCCCAAAGGCAGACGGTTCCTTCAATGTGTACGACGATCTGCGCAGAAAGCTTATGGATATGGGCATCCCGGAGGAGGAAATCGCCTTTATCCACGACGCCGACAGCGACGCCAAGAAAAAGGCGCTGTTTGCCAGAGTGCGTTTAGGACAGGTGCGCGTTCTCATGGGCAGCACCCAGAAGATGGGGGCCGGAACCAATGTGCAGGACCGTCTGATCGCTCTCCACGACCTGGATTGCCCCTGGCGGCCCTCCGATCTTTCCCAGCGCCTTGGCCGTATTGTGCGCCAGGGCAACGAAAACCCCGAGGTGGAAATCTTCCGGTATGTGACGGAGGGAACCTTCGACGCTTACCTCTACCAACTTGTGGAGAACAAACAAAAATTTATCGCGCAGATCATGACTTCCAAAGCGCCGGTTCGTATCGCGGACGATGTGGACGAAACCGCTCTCAGCTATTCCGAGATCAAGGCGCTGGCCACCGGCAACCCGCTGATTATTGAGAAGTGCAACCTGGATATGGAGGTGGGCAAGCTGAATATGCTGAAAGCCAGCTATCTGAGCCAGAAATACGCGCTGGAGGAACTGGTGCTGCGCAAGTATCCGGCAAAGATCACCCGGCTGACGGAGCGCATCGCAGGCTATGAGCAGGATGAGCAGCTGGCCGCCGCCCATCCGAAACCGAAGGAAGGGTTTGCAGGGATCACGATCCTGGATCAGACCTATGCCGGCAAGGAGGCGGCAGGCAAGGCCATCCTGGATGTTTGCAGTAAAATGACCGGCGACCATGCTGTCTTTTTAGGGCAGTACCGGGGCTTTTCCATTACCCTCTCCTATGACGGCACCAGTAACGAATACCGCATGACCATGAAGGGAACGCTCTCCCACACCACGCCGCTGGGCGCGGATGTGTTCGGCAATCTGACCCGTATGGACAATGTGATCGACGGCCTTGCCGGGAACCTGGAAACGGTTCGGGCAGAACTGGCCGACACCCGGAAGCAGCTTGAAAACGCCCGGAATGAACTGGCGGCTCCCTTCGCCAGAGAAGCGGAACTGGCCGAAAAGACAGCGAGATTAAAGGAACTGAATATCCTGCTGAACATGGATGAGAAGGATAAATCCCTGATTGATGCCGCACCGGAGGAAGATGCGCCGGAGCCGCAGCCGGACCGGGGATATGCGCGGTAATCCCAGGCGGCGGAGCATTTGCCCGCCGCCGTTACATACCGTAAAATGCGCCACCATAGTTTGTCGAAAAGTTGAGAAGCAGAAGGAAAAGTCGCTTGAAAAAGTTGATAGTTTCCGTGATAACTCCCTTGAAAAAGTTGATGGTTTCGTGTATGATAGAGAGGATGACAGGGCAAGGAGGAAAATCGCCATGCTGAAAAGGAAAATCGAACAGCGTTTAGCCGAATGGAAAAATACAGCAAACCGCAAGCCGCTGATTATAAAGGGATGCAGGCAGTGCGGAAAAACTTTTTCCGTTCTGGATTTTGCAAAAAAGAACTACAAGCATGTGGTATATCTTAATTTTTTTGAAAACCCGGACTACGCTTCCGTGTTTTCCGGTTCACTGGAAATTGACAATATTGTTATGATGCTGTCGGCGCTGCTGGGCAGCGCGGCAGTGTTTGAGGCAGGAGAAACCGTTCTCATCCTGGACGAAATCCAGGATTGCCCGGAGGCCCGGACGGCCTTGAAATTCTTTCGGATCGATGGTCGGTATGATGTGATTGGAACCGGCTCCCTGTTGGGCGTGAAAGGATATGGAAGGGAACCAAAATCCATTCCTGTAGGTTTTGAAACAGTGATCGATATGTATCCGCTGGACTTTGAGGAATTTCTATGGGCAAATGGCGTAGGCGCGCCAGTGATTGAAATGCTGAAAAAAAGCCTGGAGGCGGAAACGCCCGTGCCGGACGCGCTGCACAGCCGCATGAAGCAGCTGCTTTTGCAGTATGTGGTGGTAGGCGGAATGCCGGACGCCGTACAGACCTTTGTGGATACCAAGCAGATGGACGAGGTGCTGCGCATCCAGCGGGATATTGTTCGGTCTTATGAGGATGATATGGTGAAGTATGCCGAGAGAAAGGATAAATCCCGCATCAAAGAGTGTTTCCAGTCCATTCCGAAGCAGCTTGCCAAGGAAAATAAAAAGTTTCAGTATTCCGTTGTAAAAAAAGGCTCCACTGCCGCGAAATACGCAGGCAGCTTACAGTGGATTGAAGACGCGGGTATTATCTCCCGGTGCTATAATCTCTCCATTACAGAACTTCCCCTGGACGGGAACGCCGAGGAAGATGTGTTCAAGGTCTATATGAAAGACTGCGGCCTGTTTGTCAGTATGCTGGAGGATGGCACGCAGTATGATATTCTGCAGGGCAACCTTTATGGGTACAAAGGCGCGATTTTTGAAAACCTGATTGCGGATATTTTCTCCAAGATGGGCCGCAAGCTGTATTATTTCCACAAAGACAGCGGTTTGGAGGTTGATTTTGTCATCCGCTATAAAGGAGAATGTACCCTGGTAGAAGTCAAAGCATCCACTGGAAACACAAAAAGCACCAAGACTATTTTGCGGCACCCGGAAAAATATCATGTAAGCAGCGCGATCAAGCTGGGCGATTATAATGTGGGACGGGCGGATCAGATTTTAACACTGCCGCTGTATATGGCGTTCCTTCTGCGAACCCTCTGATTTGCACATTTGCAGTTGCCTCTGCTTTCCTTTATCATAGAGAAAAAGACAGCGAGGTGAGAACCAGTGATTTATTTTACAGCAGACACGCACTTTGGCCATGCCAATGCCGTAAAGATGTGCAGCCGCCCCTTCCCAGATGTGGCAGCGATGGACGAGGCGATGATCGGGATGTGGAATGACCGGGTACACGGAAACGACACCGTATATATCGTTGGAGATATGTTCTTTCGGTGTGCCGACCCGGAGCATATTTTGAAGCGGTTGAAGGGAAAGAAGCGGCTGATTGTGGGAAATCACGACGGCTCCTGGATGGGAAAGGTAGATCTGAGCCGTTATTTTATCAGCGTGGATCTCTACCTGGAAATATCAGACGGCGCTCATGCCCTGACGCTGTGCCATTACCCAATGCTGACATGGAAACATGCCAGGCGCTCTTACATGATCCACGGTCACATTCACGCCGATACCAACGCGGATTTCTGGCCGCTGATCCAGTGCCGGGAAAATGTGCTGAACGCGGGCGTAGACATCAACGGCTACCGTCCCGTCACCTTTGACGAGCTTGTGGAAAACAATCGCCGCTTTAAGGAAGAAGACAAATAATCATATCGTTTACATAGCCGAGAGGTTTTCTGCCCCGAAAATCTCCCGGCTATTTTTATGCAGACAGGAGGAATACCACTATGACCAACGAACAGCTCAATACAGCCTTATACGAAAAAATGTTTGCCGAGCAGGAAGCCTACCGGGCGTGGCTACTTTCCCAGCCGCCAGCAGAGATTTTGAAGCACAGCTACGAATATACCGTCCGGGAGGATATTTTGCTGGCGCTGGAGTACCATGACCTGCCGGACGCACGGGCAAAGGCGCTGCTGGCCTCCCCCAGCCCGCTGGCCGATGTGTTTGCGGACTGGGAGAGCGAAGATACCGGCTATATGGACGACATCTGGCAGACCGTGGAGGAACGGGCCAAAGCCGAGGCAGACAAACAACGGCAGGCAAAATCGAAGCAGGCCCCGGAGCGATAACATGAGATTCCGTGTTCCCGCGATAGAGAGGAGAGATTTTTTGTACCACACAGACCGGTTTGGACGGAAATTTGAAACGAAAGAAGCCTGTATGGCGTTTTTGATATGCTCCCCATAGAGTAGACACTCGAAAAAACAAAAATTTCGAGACTGCACTATGGGGGGTATTATTATGTCAAAACGAACTCCAGATGAGATTATCCGTTCAGTAGAGCGATACCAACGAGGAGAAACAAGTCAGGGAGCAGAAGCAAAGAGACTGGGAGTAAGCCAGCAGACATTTCAGGATTGGAACAGAATATATGAGACATTTGGAGAATCAGGATTCCTAAGTACAGAGAGGCGGCATTATTCGTCAGAGTTAAAGTTAGCTGCTGTAAAGGACTATCTCAGTGGAGGAGGTAGCCATGCTAAAATATGCAAAAAGTACGGAATTTCATCAAGAACACAGTTGCGAAAATGGATTAAGGTGTATAATGGTCATAGAGAATTACGGTCTAGCAACGGCCGAGGGAGTGATATCTATATGACCAAAGGAAGAACTACTACATATGAAGAACGGATTGAAATTGTCAGCTACTGCGTTGAGCATGGAAATGACTACACTGCTGCTATTGAGAAGTATGGTGTCAGTTATCAGCAAATCTATTCCTGGGTGAAGAAGTACAATGACAAAGGTGTAGAAGGCTTGGTTGATAAGCGGGGTAAGCGTAAGCCCGAATCTGAGATGACAGAAGTGGAGAAACTGTGCGCCGAGAACCGGATGCTGGAAGCCCGAAACAGAAGATTGGAAACGGAGAATGCAGTGCTAAAAAAACTCGAGGAAATCGAAAGGAGGTGGCGCTAAGCGGAGTCAGGCAGGAATATCTCTACATTTGTGTTCAGGAAATGCACAAAGAGGGATATGCAATAACCGAGATTTGTGACATTCTGAACCTGAATCGTTCCAGTTACTATAAATGGACACATCGCTCCAAGAGCGGCAGCGAGCTTGAGAACGAGGCTTTGCTGCATGATATTGGCTTGATCTACTCCAAACACAACGGAACCTATGGCTACCGCCGAATTGCGGACGAGTACAACGCTACCCATAAAAAGCAGTACAGCCTGAAACGGTTCTATCGTTTGGTGCATATTGTCGGACTGCTTGCTGTTATCCGCAGAAAGCGCCCCGCTTACCAGAGATCCACGCCAGAAGTAACTGCCGAGAATATTTTGAACAGAGATTTCACAGCCAGTACTGTAAATGAGAAATGGTGTACCGATGTTACGGAAATGAAATATGGCTCTGAGGGTGAAAAAGCCTATCTCAGCGCCATTCTGGACTTGAAGTGCAGAGATATCGTTTCCTTTGCAATTGGCAGGCATAACAACAACCAACTCGTATTTGAAACCTTTGATTTGGCAATCCAGAAGTACCCGGATGCGCACCTATTATTTCACAGTGACCGGGGATTCCAGTACACGAGCAAGCAGTTCAAAGCCATGCTGGAGAAGCAAGGAATGCAGCAAAGTATGTCCCGCATTGGCAGATGTATTGACAATGGCCCGATGGAGGGCTTCTGGGGCATCCTAAAGTGTGAGATGTATTATCTCAACCACTTTGAAACCTACGAAGAGCTTGTGGATGCAGTAGGACAATTTATTCATTACTACAACTACCAGCGGCGTCAGCATCGGCTAAACTGCCTTGCACCAATGGATTACCGCAGCTTGCTGGAAGCTGCATAAAAGAAA
>ENA-ORVG01002845-ORVG01002845.1-human-gut-metagenome-genome-assembly--contig:-NODE-2845-length-15257-cov-4.783450_pt1 | contig 15257 bp, 16 predicted proteins | sample MGYA00242091_ERZ509233 | MGnify/ENA primary metagenome ERZ509233 (study PRJEB26280, sample SAMEA2338840) | human gut metagenome | biome: human gut; feature: human-associated habitat; material: faeces... | reverse complement strand
TGACATTCGCAAGCAGAAAAAAGCATAAGGAAATGGACTGCTCTCAAATGCGGAGCAGTCCATTTCTTTTACATAATCGGCGTCGTCAGAATCCGCTTCTTCATCCGCACGGTTGTGCCCTGACCGGGCGTGGACGTGACGCGCAGGTCGTCCATGAACGTCTGCATGACGGCAAAACCCATGCCGCTGCGTTCCTGTTCGGGGTGCGTGGTAAAAAACGGTTCCATCGCCTGCGGAATGTCGGCGATGCCGCGCCCTTTGTCGCTGATTTCAATGGTCAGCAGCGTGCCGTCAATGCTTGCGCGCAGGATAACCGTGCCGCGCGTGCCCTCGTAACCGTGTACGATGGCGTTCGTGACAGCTTCGGAGACGGCGGTCTTGATGTCGGCAATTTCGCTGACGGTTGGGGAGAGCTGGACGGCAAAGGCGGCAATCACGACGCGCGCGAAGGCTTCGTTTTCGGGCAGGGAAAGGAATCGGACTTCCATTTCGTTGTGATGGCTCATGCTTGCGCCTCCTGATGCTTGTCCAGCTGGCGGATAATCCGGTCAAGCCCGGACATGTGGAATAGCCGAGCGATGTGCGGGTTCATGCCCACAATCGCGACGTGCCCGCCCCGGTCGCGCAGCAGGCGATAGCGCCCCAGGACAACCCCGATGCCGGAGGAGTCCATGAACGTCAGCGACGAGAAGTCCAGAATCAGCGTGCGGATGGAGCGGTCAAGCAGCAGCGCGTCTAAATCGCGGCGAACGCTCTGTGCGCAGAAGTGGTCGAGCTCGCCGTCGATGCGCACAATCAGCCGATCGCCATCGCGGATGGATTGCAGCATAAAAAGTACCTCCTGTTTTTCTGCGCAGGAGGTTTCGCCATTTGATTGCCTGTTTCCTGCGAAGAAAAATGGCTGTGTTTGTCGCAGGGGTCAGAAGCGTTCGTGGAAAATCGCCCGGAATCCTGCTGATTTCCGCGCGTTTGCCGTATCACGTCTTGATTTTCATCAGGATGACACCGCCCACCATCAGCGCCACGCCGACCCACTTCTCCCACGAGAACGGCATTTTCTCCGCGCCCAGCCAGCCGAATACGTCAATCAGCGCGGCAACGGTCAATTGTGAGAGCAAAATTGCGGAAATTGCGACCGTCGGTGTCAGGCTGCCAATCGCCCACATCACTGTCAGCGTGATAACCGGCGCGAGTACACCGCCCAGCCACGCATACCACGGCGCTTGCGGCAATAGTCGGATGTTGCCTTTGCCGAAGAAAACCGCGATGAGCAGCGCCAGCAAAAAACCGATCAGCTGCACGAATGCGTTCGTCTCCAGCGTACCCACCTTTTCGCCAAGCCGCGTGTTCATTACGCCCTGCACGCTCATCGCCGCGCCTGCCAGAATTGCAGAAAGAAAGCCCAGCATCAAACGACACCTCCTGTTGATACGGATAGTATGGCTGATTGCCGGGCTTTTATGCACTTTTTACTCTTCCCGATAACGGGTCATCATCGCTTTGAACAGTTCCTGTGCGGATGGCGGCGTAAACGTAATCGCGTTTGCGCCTGCCGCAACCGTCGCGGCGATGGTATCCGGCTTGTTGCCGCCGGTGGCAATAATCGGAAAATCCGGGTACTCCGTGCGAATCTTTCGCACAATCGCCGGGGTATTCGCCCCGCCTGCGACGTTGAGAATCGACGCGCCGGATGCAATCCGCTGTCCAATGTCGGTCGCTTCGTCAATCACGGTGATGATGACAGGAATATCCACCGCCTTCGAGACCGCGAGCAGATTCAGGTTCGATACGGGCGCATTCAGCACAACGCCCATTGCCCCTTGCGCTTCGGCATCCTTCGCGAGCGAAACGGTGCGAAGCCCCTGCGTTGTGCCGCCGCCCACGCCGCAGAAAACGGGAATATAAGACGCTTTGATAATCGCATCGCTGATAGACTGCTGCGGCGTAAATGGATAGACGGCGAACACCGCGTCCGCGTCGCAGTTCTTGATAATCGCCAAATCGGTCGTAAAAACAAGGCTCTTGATGCGGCGGCCGTAAATCACAATGCCGCTTGCCTTGCGGATTTCTATGGGCATTTCAAGGATACTGTGCCGCAGACGGCTGTCCACCTGCGGTGGCAGTTTCTTCGGGTACTGTTCCATGCCTTCACCTCTGGAAATCATATTATGTGGCGTTGTCACTGCGCGCGTCGCTTAGCTCGTCCACCTGATCGTGAATCGCCTGCATCCGCTGGTCAAGGGATGCAATATCCGTCGCGACGCGCTGCAATTCGTCGGAAATGTGCTGCGGAATGTACTCCTGCGCCTTGTAGCGGAGCGAATGCTCCAGCGAAGCCCAGAAGTCCATGGCAATCGTGCGAATCTGCACCTCGACGGGTACAAGAATCCGCCCTTCGGAGAGAAAAACAGGAATTTCAACAATCAAATGCAGACTGCGGTAGCCGTTCGGCTTTGGCTCGCGGATGTAATCCGCCATGCGAACCAAATGCACGTCGTCTTGGCTGACCAGCAGGTTCGCAATGGTGTACACGTCCTGCACATACGAGCAGATAACGCGGATGCCGGCAATATCCTGCAAGTTCTTGACCGCGCTGTTGATGCTGACTTCGTAGTTCTTGCGCTTTAGCTTCTCCAGCATCGACTGGATGGTTTTCAGCCGGCTCTGCATGTGGTGGATGGGGTTGCGGCGATGACGCATTTGGAACTCGTCATCAAGGATTTCGAGCTTCGTCTGAATCTCCTTGATTGCGGCGGAGTAACGCGACTGCACCAGAAAAAATTCCTCCACCATGTGCTGAAATTCCTCGCTGACCTGCTGAAGATGCTGCGAATCGGTGTTCATGGGCTTTTACCCTCTCTTTCGCCAGTGTGTGCGGCCTCATCATATTTGGGCCGGAAGGGGACGTGGACGCGGAAGGTGGAGCCTTCGCCGGGGCGCGAGTCAACCGATACTGTGCCGCCAAGCATATCCAAAATCCGCTTGACGAGGCACAACCCTAAGCCGACACCCTCCTGCTTGCGGGATCGGTCTGCCTGATAGAAACGGTCGAAAATGCGCTTCACGGTCGCGTCGTCCATGCCGATGCCGTGGTCGGTAATTTCAACGGTCGCCGTATCTGTAGCGAACACGCGCACCTCGATAACTGCATTCTCCGGTGAGAATTTGATGGCGTTTTGGATGATGTTCATCCAGACGTGGCTGAGCAGCTCTTCGTCCGACACGACGGTAACGCTGTTCAAATCCAGCTGCCAGCTGATGCCGCGCGCGCTCCATGTCGGTTCTAAGCGCAGGATGACCTGACGAAGCTGCTCATCCAGCGAAAACTCCGTCAGCGACGCGGGCGCGGACTGCTGCTCCAGCGCGGACAGGCGCAGCAGTGTCTGCGACAGGCGCGATAAACGGTCGCTTTCCTGCGCAATTAAGTCAACATATTCCTGCCGCTGTGCCTCGGTCAAGCCGGGCATTTGCAGCAGCCGCGCAAAGCCTCGGATGGACGCAATCGGCGTTTTGAATTCGTGGCTGATGGAGCTGATGAAGTCTTTCTGCAGGTAGGACGTTCGGCTGAGCGCGTCGGTCATGGCGTTAAAGGAACGCATGAGTTCCCCTATTTCGCCCGGTGCGTGGGCGGCATCCAGTTTGACGGTGAAGTCGCCCTCTTTGACCTTGCGAGTCGCATTCGTGATTTCATGAACGGGCTTGGAAATCCAGTAGGATGCCAGCGTCACCATCAGCGCAAAGACTGCCAGAAAGCTGGTTGAGCCGAAGATGATGCGCGCAAACGCGATGCCGTAGCTCAGCGCCTGCGCCGTAGCTGCTGCCGTCGCCGCCAGCGGTAATTGCAAGGACGCCTGTGCGCATCTGCACATACGTTACCGGATTTCGCTGCGATTTCCACGTCGTCGATTCGTAGGCAATGCCCGCGCGTTTCAGCTCCCGCTGCGTGCCCGCGGACAGGGCAGCGACATCCTCGTCGGACAGTATGGCAACTTCGATGCCGTTCTGCTCCATCAGGCGGGCTAATTCGTCTGTTCTCAGCTCCGTGCGCTGTTCCAGTTCCATCAGGTAGATGGCGACGGCGCGCTCACGCACTTTGAGTTCCTGCAAAAGGTTGATGTGCGTCACGTAGAAGGCGAGAAACAGGCTGATGATGGTTGCCAGCAGCGAACCAACCATCAGCGCCGCAATCATGCGCCCGCGGAAGGAGTATGGTTTGCGGATGATGCGGCGCTTATCCATTCTTGACCGCCTTGTAGCCCAAGCCGCGCACTGTTACGATGCTGAAATCGGGGAAAATCTCGCACTTTTCGCGCAGACGCTTGATGTGTACGTCCACCGTGCGTTCGTCGCTCTGCGCATCCATGCCCCAAATCTCGTCCATCAGCTGCCGGCGCGTGAAAATCTGCATCGGGCTGGACAGGAGCTTAAAGAGCAGGAAAAACTCTTTCTTCGGCAGCGTCAGCAGCGTGTCACCGCGCTGCACGGTCAGCGAATCGTAATCCAAGTGTGTCTGCCCGACGGTCAATTGGTGGCTCGTCATGGCCTGCGACCGCCGCAGCAGCGCTTGCACATGCAGCAGCAGCTCGTCCAAATCGACCGGCTTGGTCAGGTAGTCATCCGCGCCGGAGGTGAAGCCCGTCCGCTTGTCCTCAATGGTGTCGCGCGCCGTCACCAGCATGATGGGCAGGCGCGGATAGCAGCGGCGCAGTTCACGCGTCAGTTCCCAGCCGTCCATCACCGGCATCATCACGTCGGCAATGACCAGATCGGGCATCACCTTGTCGATGGCGTTCAGCGCTTCCTCGCCGTTGGCAGCCCCGACGATTGAAAAGCCGTTCAACCCCAGAAACGCGCTCATCATCCGCTGCAGCGGCGCGTCATCCTCAACCACCAGAATCGTAAACATGGCGGAAACCTCCTTGTGCTGATGCTTCTATTATATCACATCGACCGCAAAGCATCAATAGGATTCAGCCGTGAAGCCTTGCGCGCGGGTGCCCAGCCGAACAGAATGCCGACCGAGGCGGAAAACACGAACGCCAGCGTGATTGCGCCCGCGTTGAGCTGGAAGGTAATATCCAGCGCCATTGCAATCATCCACGAGACGAGATTGCCTACCAGTATGCCGATGAACCCGCCCATGAGCGACAGCATGACCGATTCCATCAGGAACTGCATTTGAATCAGCCCCGGACGCGCGCCGAGCGCCTTGCGCAGGCCGATTTCCGTCGTCCGCTCGCTGACGGAGACGAGCATCATGTTCATAATGCCGATGCCGCCAACCAGCAGGGCGATGGACGCAATGCCCGCCAACATCGTCGTCATCATGCCGGTGATGCTGTTCATCGTATCCAGCAGGCTGTCCAGATTGATGATGGAGTACGCGCTGTCGCGGTAGTTGAACGCGCTGTCCAGCAGCTGCTTCACATTGTCGACGGTTTCGGAGGATAACGACGAGTCCTTCAAGTACAGTGTCAGCGACCGCACGGTGTTTGAGCCGCTCAGCCGCATCGCCGCCGGATAGGGGACAATCGCCTTTCCGCCGTCGCTGCTGGCAGACATGGCAGCCATCAGATCGCTTCCGCTGTCCTCGCTCAGCACGCCGACGACGGTGAACTGCTGCCCGTGCAGAATCAGCGCCTGCCCCAGCGGGTCTTCGTTCGGGAAAGCAGCGGACGCCAAGGTCTGGTCGATGATGCAAACGTGGCTCGAACGATCCATGTCAATCGCCTTCAGCGCCCGTCCGCGCCCAATCAGGTCATCCTGCGCGGAAAAATAGTCGCTGCTGCGCCCCTCCAGCGTCACATCCTCCACCAGCTGACCGTCCTGCGCGGCATAGGTGCGCAGGGAGACATTTGGGTCAACACCCGCCACATTGTCCAGCGCAGCAATGTGCGCGAGGTCGCTTTCGTTCAGCCCGTGCTTGATGGCCGTGCCGCTGATGTTTACGCTCACTTTGCCTGCGCCCAAGGCTGAGAATTGGCTCGTGATTTCGCCCGTTGCGCTGCCGACCGTCGTAATCAGCGCGATAATCGCTGTCACGCCGATGATGATGCCCAGCATCGTCAGGAAGGTGCGCATTTTGTTGCCGCGGATGTTCTGCCACGACATGCGAATGCTCTCTTTAAGCATCTTCCACCACTCCTTCGCTGATTTCGCCATCAAGGATGCGCACAATGCGCCGCGCGTGGCGGGCAATCTCAATGTCATGCGTAATCATGATAATCGTGCGGCCCTCGTCGTTCAGGTCATGGAAAAGGCTCATCACCTGCCGTCCCGTCGCCCGGTCAAGCGCACCCGTCGGCTCGTCCGCCAGCAGGATGGTCGGGTTGTTCGCCAGCGCGCGGGCAATCGCGACGCGCTGCTTTTGTCCGCCGGAAAGCTCGTTGGGCTGGTGGCGCATCCGTTCGCCCATGCCGACGCGCTCGAGCCATTCCTTGGCGCGGCGGGTGCGCTCCCCTGCCGGGACGCCCGCATACAGCATCGGCAGTTCGACGTTTTTTAACGCGCTCTGGCGTCCGATCAGGTTATACGTCTGGAACACGAACCCGATTTTGCGGTTGCGGATGGCCGCCAGGTCGTTGTCGTCGGCGTCGTGGATGTTGACGCCGTCCAGCACGTACTCGCCCGCCGTGGGCTTGTCCAGCACGCCGATAATGTTCATCAGCGTGGACTTACCGGAGCCGGACTCGCCCACGATGGCGACGAACTCGCCGGGGTAGACGGTCAGGTCGATACCGTGCAGAATTTCCAGCTCGTTCGGCTGGCCGATGTAGTAGCTCTTGCGGATGCCCTGCATCTGGATCAGGGGCTGCGCGGGATGCGCGGCCTCCTCCCCTATCAGGCTCCTGGCAATATTCTGCGCAAACTGTTGTGTTTTTTCCGGCATTATTGACCTCCCGGACCGCCGTCCGGCGCACCGCCGGGGCCACCGCCGCCGGGGCCGCCTGCATCGTCCGTGCGGGCAACCGTCACGCTGGCAGGCATATTGCTGCCGTCGCCGACGTAAAGGTCGCCGTTCTCCATCATCTGCACATCGCTGTCGGACGTGCCAGACTCAATGCCCTGGGTCAGGTCCGCCGTGGCGCGGATGACGTCGCCCTCGTTCAGGTCGCTGCCGGTGATCTCCACATAGTAGTCGTTGGTGTCGCCCTCGGTGACGGCGACCTGCTCAAAGGTCATATCGACGCCCTCTCCGCCGGTCTTGCGCAGCACGTAGGTGCTGCCGTCGTCGTTGGTGCCCACGGCGTCGCGCGGGACGGTAAAGACGTTGTCCTTGGTGCTGATGACGATCTCGACCTTGGCGGGAATGCCGACCAGCAGACCGCTGTCCTGCCCGTTGACCGTGACGGTAGCGCCGAAGCTGCCGCTGTCGTTGGCGACAGGGTCGATACGGGTCAGGGTACCGGTGATGGTGTCGTCCGTGGCGTCGCTGGTGATGTTGCACTGCAGGCCGGTCTTGAGCCTGCCGACGGAGCTGGCCGGGATCGTGACTTCCACCGTCAGGTTGTCCACATCCTGAATCGTGGCCACCGTGCCGCTGCACACCGCGCCCACCGTGGCGTCCAGCGCAGTGATCGTGCCGTCCATCGTGGCAGTCAGGGTGCAGTTCTCCAGCGCGGTCCGCAGATTGGTCAGGGTGTCGTCCTCGCGCTGGGACTGCTCGAGCTTCGTCTCGGTGTTGTCCACGCTGCGGGACGCGGTTGTCGCACTGTTCTGATAGGACTGCTGCGCCTGCTCCAGCGCCTCGCGGTACTGCTCAATTTTATTGTAGGTCTGGCTGACGGCATCAAAGCCCTGCAGGCCCAGCTCCGGGATGCTGCACTGGCCCTTGGCGATATTTTCCCGGCTGGTGTAATCCGCGATCTGGCCCTGCAGACCGTCTGCGCGGGCCGTGTCGCCGTCCTGCTGGGCCTGGGTCAGCTGAATGTTCAGATTGGCAAGGGTGTTCTCGTACCCGGCGATCTCCTCGGCGTAGCGGGTGTACCAGTCGGTGACGATCTCACGGTTCGTCTTGCCGCTGTTGGCGGCGGACGCCATCGAGGTGTAGTGGTCATCCATGCCCAGCGTGTCGTAGTTCTTCTGCGCCTTATCGAGATTTTCCTGCGCCGTAGCCAGGTTTGTCGCCTGATCCTCGACGGCCTGGGTGTAGTTCTTCCGGGCGTCGGTCCGGGTGTCGCTGAGCTGCAGCTGCGCGTTGGCGATCTGCTTTTCCACGTCGGTGGTGTCCAGCGTGGCGATGACATCGCCCTTCCTGACCGTGTCACCGACAGCGACGTTGACTGCCGTGACCTTGTAGGTCTTGACGGAATCCGACGCCGTGACGCTGGCGCTGCTGCCGGCCTTGACCGTGCCGGTCACGCTGACCGTATCGCTCAGGGTCGTTTTGGTCAGCACGGTGGTGCGCACGAACTGATAGCTGCCGGCAGCGGCCGCCTTGTCGGTCTTGCGCAGCACGTTCACGAGGACGAGGGCCGCGACCAGCACAATGACCAAAAAGATTGTCAGCTTTTTGTGGCGTTTTACCCAGCCGAGCGGGCCGCGTCGGGTTTGTGTTTTTTCTGCCATACCGGGTTCCCTTCTGTTTTCGGAGATTTTTTGACAAAATTTAGTATATATTGCAAATGTGTTGGATTTTTGAAAGAAGTATGAAAAAAGGCGGCACATCTTGGAAAGATGCGCCGCACGGACTTTTCTATAAGGCTTCCCCCTCGGGGGAAGCTGTCGCCCGCAGGCGACTGATGAGGGCAAAGCTTACGGCCACTTCCCATTCACGGGCAGCAGCCACTAGGCCGCCCCTCATCCGGCCTCGGGCGGGGCCTCGGCCACCTTCCCCCACGGGGGAAGGCAACCTTACCGCTCCTCGCGGAAGTAGGCCAGACCCAGATGAGCCGGGGGCTGGTTTTCCTTCTTCTTGCGCATCGAAACGACGATCAGGACGACGATCGTGACAACGTAGGGCAGCATCTGCACAAGGTCGGTGATGTGGCTGGCCATCGTGATGCCGAGCAGCGACGGCAGGAACTGGTACAGCCAATAGAGCATACCGAACAGGTACGCGCCCCAGATGGCGTTCAGCGGCTTCCAGGTCGTGAAAATGACCAGCGCCACGGCCAGCCAGCCCAGCGCCTCGATCTGGCCGGTGGTCGCCCAGATGCCCTGGTTGTAGTCCAGTACATAGTACAGGCCGCCGATGCCGCAGATGCCCGCGCCGATGCAGGTGGACAGGTACTTGTACAGCGTAACGTTGATACCCGCGGCGTCCGCGGTGGCGGGGTTTTCACCGACGGCGCGCAGATTCAGGCCCGCACGGGTGCGGGTCAGGAACCAGTGCAGCACCACAGCCAGCAGGATGGCCGCATAGACGAGAAAACCGTAGGAGAACACGACCTGCCCGATGTCGCCCAGACCCGACAGCACGGGAATTTTGGCGCTGAAGGCCTTGTTGGCGATGGGAGCGGCGGAGTAGCTGGCGCCGTTCAGGATAAACACGCCGAAGAAGTTTGCCACACCCATGCCGAAGGTCGTCAGCGCCAGACCGGTGACGTTCTGGTTGGCGCGCAGGGAGATGGTCAGGAACGCATAGATCAGGCCGCCCGCCATCGAGGCCAGAATGGCGCAGGACAGGGCGATCAGGATGCTGACAAAGCCGTTGGGGTTGGCAGCGCTGTTCTCATAGGCCCAGGCGCTGGCAAAGCCCGCGAAGCCGCCCAGGTACATGATGCCCGGCACGCCGAGGTTCAGGTTGCCGGATTTCTCGGTCACGGTCTCGCCCAGCGCACCGTACATGATAATTGTGCCAAACGGGATGGCGCGCATGATCCACGCAATCAGACTGCTGTGCATATCACTTGCCCTCCTTGTGTGCGCCGCGGGGGATGACGCGGTAGTTGATGAAGAACTCACTGCCCAGAATGAAGAACAGGATGATGCCGGTGATGATGTCGGCGGCGTACTCGTTCAGCGAGTAGGCAGACGCGATCTCCGACGCACCGCGCTCGAGGAAAACCAGCAGGAACGAGATGAGCGCCATATAGAAGGTGTTGAACTTGGCCAGCCATGCGACAATAATGGCCGTGAAGCCGCGCCCGTTGGCGGACGCCGTGGAGATGGTCTGATCCTTGCCGGCCACGATCAGGAAGCCGCACAGGCCGCAGATCGCGCCGGAGATCAGCATCGTGCGCACCGTAACGCGGCGGACGTTAATGCCCGCATACCGCGCGGTGTTCTCGCTCTCGCCGACAACGCTGATCTCATAGCCCTGCTTGGAGAAGCGCAGATAGGCGTACATGACAAAGGTCAGCACGATGACCACAATGATGTTGATGGTGTAGCGCTGGCCCATAATGACGGGGAACCAGCCGGCCTTGGTCGCCTTGTTCAGCGTGCCGAGGCTCGACGCCTGGCCGCGCATGATGTTGGTCATGCAGGCAACAATGGACGTAGCAACGTAGTTCATCATCAGGGTGAACAGCGTCTCGTTCGTGTTCCAGCGGGACTTGAACCACGCGGGGATGAAACCCCACAGTGCGCCCGCGGCAATGCTGCCCAGCGCCATGGCAGCAAACAGCAGCGGCAGATTGTTGCCCTGATACACCATGATGAGGGCGGCAGTCAGGCCGCCGATCAAAATCTGACCCTCGCCGCCGCAGTTCCAGAAGCGCATCTTGAAGGCCGGGGCCAGCGCGATGCCGACGCAGAGCAGCGTGGACAGGTCGCGCAGCATCCAGCTGAAGCGGGTCATGTTGGCGAAGGTGCCGCTCCACATGACGCCATAGACGGACAGCGGGTTCAGGCCGGTGACGAAAAAGATAAACAGCGCATCGACGACCAGCGCCAGCAGAATGGCGATGGCACGCACGGCGATCTTCTGGGGCATCGTCGTGCCCTCACGCTTGGCAATGCGCAGCAGCGGCTCGCGGGCCGCAGTGGCAGTCTGACTCATGCCTGCTCCTCCTTTACCAGGTTGGTCATTCGCAGACCGACCTCCTCCTTCGTGGTCTTGCGGCCATCGAGAATGCCGTTGACCTTGCCGCCGCACAGCACAACGATGCGGTCACACAGCTCCAGCAGCACGTCGAGGTCCTCACCGACGTAAATGACCGCCACACCGCGCTTTTTCTGCTCGTTGAGCAGGTGATAGATTGTGTAGGACGTGTTGATGTCCAGACCGCGCACCGCGTAGGCGGTCATCAGGACGATGGGGTCGGCGGCCAGCTCACGGCCCACCAGCACCTTCTGGACGTTGCCGCCCGACAGGCGGGAGACCGGGGTGTTCAGGTCGGGCGTGACGACGCCCAGCTCTTTCTTGATCGTCTCGGCCAGCGCCAGCGGGGCCTTGCGGTCCACGATGGGCGAATGGCCCTTGCCGTAGCTTTTCAGCATCATGTTGTCGGTCATGCCCATCGAGCCGACCAGACCCATGCCCAGACGATCCTCGGGCACAAAGGACAGGTGGATGCCCGCCTCGCGGATGGCCTTGGGGCTTTTGCCGACGAGCTGCACGGGTGCGGCAGCGTCGGGCTCGTAATACTCGATGCTTGCGCCGCTCTCGGCGGGCTGCAAACCAGCAATGGCCTCCAGCAGCTCCTTCTGGCCGTTGCCGGAGATGCCCGCAATGCCGAGGATCTCGCCGCCGTAGACCGGGAAGGACGCATCGTCCAGCACGGTGATGCCCTCGGCGCTGCGAACGGTCAGATGTTCAATGTCCAGCCGCTTGACCGGGTTGACCGGCTCGGGGCGGTCAATGTTCAGCTCGACCTTCTCGCCGACCATCATCTCGGTCAGCTTGGCCTCGTCGGCGTCCTTTGTGGCGATGTCGCCGACATACTCGCCCTTGCGCAGGATGGCGACACGGTCACTGATGGACAGGACCTCGTGCAGCTTGTGGGTGATGATGATGACCGCCTTGCCGTCGGCCTTCATGTTGCGGATGACGCTGAACAGCTTCTCGGTCTCCTGCGGGGTCAGAACTGCCGTAGGCTCGTCGAGGATCAGGATGTCCGCGCCGCGGTACAGCACCTTGACGATCTCCAGCGTCTGCTTCTGGCTGACGCTCATCTCGTAGACCTTCTGGTCGAGGTCAAGGGCGAACTCGTACTTTTCGCAGATGGCGCGGGCCTTGTCGTGGACCTTTTTCAGGTCGAACTTCTCGCCGCTGCCCATCGACAGGGCGATATTCTCCGTCGCGGAGAACACGTCCACGAGTTTGAAGTGCTGGTGGATCATGCCGATGCCCAGGTCCAGCGCATCGCGGGGGGAGCGGATGGTCGCCGCCTTGTCGCCGACATAGATCTCGCCCTCGTCGGGGAAGTAGATACCGGCGATCATGTTCATCAAGGTCGTCTTGCCGCTGCCGTTTTCGCCCAGCAGGGCCAGAATCTCGCCGCGGCGCACGCCCAGGGAAACATCCTTGTTGGCCACGACGGGGCCAAAGGTCTTGGTGACGTGCTCCAAGCGCACAGCATATTCGTTCTGCGCCATTGTGCAGGCTCCTTTCGGATGGTATTTTTTTATAGGTAGGTAGGAACAACAGCCCCCTTGCCTCCCTCTGCGAGGGAGGTGGCCCCGCAGGGCCGGAGGGAGAGAGCCTTTCCATTGCCCGAAATGCTTCGGGTTATCGCAAGGTTCTCTCCCCCACCCGCCGCGGCGGGAGCCCCCTCGCAGAGGGGGCCAAGGAGATTTTACCAACTGCTTTTATAACCACCAAAAGGGAAGGCTGCGGTTCCACCGCAGTCTTCCCTTTAGATTCAGTCAGAATCAGGCGACGGGGTCAGCGTCCTCGATGATGCCATCGATGCGCAGGGCAAACGTCGGGGCTGCACGCAGCTCGCCCTCGTGGAAGTAACCGTCGGAGATGGCTTCTTTGGTCTCGCCCTGATAGACAGCCACAGGAGAACCGGTGCTGAAATCGTAGTAGGTCAGGTCGATGGGGGCAGAGGTGACTTCCTTGCCGTCAACGGTGAACTTGCTGGTGTCAAAGACGTGCAGGCTGCCGTCCTTGAGCGCAGCCTCCACCTCGGCGACCTTCTCGGCGGTGCCGTCGGCGACCTCGGGGCCAAGCTCGGTGATGGCAACAGCGCCATCCTCATAGCCCTTGCACCAATCCTGCGGAATGCTGCCGGCCTGCGCACCCTCGAACAGCTCCTTGTAGTAGACCTTCCAGACGTTCGTCGCGGAGGTCAGGGCAGCGGTGGGGGCGGTGTCGAGCATGTCAATGTTGTAGCCGATGGAGTAGCAGATCTTGCCGGAGTCCTTCAGCTTCTGGGTGGCGGCGGGGGCACCGGTGGAGTCAGCGTGCTGGCCGATGATGACCGCACCGTTGGCGATCAGGGCCTCGGCGGCAGCGCCCTCCTTGTCGATGTCGAACCAGGAGTTCGTGTACATGACCTCCATCTGGACATCGGGGTAAACGCTCTGGACGCCCAGGAAGAAGGCGGTGTAGCCGGAGACGACCTCGGCGTAGTTGTAGGCGCCGACGTAGCCGATCTTGACCTTGCCGTCAGCGGTGAAGCTGTCGGGCTGGGTCTCGGGGGTCAGGGTGCCGGACTCGACCAGCTCCTTGACCTTCATGCCTGCGACGACACCGGAGACATAGCGGCTCTGGTAGACGGCGGTGAAGGCGTTGTAGAAGTTATCGAGTCTGGAGATGGCGGCGAAGTCGCCGGTCATGGCCACAAAGTTGACGTCAGGGTGCTTCTCGGCTTCCTCCTCCATGTAGGTCTGATGGCCGTAGGAGTTGGAGATGATCAGGTTGCAGCCCTGGCCGACAAGGTCCTCGGCTGCGTCGGCGGTGACGCCGCCCTCAGCGATCTTGTACTTCCAGACGATCTGGTCATCGGACATGCCCAGCTCGGCGGCAGCTTCCTTGATGCCGTTGATGTGCGCGGCGCTGTAGCCTTCGGTCTCGTCGCCCAGAATGATAGCACCGACCTTGACGTCGGGGGCCTGGTTGTTGCTGCTGCTGCCCTCTGCAGTAGCGGTGGTACCGGCGGCGCTGCTGGCAGCAGTGTCAGCGGTGGAACCACAGGCGGCCAGGCTGAACACCATAGAGGCGGCCAGCAGAATGCCCATCAGTTTCTTCATGTGTGTTGTTCCTCCCTGTTGTGTGTACAGAAAACGGCAAAAATGCGTCGCTTCGTGCCGGAATCTGCCGGGAATTGACGCATTTTGCTGCCTTGCAAGACCCATTGTAGCCGCTTTACGATCCGTTTGCAATAATTTTTAAATTTTTGTGAAAAGTTCAGCAAAACAGGTAAATGTTTTGCCTGTGCAGACAGTACACTGGGCAGGACGCACAACGAAAAAAAGTAAAAGTCATACTTTCTTGTGCAAAAGTACGACTTTTGTTTTGGGGGCTGCCCTCCTCACAGGGAGGTTTTTATCTCTTATGAATAAACTTTCTGTCCAGCCCCTGCTTTACGGCGGCGTTGAGCACGACCCAGGTCAGGAACACCTCGATGGGCAGCATCGTCGTGTTCTTTACCAGACCCGAGGTGAAATAGTAAAGGTAGCCCTTGCCGTAGAGCATTGCCTTCCAGACGCTGCCCAGCAGGACATTGCTGCCGTAGTTGATGATGAGCCGTGTCACAATAATGCGCAGCAGCGTCGGTTTTTGGCGGTACAGCATAACGCCGTAGATCAGTCCCGACAGCATGGCCGTAATAAGGTAGCCGGGGAAATACGGCTCGCCGTAGCCTGCCAGCAGGAAACCCACCGTATCAATGATAGCCCCGGCCATCATGCCGACGACGGGGCCGTAGCACATGCAGCCCAGCGAGACGGCGAGGAAGCTGAAGTAAATTTTCAGGCTCGGCCCCAGCAGGTAGATGGGCAGGCTTTCCAGCACGATGGCCATGGCGCAGACCAGCCCCGAAAAGGCCAGCACCCGCGGGTTGTTCAGCTCGCGCCGGGCAGCGCGCCAGTAGTCAGCGGAAAAGACGGACAGTTTTTGTTCGCACATAAAAAATCCTCCTTTGTGCGTTGCCGCACAAGGGAGGAGGCAATTTTTGTCGGATGGGCACAACGCCGCATCCGCCGTTGCACACCATCATGCAGCAGTGGGATGCGAAACCTGCACCGCGGACGTTTCCGTCACTTCGTCCTGCCACAACTCCCCGTTGGTCAGGCACTTCGGGGCCAAGCCCCACGCGCAGGTCTCTACTCTGCGAAAACAATTTTAATTATACATAGATTTTGGGGAAATGCAAGAGAAAGATTTTTGTAAAGGTCAACGGGCAGTACCCCTCAGGCCTCGT
>ENA-ORVG01002843-ORVG01002843.1-human-gut-metagenome-genome-assembly--contig:-NODE-2843-length-15266-cov-2.591940_pt1 | contig 15266 bp, 13 predicted proteins | sample MGYA00242091_ERZ509233 | MGnify/ENA primary metagenome ERZ509233 (study PRJEB26280, sample SAMEA2338840) | human gut metagenome | biome: human gut; feature: human-associated habitat; material: faeces... | reverse complement strand
TAGCAGCGAACGACCATGTTGACACCCGGAGAAAGCTCATCCGAATTTTCTCTGGTGAACACCTTGACATCCACGATGATGCCGTATTCGCCGTGCGGAACGCGCAGGGAGGTATCGCGGACCTCTCTTGCCTTTTCACCGAAGATGGCGCGCAGCAGTCTTTCCTCTGCATTCAGCTCGGTTTCACCCTTCGGGGTAACCTTACCGACCAGAATGTCGCCGGAATGTACCTCTGCACCGATGCGGATGATGCCACGCTCGTCCAATTCCTTCAGAGCATCCTCGCCCACGTTTGGAATGTCGCGGGTAATCTCTTCCGGTCCGAGCTTGGTGTCACGCGCTTCGATTTCGTGTTCCTCGATATGAATGGAGGTATATACGTCGTCGCGGACCATTCTCTCGTTGAGCAGAACCGCGTCCTCGTAGTTGTAGCCTTCCCAGGTCATAAAGCCGATCAGCGCATTTTTACCCAGCGAAATCTCGCCGTTGCTGGTCGCAGGACCATCTGCCAGTACCTGACCGACGGTAACTCGTTCGCCTGCGCTGACGATTGGACGCTGGTTGAAGCAGGTGCCCTGGTTGGAGCGCATGAACTTGATGATGTGGAAGTTTTTCAGCTCTCCCTCATCGGTTCTGACAACGACCTTAGTCGCGTCTACGCGGTCAACCACGCCGTTGACGTCGGAAACAACGCAAACGCCGGAGTCAACTGCCGCTTTATACTCCATACCGGTACCAACGATTGGGTTCTCGGTCTTGAGAAGCGGAACTGCCTGACGCTGCATGTTCGCACCCATCAGTGCACGGTTGGTATCGTCGTTCTCCAGGAACGGGATCATCGCAGTTGCAACCGATACAACCATCTTTGGAGATACGTCCATGTAGTCTACCTGTTCACGCTCTACGATTTTAACCATGTCGCGGTGACGAACCGATACCATCTTGTTGGCAAAGGTGCCTTCTTCGGTCAGCGGTTCGTTTGCCTGTGCGACGATGAATTCATCCTCGCGGTCGGCAGTCATATATTCTACTTCGTCGAGCACCTTGCCGGTTTCTTTATCCACGCGGCGGTATGGTGCCTCTACAAAGCCGTATTTGTTGATTCTTGCAAAGGTAGCCAGGTAGGAGATCAGACCGATGTTCGGACCTTCAGGGGTCTCTACCGGGCACATTCTTCCGTAGTGGCTGTAATGTACGTCACGGACCTCAAATCCGGCACGGTCACGGGAAAGACCGCCAGGACCCAGCGCAGAAAGACGGCGCTTGTGGGTCAGTTCTGCCAGAGGGTTGTTCTGGTCCATAAACTGAGACAGAGGAGAGGAACCGAAAAATTCCTTGATGGAAGCAACCACCGGACGGATGTTGATCAGCGCCTGTGGGGTGATGACCTCCATATCCTGTGCCTGTGTGGTCATACGCTCGCGGATGACCCTCTCCATTCTGGAGAAGCCGATGCGGAACTGGTTCTGCAGCAGCTCGCCGACCGAGCGGATTCTTCTGTTGCCCAGATGGTCGATGTCGTCGGTGGAGCCGACGCCGTTGCCCAGGCAGCACAGATAGTTGATGGTCGCAAAGATGTCGTCCTTGATGATGTGCTTTGGAATCAGGTCATCTGCGCGGTCCTTAATCATCTGGCGCAAGTCCTCGTCGGAGCTGCAGCTGTCCAGAATCTCGCACAGCACGCTGAAGCGTACCTTCTCGTTGACGCCGATTTCTTCCAGTTCATCCTCGGTGTAGCAGGAAACATAGTCCAGCAGGTCCACCATGCCGTTGGAGATGACCTTGACAATGCGGTCACCGCATTTGAGGAAAACGGTGTCCACGCCTGCGCGCTCGATCTCCTCTGCTTTTGCACGGGTCAGCACTTCGTCCGGCTCTGCCATCACTTCGCCGGTGCGGCTGTTGATGATTGGCTCGGCAACAATGTGTCCGTTGATACGGGAAGCGATGCCCAGTTTTTTATTGTATTTATAACGTCCAACGCGGGACAGGTCATATCTTCTTGCGTCGAAGAACAGGGCGTTCAGATGGCTCTGTGCGCTGTCCACTGTCGGCGGCTCGCCCGGACGCAGCTTTCTGTATACTTCCAGCAGCGCTTCTTCGGTGTTGTTGGTGCTGTCCTTTTCGATGGTCGCAACGATGCGCGGGTCATCTCCAAAGAATTCCAGGATCTGTCCGTCGCTGGAAAGTCCGAGAGCACGGATGAAGGTGGTCACCGGCAGCTTTCTGTTTTTATCAATACGAACATAGAAAACGTCGTTGGAGTCGGTCTCATATTCAAGCCATGCGCCGCGGTTTGGAATCACTGTGGTGGAGAACAGCTCTTTACCGGCTTTGTCGCGGGATACTCCATAATAAACACCGGGGGAACGAACCAGCTGGGAAACAATGACACGCTCTGCACCGTTGATGATGAAGGTGCCGCTTGGTGTCATGACCGGAAAATCACCCATAAAGATGTCCTGCTCTTTTACCTCTCCGGTTTCCTTGTTCAGCAGGCTTGCACGAACGCGCAGAGGAGCCGCATAGGTCGCGTCACGCTCTTTGCACTCTTCGATGGTGTATTTTGGGGTCTCGTCAAGACGGTAGTCAATAAAGTCGAGCACCAGATTGCCCTGATAGTCCGAAATCTCGGAAATATCCTTAAATACTTCCTTCAATCCCTCCTCAAGAAACCATTTGTAGGAGTTTTTCTGCACCTCGATCAGGTTTGGCATTTCCAGAACCTCATCGATCCGAGAAAAGCTCATTCGAACATTTTTACCCAGATGTACCGGCTTAACATTCACCATAGGCTTATCCACTCCAATCCGCTTATTTGAAAATTGTCTATTGTGTACAACTTTTTTCCCTTTAAATTCAATATCCTGCAAGAAGGTATTGAATTTTCAACTGTTGTGTGCTACAATATATTTGGTTAAATCCATAAGTAGCCATTTTGATACATTATAATATTATATTGTATTTTGTCCTTAAAGTCAATCTTTTGCCTGTTGCGGGCTTGAAGAAAAACTCCGATTTTTTAATCGGAGTTTTGTTTATATATGCCAAATTTTTACCAATCATTTCCCGTCGGCTCTTCTGTCTGCCCTGTCTGTACGCGGGTTCTCTCAAAGCGGTGATAACGGCTTCCCTGAAAGGTCAGCCTTCCCACGTCCCCCTGCGCCAGCAGCCCGTATTCCCTGCCGGAAAGGCTCAGCTCCATGCGGTCCCCGCTTTCTACCTCAAAGGTGGCATAGTAGCTGGTACTGGTGTGGACGATGTCGTCCCCTGCGGCACTGTTGTGCGAGCGGTGCTCTCGTTTTGCCACCACCTTTGCCGGCACTGTCAGCACCGGAGAATGGTTGTTGTGGTTCCACTCCCTGATTCCTTTTACAAACATCACCACAAATGTTGCGATGATGATTGCTGTAATTGCAAAGAAAAAAACCGGGAATAAAGTATCCATCCAGAAAAACATTCGCCTTCCCCCTCTCATTTTTTTCATTGTACCACAGCGGATTTCTTCCTGCAATCTGCCGGTGTATAAAAAGTTTCCTCTGTGCAGCAGCAATCCAATCCAGCTGCTGTTTGCTCTGCTTTTCCATCTTCCATTTTCATACAACCTTCTCCTCTATTCCCCCAAAAGCACAAAAAACCCTCCGCAAAATTTGCGGAGGGTTTTGTTTTCCTGTCTTAGTCGATTGCTGCTACCAAGAAGGAGTAGAAGCCACGGTAGGTCTCATACAGGTCAACCTTGGAGATGATCTCCATTGGTGCGTGCATGCACAGTACCGGTACGCCGATGTCGATGGTGTCAACATCCAGCTCGGAGATGAATTTCGCAACGGTGCCGCCGCCGCCCTGGTCAACCTTGCCCAGTTCGCCGATCTGCCATACAACGTTTGCTTCATCCAGGATTGCGCATACCTTGCTGGTGAATTTTGCGTTGCAGTCGTTGGTGCCGCCTTTACCGCCGGAACCGGTGTATTTTACAACACATACGCCGTAGTTCAGGAAGGAGGAGTTCTGTTTTTCATAAGCGTCTGCAAATGCCGGGTCGAATGCTGCACTTACGTCAGCGGACAGGCACTTGGAGTTGCTCAGAACGCGTCTTACCGGAACGCCGTATGGCTCTGCCAGGTCTGCCAGGAAGTACTCGAGGAATCTGGAGTGCATACCGGTGTTGCCGTCGGAACCAACCTCTTCTTTGTCAGCAAAGATAACAACGGAGGTCCACTCTGGGTTCTTGTTGTCGATCTCAGCCATCATCTCGGTGTAAGCGCAAACGCGGTCGTCGTGACCGTAAGCACCGATCATGCTTCTGTCCAGACCAACGTCTCTTGCTTTGTCAGCAGGAACTACGCACAGCTCTGCGCCGAGGAAATCTCTCTCGGTGATGCCGTATTTTTCGTTGAAGATCTTCATCAGGTTCAGTTTTACCTTCTCGGAAGCTTTGTCATCCTTGAACTGTCTGGAACCGATGAGGATATTCAGGCACTCGCCTTTGAATGCTTCGCCCAGAGTCTGCTGTCTCTGTTTGGAAGAAAGGTGTGGCAGCAGGTCGGTTACGCAGAAGATTGGGTCGTTCTCATCTTCACCGATGGTGATGGTAACAACAGAACCGTCTTTCTTGTAAACATCGCCGTGCAGTGCCAACGGAATGGTCGGCCACTGATATTTCTTGATGCCGCCGTAGTAATGTGGTCTGAGGAAGCCCAGTTCAGCTTCTTCAAACAGTGGGTTTGGTTTGAGGTCCAGTCTTGGAGAATCTACGTGAGCAGCCAGGATCTTTACGCCTTTTTCGATTGGACGTGTACCCATGGTGCCGAAGATGAGAGATTTACCGCGGTTATTGTAGTAGAATCTTTCGCCCGGCAGGTATTTTCTGCCTCTCTCAAATTCATGATAACCGTTTGCCTCAAGCAGCTTGATTGCCTCTTTAACAGCCTCGATCTCGATCTTTGCAGCATCCATGAACTTTTTGTAGTCCTCAGCAAACGCATACGCCTTGTCGATTTCTTCATCAGACAGACGGGTGGTACCGTTTTCCTGTTTGAACAGCAGTTCTTCCTGGAGCAGCTCGCCTTTGGTCTTATCCATATCGTTCATCCTCCTGATTGATAAAATTGAGCCTTTTCCCCTTTGCGGGGACTTTTCCCTTGCAGAGTCTTTCTCCTTCAGAGAAAAGAGGCATTTATCTGCACCGCATCCTGCAAGGACACGGCAGAGATCAAAATTTTAAGAATAAAGCTCCTCATAGATCTGCTTTGCCTGAGAAACTTTATCATAATACCATTCTGTATCAGAATAGGGTATTTTGTCAAGTGTTTTTCCATCTTTCGAATAGTTTTCCTGCGAAAGCCAGGAGCGCACGTTGCTCATACCCGCGTGGTAGGCGCAGATGGCAAGCTTTTCGTCCCCCATCTCCTCCAGCAGCAGGTGCAGCATATAAGTCCCGTACCGGATGGCAACCTTCGGTTCGAAGATTTGCTCATAGCTGACGCCGCTGTCGTCCCCCATGCGGTACTGCACCCAGTCGAAGGCATCGCTGGTCATCTGCATCAGCCCGCGCGCATCCGCAGAGGACACCGCCTGCGGGTCAAAGTTGCTCTCAATGCGGGTGACCGCATACACCAGGTTTTTGTCCACGCCATACTCCCTGCTGTACTGCTCGATGTAATGGCTGTACTTGCGCGGGTACATCTGGCGGTAAACACTGTCGGTGGCAGGACGCATCAGTACAAAGCCTGCCGCTGCCAGCAGCACTGCCAGTCCCAGCCAAACGGCTGTCCGTCTGCCTTTGCCTTTTGAGGTACGCCTTTTTTTCAAAGACACCAAACTACTTTGTTTTCGCTCAAACAGCTACTGATTCGTCTGCTCCAGCAGCGTTTCCAATCGGGAAAGCAGCATCGAGGTCTGATTTTTCAGCTCATCGACACTCCCGTCGTTTTCCAACACCTGCCACGAGCGGCTTTTGTAGTATTCCTCGTCGTGCTGGGCGTTGATGCGCTGGTCCGCTTCCTCTTCGGTCAGCCGGTCGCGCCGGATAATCCGTTCGCGGCGCAGCTGTCGGGGAGCGGTAATGGAAACCACATAGTCACATTCCCTGTCCGCTCCGCTTTCAAACAGGGTGGGCGCATCCAGCACGATGATGCCCTGCTGTTCACGGCGCAGCTGGGCGGTGCGGGTGCGGATGCTGTCGATAATATACGGAAAGATCAGGGCATTGAGCTTTTTGAGCTTTGCCTTGTCTGTAAATACTGTCTTTGCCATCTTTTTGCGGTTGAGCGTCCCATCCATATTGATGTACTCACAACCGAATTCCAACGCAATGTCTGCGATGCAGGCACTGCCGCTTTCCACCACCTCGCGGGCGATGTGGTCCGCGTCGATGATGGTGACGCCGTTCTCCTTGAGATAGTCCGAAACGGTGGTTTTGCCCGCTCCGGTCTGTCCGGTCAGTCCAACGACCAAATTTTTCATCTTATCCATCATACCTTTCCTGCTTTGGGTCATCCACCGACTGCTCATGGTAGGCTGCTGCGCGAATCAGACGATTATAGACTGCCAACCCTACCCCATCCTTGTCGGGACAACGGGCGTACACCTTCTTTGCTCCGCGCCGGTCCAGCTCACGAAGAGCTGCAAACAGCCGCCGCGCCTGGTCCTCATCGTCTGCACCCAAGCTGATGGCAGGCACCTGCAGTCCCGCAAGGTCCTCCTCAAAGCACAAAGCGAACAAGCCTTCCTCCCGGTGATGGTTGACATACTCGACAAACTCGCGGCTGTCCGCATCCAGAATCGTAATCTGTGCCTTTGGTGCATAGTGCTTATATTTCATCCCCGGGGAGGCAGCGGTCTGCCCTTCCCGAAGCTTGTGGGTAATGGCTTCATGCAGCTGCAAATCCGGTAAAAACGGACGGAGCATCTGCGGAGTCACTGCACCCGGACGCAGCAGGACAGGGTGCTCCCCCGCCAGCGACAGGACGGTCGATTCCAGTCCCACGCTACACGCGCCTCCGTCCACAATAGCATCCACCCTTCCCCACAGGTCATTGACGCAGTGTTCGGCAGTGGTCGGGCTTGGAGAGCCGGACAGGTTTGCCGAAGGCGCTGCCACCGGTACGCCTGCCCAGTGGATGATCTGTCTGGCTACCGGATGGGAGGGGATGCGCACCGCTACCGTATCCAATCCGCCGGAGGTTTCCAGCGGGATGTTTTCCCTTTTGGGCAGGATGATGGTCAGCGGTCCCGGAGAAAACTGTTCGCACAGCCGGTAGTAGACCGGCGGAATATTTTTGGCATACAGCGCCGTCTGGGACGCATCCTCCAGATGGATAATCAGCGGATTGTCCTGCGGGCGCCCTTTGGCAGCAAAGATTCCCCGCACCGCCTGCGGATCCAGTGCATTTGCACCCAGCCCGTACACCGTTTCGGTCGGAAAGGCGACCAGCCCACCCTGTCGGATGAGCTGTCCTGCCTTTTGCAGTGCCTGCTGTCCATCTGCTGCCGAAAGCAGCAGGGTATCACAGGTTCTCATCGTTTGGTTTTGATCCATGGTATCGCCTCTTTTCATCCGACCCTGCGATTAGTTCTCTCCGCCGGTGCTGCCGGAGCTTTCCTTGAGCTTTTCTGCCTGGTCAAAGGTATTCAGCGCATCAAACAGCTCGGTCAGGTCGCCGTTGAGAATCTGTTCGAGTTTATACAGGGTCAAACCGATGCGGTGGTCGGTCACCCTGCCCTGTGGGTAGTTGTAGGTGCGGATACGCTCGGCACGGTCACCTGCGCCGACCTGCAATTTACGCTCGGAGGCAATCTTCTCCTCCTGCTCGCGCTGCATCTTCTCATAGATGCGCGAACGCAGAATCTTCATCGCCTTGTCCTTGTTCTTGTACTGGCTGCGCTCGTCCTGACACTCAACCACCGTGCCGGTAGGCAGATGGGTGATTCGGATAGCGGACTCGGTCTTGTTGACGTGCTGACCGCCTGCACCGCCCGAACGATAGGTGTCGATCTGCAAATCCTTCGGATTGATTTCGACCTCTACATCGTCCACCTCCGGCAGTACCGCTACGGTAACGGTAGAAGTGTGGATACGACCCTGGGTCTCGGTTTCCGGCACACGCTGTACACGGTGTACGCCCGATTCAAACTTGAATTTGGAGTAAGCGCCGTCGCCGTTGATTGAAAAGCTGATTTCCTTGTAGCCGCCCAGCTCGGTCGGGTTGGCGTTGAGCACCTCGATCTTCCATCCCTGGCTTTCTGCATACATCGAATACATACGGTACAGGCTGTTTGCAAACAGAGCAGCCTCGTCGCCGCCTGCACCGCCGCGGATTTCCACGATAACGTTCTTGTCGTCGTTCGGGTCCTTTGGAATCAGCAGAATCTTCAGCTGCTCGGAAATGACCTCGATGTCCTTTTTGCTGGTTTCATACTGCTCTTCGATCAACTCACGGAAGTCCTTGTCCAGACCGCCTTCCTCCAGCATCATCTTGGCTTCTTCCATGTCCTCGGTTGCTTTTTTATACTCGCAGTATTTTTCTACGATTGGAGTCAGATTTTTATACTCCTTCATCAGCTCGGCATACTGCTTGGGGTCGCTGACAACATTCGGGTCCATCAGCCGGTCGTTGATAGCCTGATAGCGCTCCTGGGCGCCGCTCAACTGTTCAAACATCTTTACATTCTCCTTAAAAAACGAATTGTGTCCTATGATCGTCTATCTCCGAAAGGATTTTCTGATTTACGGTCGCTCGATCTGCCGGATGTTTTTTTCGGCTTTGGAGCGCGCAACCATCACCTCTCTGCCGCAGCCGGTGCATCGAAGCTTAAAATCCATGCCGCTGCGCAGTACAAGAAATCTGTTTTCCCCACAGGGGTGGTTTTTCTTCATGACAAGAATATCTCCCACACGCACATCCATTGTTGTCCATCGCCCTCCTTTCATCCGGCTTTCCTTTCTTTTGCTTTATCCTGCATACAGAACCTATTATAGCAGACCCGCACCCTCTTTAGCAAGATTTTACAGGGCTTTTTCTTTGCAAAAAAGATTTTGTTTGTCATCGACACAAAAATAATTCCTCTTTTGTCCGCATATAGATGGTATCAGCTTACTTTACAAAGACTAGATAAAGACTGTCCGCACCCAGGTGCCGGACAGAAGGAGGGAAGAAAAAATGACAAATTTCTTGCCGGAGGGTTGGCTGATGGATACCGCTGCCAACCGCAGTCTCTGCCGCAATCCAGCCGGACTTTGGGAGGCATTCCACACCCGCACCATCCTGGAGGCACGCGCCATTTTGTGTACCCAGCAGCACGACTTGGTCGTCGATTTCGGATTTTGCCGCGGCATCATCCCGCGGTGCGAAGGCGCTTTGGGGATTGCCGACGGCTCGGTGCGGGACATCGCTCTGCTCTCCCGCGTGGGCAAGCCGGTCTGCTTTCTCATCGAGAGCATCGGGCAGCAGAGCGACGGCAGCCTCTGCCCGGTCCTTTCCCGCAGGGCAGCGCAGCAGCTGTGTATGGAGCAGTACATCCGCTCGCTGACTGCCGGGGATGTCATCCCTGCCCGGGTCACCCATCTGGAGGGTTTTGGCTGCTTTGTGGACATCGGCTGCGGCATCCCGTCGATGATTCCCATCGACTGCATCTCGGTTTCCCGCATCTCCCATCCTGCCGACCGCTTTTCTGCCGGACAGGACATCCGTGCGGTCGTCTGCGCAGTCGATGCCGACGGGCGTGTGACCCTCAGCCACAAGGAGCTGCTGGGCAGCTGGGAGGAAAATGCCGCCCTGTTTTCCCCGGGACAAACGGTGTCCGCACAGGTGCGCTCAGTAGAAAGCTACGGCATCTTTGTCGAGCTTGCTCCCAACCTTGCCGGACTTGCTGAGCCAAAGACCGGTGTCCGCACAGGACAGCAAGCCAGCGTCTACATCAAAAGCCTGATTCCCGAAAAAATGAAGGTCAAGCTGATTATCATTGATTCGTTCGATGCGCCTGCCCAACCGCTGCCGATGCACTATTTTATCCAGTCAGGACACATCGACCGCTGGCAATATTCCCCGGAATGTGCAGGCAAGCGAATCGAAAGCGTTTTCTCTCCCGTCGTTTAACAGCAAAAGGAGCCGAACCGATGGTTCGGCCTCCTTTTGCTGTCTGGCTTTGTTTTCCTTTTTGTGGTACAATTTTTTTAAAGAAAGCGCAGACTCCAACAGAAAGGAGAGAATGGATGTGGTAAAATATCCGTTGATTATTTTATTATGTTCCCTTGGTGCGATGATGCTCCTTGAGTCGAAACTGCTGTGCAAAATCATCTCCTTCTTTGTTGTCAAAAACAACGAAGCCAGCGACTACCGTCTGTCCTTTGTGCGGCTGCGCGGTCTTTTTTGTCTCATCGCTGCTTTGCTGCTTGCCCTTTTTCTGTAAGGTGGGATATTTTCCACCATTCCCCATGGAAAACGTGGAAAACACTCCTACCCCCTTTTCTATATCGGAAAAAAGTTGTCCTTCCCTTGCAGAAAACTTGCAATCCTCCAACCGTCTGCTGTATACTAAAAACAAATCGACCGACGGCACAAAAAGGAGGAGAAAAAGATGCAACCGATTCTAACCGAACGCTTAAAGCTGCGCCCGCCCTGCAAGCAGGATGCAGCACCGCTGCTTGCCATCCGCAACAGTCCCTTTGTCCTGCGCTACAACGCCATGCGTCCACTAACGCTGCCGCAGATGGAACAGCAGCTGGAGCAGCTGCACGACTCGATGCTGGTGCTGTCCTGCAAGGACAGCGGGCTTGTCATCGGCGCTGTCTTTTTCTCTCCCGACCGGATGCGCTATCAGACCGGTTCGCTCTGCCTTTCCTACTATCTAGGCGAGTCCTGGTGCCGGCAAGGCTATATGAGTGAGGCGCTTGCCGCCCTCATCCCGCAGCTGTTTGCGCAGGGCGCACAACTGCTCTGCGCACGGTGCTTTTCCCCGAACACCGCCTCCCGCGCGCTGCTTGCCAAGCTGGGCTTCCAACTGGAAGGTTGCCTGCGGCACGCCGTACTGGGGTATGGAGGGATCATCTACGACGACTGCCTGTATTCAATCCTGAAGGAAGAATTTTAATCTAGGAGGAATCTATTATGTCCGAAAAAAAACTGGGCCGCAACGACCCATGCTGGTGCGGCAGCCAGAAAAAATATAAACATTGCCACATGGAGATGGATGAACAGATCGACCGCTTCCGCCGCGAGGGTCACACCGTCCCCACCCGCCAGATGATCAAAACACCTGAGCAGATCGAAGGCATCCGCCAGAGCAGCCGCATCAACATCGCGGTGCTGGATTTGGTGGCGCAGAAAATCCACGAAGGGATGACCACCGAGGAGATTGACAAAATCGTCTATGAAGAAACCACCCGTTTAGGCGGCATCCCGGCTCCGCTCAACTATGAAGGCTTCCCTAAGAGCGTCTGCACCTCGGTCAACAACCAGGTCTGCCACGGCATCCCTTCGGAAAAGGTGGTGCTGCGCAGCGGCGACATCATCAATGTCGATGTATCCACCATCTACAACGGCTACTTCTCCGACTCCTCCCGTATGTTCTGCATCGGTGAGGTATCCGAGGAAGCAAAACAACTGGTACAGGTTTCCAAAGAATGTGTCGAGCTGGGACTCAAAGAGGTCAAGCCCTGGGGATTTTTGGGAGACATTGCACAGGCAGTCTCCGACCACGCCCATAGAAACGGCTACACCGTCGTCCGCGAAATCGGCGGTCACGGCGTAGGGCTTGCCTTCCACGAAGACCCGTGGGTCAGCTATGTTACGAAGCGCGGCACGGAAATGGCGCTTGCTCCCGGCATGATTTTCACCATCGAGCCGATGGTCAATATGGGTACGGACGAGGTTGGAACGCATCCGGGCAACACCTGGGAAATCTTCACGGCAGACGGCAAACCGTCGGCGCAGTGGGAAATCATGGTGCTTGTGACGGATACGGGTCACGAAGTGCTGTCTTGGTAAGCGGCTTCACCGCATATTCAGAAAAATCCCTGCATCACGCAAACGGTGCAGGGATTTTCTTACGCTTGCAATAATCGCGCCAGCAGCAGCGCCGTGTCGTCCATCTCCTGCGCCGTGTTGTAAAGCCCCGGCGAAAAGCGAATCGCGCCGCTTTGCAGCGTCCCCAACCACGCATGGACGGTCGGCGCGCAGTGCAGCCCCGCGCGCACGGCAATATCTGCTGCGTCGAGCGCATCCGCCAGCGCTCCGCCGTCATGCCCCGGCACGACGATGCTTGTAATCGCCATATGCGCCTGCCCATCATCGCAGAGGATGCGCACGCCGGGAATCTCCCGCAGCCGCGCGCGCAGGCGGTCGCACAGCGCCAGCTCGTATTCCTCGATTTCCGCTCGGTGCGCCCGCACGAACTTCAGCCCCGCGTACAGCCCCGCTATGCCGGGCAGGTTCACCGTGCCGCTCTCGTAGCGGTCGGGCAGCATGTCCGGTTGACGGACGCTCTCGCTCATCGAGCCGGTTCCGCCAAGCAGCAGCGGTTCAGGGTTCATGCCGTAGCCCAGCACAAGCAGTCCCGTGCCCTGCGGCCCCAGCAGCCCCTTGTGCCCCGGCATGGCCACCATGTCTGCGCACAGCACGTCTGGCGAAACGTCCGCCATCCCGGCCGTCTGCGCCGCATCCACCAGCAGGGGAACGCCGCGCTCCCGGCAGACCGCGCCCAGCTGTGCAATCGGCTGAATCAGCCCCGTGACGTTGCTGGCGTGGGCGATGATCACCAGTGCGGTTTTGCGGCTGATGACGCGGCGTAGAGAAGCAGGGGACAGGATGCCGCGTTCATCCGGCGCAAGCATATGCACCGTGATTTCCCCGCGCGAAACGTAGCGGTCGAGCAGCCGCATGACAGCGTTGTGTTCCGCGTAGGAGCAGATGACCTCGTCGCCGCGCCGCAGCGTGCCGGAAATGGCGAGATTCAGCGCTTCGGTGCAGTTTGCGGTGAACAGAATCCGCTCCGGATGATGCACACCCAGCAGCCGTGCGGCTTCCTCACGGCAGTGCTCCACCACTCGCCCCGCGCGCAGTGCCAGCCGATGCCCGCCGCGTCCGGGATTCGCGCCCATCTTCTCCTCCACGCCCGCCATTGCCCGAATGACCTCCGGCGGCTTCGGGAAGCTTGTCGCGGCATTGTCCAGATAAATCATCGACGCATTTCCTCCATCGTCCGCGAACCTCGGCGGGCGTTTTTTCATATTATTCTAATGGCGAAAAGGAGGCGGTAGAACCGATGAGGGAGGAGTTTTGCATTGCGGCGTTCCGTTCGCGTCAACAGGTGATGGCGTTTGAACGCGATTTGCGCCAGCACGGGGTTCATGCGTCGGTGATGATTACGCCGCGCGCGGTGGCGATGGGGTGCGGGCTGAGTGTCCGCATCGAGCGGGAGGATTTGCGCCGCGCTGTGCAGGTGTACCGGGCGACGAATCCGGGCAATCTGATTGGCTTCTATGACGTGTGGCAGGAGCCGACGGGCCGGACGACCGTGCGCCCGGCGGGAATTGAATAACCAAAACGCCGCCTGATTTCACAATGAGACCAAGCGGCGCTATTGTTATGCAATTGTACCTTTTAGTGCAGTTTCCGGCACACCTTGATAACTTCCTTGCCTGTGACCGTCGATTCCTGCCCAAGCGCGTCGTGGCCGTCCTTCATGCGGCGTGTGATGAGCAGCGTGTCGTCATCGGGCGCTTCGATGTCGCAGTAGCCGAGGCGCAGCAGGTCGGATTCCTGCCGATGGCGCAGCTTGTTCGCGACGTATTTCTGCAGCGACTTGTCTTCGCGCCCCCACGGGAAGGCGCGGCGATTCCACGGGTCGTGGCAGCCGGTCAGTCCGACCTCGTCGCCGTAGTACACCGTTGCGCAGCCCGGCAGCGCGCACAGCAGGTCGATGCAAAGTTTGTAGCGCCTCACAGCTAACTCGTACTCTTCCACGTTCAAGTGGACATGCTGCTGATCCGCCTTGCTCAGTTCCTGACATTCGCGTCCAGCAAGGATGTTCAGCGCACGGCAGCGGTCGTGGCTGCCGACGAGGTTCATCAGCGCGTAACGGAACTGCGCCGGATAAACTTCCTCCTGATGGTGAATCAGACGCACGAAGGTGCTGGCGGGCGTTTTGCCCATCACAAAGTCGAGAATCGCCTCGCGCACGGGGTAGTTCATCACGCTGTCGAGCGTGTCACCCGTGCAGTAGCAGCGCGTTTCGCCGTAAGCAACCTTGTTGCTCGCGTCCTCCCACACTTCGCCCAAGACAACGGCTTCCGGGTCGGCGGCCTTTGCGGCGGCGCGCAGCTTGCGCAGGAAGTCCACCGGTAATTCGTCCGCCACATCCAGCCGCCAGCCGCAGCTGCCCGCCTCAATCCAACGCGGCACAACACCCTCGTGCGGCTGGAACATGAACTTCTGGTATTCCGGATTGTCCTTGCGCAGCTCCGGCAGGGAGAGAATGCCCCACCATGCCTTGTAGTCTTCCGGATAGTGGTTGAAGGTGTACCAGTCGTAGTAGGGGGAGGATTGCCCCTGATAGGCGCCGAGCGTCGGATAATGCCCGAAGTGGTTGAAGTACACGCTGTCTTCGCCCGTGTGGGAAAATACGCCGTCGAGCATCACGCGGATGCCGACTTTCTTCGCCGCTTCGCACAGTTCGGTGAACTCCGTGTTCGTGCCGCACAGCGGGTCAACCTGCGTGTAGTCGCCCGTGTCGTAGCGGTGATTCGACCGTGCGCGGAAAATCGGGTTCAGGTAGATAATGTTGATGCCCATGTCCTTCAGGTAGGGCAGCTTCTCCTGAATGCCGGTCAGCGTGCCGCCGTAGAAGTCCAGTTCCTGATACTTGCCGCCACGCAGGTCGCCCACGCCCAACAGCTCTTCATCCCAATTCTGGTGGACATAGCGGTCTTTGCGGTCATCAACGGCTTTTGTTGGCGCATGGCGGAAACGGTCGGGGAAAATCTGGTAGATATTCGCCCCGTGGAAGGCTTCCGGCGTCTTGTAAGCCGGGTCGTAGAGCGTAATCTGGAAGGATTCCGGCTCGCCGTGGTCATACGCGACACCGACGCCGCCAAGTTTGTCCGGCTGGTTGCCATAGCGGATGGTGCGACCGTCCTTGCGGTAAATCAGGAAGTAATACCAGAAAAGCCCCGGCGTGGTCGGCAGGGGAATGGCAACTTCCCAGACATGCTCAGCGGTCGGCAGCATGGTGTAGCAAAGTTCTTCCGTCATCCAAGTGCGCAGGAC
>ENA-ORVG01002841-ORVG01002841.1-human-gut-metagenome-genome-assembly--contig:-NODE-2841-length-15268-cov-9.529218_pt1 | contig 15268 bp, 10 predicted proteins | sample MGYA00242091_ERZ509233 | MGnify/ENA primary metagenome ERZ509233 (study PRJEB26280, sample SAMEA2338840) | human gut metagenome | biome: human gut; feature: human-associated habitat; material: faeces... | reverse complement strand
ACACGGACATCACCTATGAGATCACGGTTCCCAACATCGTGCTGTCGAAGCGCGTCTCCGCTGCAAGGCCGTCGGTCATCTCGGGCGTGGTGAAGGATTCCGGCGGTTTGGGCATTATCGGAGCCACCGTTCTGATCAAGGGGACGACCGTCGGAACGACCACCGGTATCGACGGAGACTTTACCCTGACGCTCCCCGCCTCGGTCGACAACCCCGAACTGTCGGTCAGTTTCATCGGCTACGAAACCCGTGTCGTGCCCATCGGCTCGCGCACGACTTTCGACATCACACTGTCCAATTCGTCCATCGAGGTCGAGCAGGTCGTTGTTACGGCCCTGGGCATTAAACGTGCCGAGAAGGCGCTGTCGTACAACGTACAGCAGGTGGATGCTGATGCCGTCATCGCTAACAAGGATGTCAACTTCATCAACTCGCTCAACGGTAAAGTTGCCGGCGTGAACATCAACGCCTCGTCGGCCGGCATGGGCGGAGCCTCGAAGGTTGTCATGCGAGGCACGAAATCCATTTCACAGTCTTCGAATGCTCTTTATGTAATCGACGGCGTGCCGATGTTTACCAAGGCGATGGACGGCGGCACGGAGTTCGCGTCGCAGGGTACGACCGATCCCATCGCCGACATCAACCCCGAGGACATCGAGTCGATTTCGGTGCTGACAGGTGCCGCGGCTGCGGCATTGTATGGCTCGGACGCCGCCAACGGTGCCATCGTCGTCACGACTAAGAAGGGACAGGTCGGACAGCTCTCCGTCACCGCGACGGCCGGTGTTGAGATCATGAGCCCGCTGGTGCTGCCTGAGTTCCAGAACCGTTATGGCACGGGCAACCTTACTACGCCGATCAACGTGGCCAGTTACAGCTGGGGCAAGCGGCTCAACCGCGCCAACCGATACGGCTACGATCCCCGCGAGGACTATTTCCGTGCTGGCGTAGTCAATTCCGAGAGCGTTTCGCTTTCGACCGGAACGGAGAAGAACCAGACCTATTTCTCAGCCGCGGCCATCAATTCCGACGGTATCGTGCCAAACAACAGCTACGATCGCTACAACTTCACTTTCCGCAACACCACCTCTTTTCTGAACGACAAGATGAGACTGGACGTAGGAGCCAGTTACGTACTGCAGGAAGACTGCAACATGATCAATCAGGGAACCTACAACAACCCTCTGACGGGAGCCTACCTCTTCCCGCGCGGCGATGACTGGGCGGATATCGAAATGTACGAGCGCTACGATCCCATAGACAAGATTTCGAAACAGTACTGGCCGATGGGCGACGGCTCCATCACCATGCAGAACCCCTACTGGGCGAACTACCGCAACCTGCGCGAGAACCGTAAGGATCGTTACATGCTCAACGCGGCGCTGTCGTACGACATCCTCGACTGGCTGAATGTCTCGGGTCGCATCCGTCTCGACAACTCGCACAACACCTATACCGAAAAGATGTATGCGTCGTCGAACGTGCAGCTCACCGAGCAGTCTGCCAACGGCCTTTACGGCGTCACCAAGACGATGGATCGTCAGGTTTACGGCGACGCCCTGCTCAATATCAACAAAACGTTCGGTGACGACTGGTCGTTGCAGGCCAACATCGGCGCTTCGTTCTCGGATATGAAGAACGACGCTCTGAAGATCCGCGGTCCCATCGCCGACGGTACGTCGGGCGAGAAGCAGGGGCTGGCCAACGTTTTCAACATTCAGAACCTAAGCAACTCGACCAAGACCGTCCGCAAGCAGGAGGGCTGGCGCGAACAGACGCAGTCGATCTTCGCTTCGGCCGAGGTGGGCTACAAGGGCACCTACTACCTGACCCTCACGGGCCGCAACGACTGGCCGTCGCAGCTGGCGGGTCCGCATTCGAATGCCAAGTCGTTCTTCTATCCTTCGGTCGGACTTTCGGTCGTGTTGTCGCAGCTCATTCCTAACATGCCCGAAAATCTCTCCTATATCAAGTTGCGCGGTTCGTTCGCCTCGGTGGGCGTCGCCTTCGAACGCTACATTGCCAACCCGCTCTATTCGTGGAACGAAAGCGGCCTGTCGTGGAACACGCAGACGCAGTATCCCGCCTACCACCTCAAGCCCGAGCGCACCAAGTCGTTCGAGGTGGGGTTGACGATGCGCTTCCTCAAGCACTTTAACCTCGATTTCACCTACTACAATTCGCATACGTCGAACCAGACCTTCGACCCGCAGATCTCGGGCGGCACGGGTTTCTCCAAGATCATCATCCAGTCGGGTAATGTCCGCAACCAGGGTATCGAATTGGCATTGGGCTACCGGAATACCTGGCGCGACTTCACGTGGGATACCAACTACACCTTGTCGACCAACCAGAATAAAATCGTCTCACTGGCCAACAACGTTATCAACTACGCCACGGGTGAGCGCTTCTCGATCGACCGGCTCAATATGGGCGGTCTGGGCGACGCGCTGTTCCTGTTGCAGGAGGGGGGTACGCTGGGTGATCTCTACTCCCGCCGCGATTTGCGCTACGACGAGAACAACGCCATTTACATCGACGAGAACGGAAATGTGGCTACGGAGACGATTCAGGATGTAAAAAAATACGTCAAGCTGGGCAGCGTGCTGCCCGACGCCAACATGTCGTGGCGCAACGACTTCCGGTGGAAGAACCTGAACTTCGGTTTTATGGTTGCGGCCCGTTTGGGCGGCATCGTCTATTCGCGTACGCAGGCTATGCTCGACCAGTACGGCGTGTCAGAGGCTACGGCCGCGGCGCGCGATGCCGGAGGTGTGACGCTCAACGGCGGCGACGTGGTGGATGCCTACACCTGGTATTCGGCCATCGCGGGCGGCAATTCCATCCCGCAGTTCTACACCTATTCGGCTACGAACGTGCGCTTGCAGGAGGCTTCAATCGGCTACACGATTCCCCGCAAAGTGCTGCGCAACGTCTGCGAGATCACGGTTTCGATCGTGGGCCGCAACTTGTGGATGCTCTACAACAAGGCTCCGTTCGATCCGGAAAGCATCGCGACGACGGGCAACTACTATCAAGGTATCGACTACTTCATGATGCCGTCATTGCGCAACGTGGGATTCAATCTCCGTTTCAAATTCTAAAACAGCGACACGATGAAAGACAAAATGATAAAAGCGGCGCTCTCCTTCGCAGTCTTGTGCGGGTTGGGCGCATGCACCAAGAATTACCTCGACATCAACAGCAATCCCTATGAGGTGGACAAGGAGCAGATGGAGGCCAAGGACTACGCCATCGCCTCGGGACTCTCTGCCATGTTCGGTACCGTCGTCTCGACGGATGTCAATACGGCGCAGTTCACTGACTGTCTGCTAGGCAGTACGCAGGGCGGTTATTACGCTGATGCGAACAACGGCTGGACGAACACCATTTCCAAATACAACCCGACCGACAACTGGACGAACGTGTTCATGTACAGCGACAAAGTCATCCCGCAGCTGTACAGCAACATGTCGAACGTAGAGGGTATTTCGGAGGATCCGCTCGTTCTGGCCATCCTCAAGATTGTGAAGGTCTGCGTCCTGAACCGTGTGACGGACACCTATGGGCCGATTCCTTATTCCGAGATCGGAAGCACCGGTAAGATCCAGGTGGCCTACGATGACCAGCCCAAGGTCTATTCGCAGATGTTCGATGAATTGGACGAGGCGATCGCCCTGTTGGACGAGAACATCGACCGGAGTATCACGAGTACGACCGACCAGGTCTTCGACGGCACAGCCGTGAAATGGTGCCGTTTTGCCAACTCGATGAAGCTGCGGCTGGCCATGCGGGTGGTATACACCGATTTCGTAAGCTCGAAGGGCCTCTCTCCGCAGCAGTTGGGCGAACAGGCCGTGGCGCACTCTGTCGGTGTCATGCAGTCGAACGCAGACAATGCGCAGCTTTCGTCCCTGGCCTTCGGCAAGGACGGCAATCCGCTCTATACGGCATGCATGTACAACTCCCCAGCTGGGTCGGTGACGGGCGGCGATTCGCATGCTGCAGCTGACATCATCTGCTACATGAACGGTTATGAGGATCCACGCCGCGAGAAATATTTCAGCAAGGCGCAGTTCTCCGGGGACAACGCTCCTGAGTATGTGGGCATGCGTCGTGGTATCGCCATTCCAGCGCTCAGCACTGTGGGGCTGCTCTATTCAGGCGTCAACTTCGTAGACGGCATGGCTACTCCGTTGCAGTGGATGAATGCCGCCGAGGTGGCCTTCCTGAAGGCGGAAGCCGTCGGCGTGTTCGGCTGGAACATGGGTGGCAGCGCCAAGACCTTCTACGAGCAGGGCGTCCGCCTCTCGTTCGAACAGTGGGGTGTTGCGGGCGTCGACGAATACCTTGCCGGCACCACTCTTCCGGAATCCTACACCGACCCCAACGGCGGTGCAACCTCCTATTCTACACAGCTCTCCCAGCTGGGGGTGGCTTGGAACGACGGCGCCTCGAAGGAGGAGATGCAGGAGCGCATCATCATCCAGAAGTGGATCGCCAACTTCCATCTTGGCAACGAGGCGTGGGCTGATTTCCGCCGTACAGGCTTCCCGCACCTGATTCCGGCCATGGAGTCCGCCGTGGGCAATAACTCGCAGGGCATCCGGAACCTTACGCTCGGCGCCCGCCGCATGTCCTATCCTGCGGACGAGGCGACCAACAACCCGGAGAACTACGCCAAAGCCGTGGAGATGCTTGGTGGCTCCGACAACATGGCGACCCGCATGTGGTGGGACTGCAATCCGGCCGTCAAATAATCGCACACGCCGTTTAACCCATTAAAACGAAATTTGACATGAAGCGCATATTTATTCCGTTTTTCGCCACGGCGGCCCTACTGGCCTCGTGCAGCGACTGGACGGAAGTCGAACACAGAGATCTTTTGCCGCAGATGAATCAGAGCGATCCGGTTTTTCTGGCATCGCTCCGGGATTTCAAGGCCGGCGAACACTTGGTGACGATGATGATCGTCCGAGGAACCTCGACTGCTCCGAATCGGCAGAACCAGCATCCTATGTCTATGCCTGACAGTGTGGATTACCTGCTCATGACCGACGTCGATAACCTACATCCGGCGCTGATGGATGAGATTGCCGAGGTGCGCTCGAAGAAGGGCACCCGCACGCTCAACGTCGTGGACTACACGACGATCCGCAGTGCATGGGTCGCTATGAAGGAGGAATCTTCCGGTACGGAGCACGAGGGGGACTTTACGGAGGATAAGTTCGCTGAATACTGCAAGATCGAGACCGAAAAGCAGCTTGCGGCCTGCTCCCGGTATGGATTCGACGGCATCGTCGTCTCCTATCTGGGCGGTTACGACAGCAGTGTCGCCGCTCCGTTTGTGCTGGCGGCAGACACGTGGCGCCGCGACAATCCCGACAAGCTGCTCTTCTTCCGCGGATACCCTGCCTTTATCACGAGCATCGAGAACCAGACGATTCTTTCGGAGTGTGACTACGTCATCATCCTGACCGAGGGTGCCTCGTCGTCGGTGGCTATCTCCCGTATGGTGCGCGACCAGCTCGAAGAGGGCGTTCCGAGTGACCGGATCGTGCTAGAAGCCTCTGTGCCGTCGATCGCCGACGGCGGCAGCGACGCTCAAGTGGGCGCTTCGCTTCAGGTGGCCGCCCAGTGGGTGATGGATCCGAAAACCTCCCAGACTGTACAGTGCGATAAGCTGGGGCTCTGCGCATCGAACGCACAGGAAGACTATTTCAATACGCCAACCTACAAGAGAGTCCGCGAGGCGCTCGGCATCCTGAACCCCGAGCCCGAAGAGGAGTCCGAAAACAATCCTGAAAATAAAAACGACGATGAAAAATAAATTAGGATTCGCATTGTGCCTGCTCTTGGCGGCTGTATTCACGGGCTGCAAGGAGGATGAGGAGGGCAAACACCACTTCAGCAATCAGGTGTTCATCTCCGCAACGTCGTTCACCGACGACGTGTTTATCAAACGGGACAACCTCGACGTGACCCGGGAAGAGAGTTGCGACGTCACCGTCGCCATGGCCCAGCCCCGGGAGCGCGACATCACGGTCACGTTCGCCGAGGCTCCCGGTCTGTTGGAGCACTACCGGATGTTCTACGACGATCCGACGGCCGAATTGCTCCCCGCCAACGGCGGCTATTACGATTTCGCGGATATTTCGACTGTCATCACGGCCGGGATGGTGGAGAGTGCGCCGCTCACCTTCGCCTTTACGAATTTGGATAATCTGCCCATCGAGGAGAAGCAGCGCTACGTGTTGCCCGTACGCATCGTGTCGGCCGACGGCATGAATATCCTCGAAAGTGCCCGGACGGTCTATTTCGTCTTCTCGAAGGCCGCGCTCATTAACGTCGTGGCCGAGATGGAAAATAATTGCGCCTGGCCTGAGTGGACGGCCGACACCGAGGCGGTGAAGGACATGGAGACCTTCACGCTCGAAGCGCTCGTCTACGCCAACTCGTTTGACCGCAAGATCTCGACGATCATGGGCATCGAGGATACGTTCCTCATCCGTCTGGGCGACGATGGCCGTCCTACCAACCAGTTGCAGGTGGCCTTCGCCAAGAAGGTTTCGGAGGAGGAGACCTCGCCTGCACGCGGGAAGATTCCGGTCGAGGCCGACAGTCGTTACGACCTCAAGCAGTTCGTTTGGCATCATATCGCCGTCACGTTCGACCGCGGCACTATCTGCGTCTATATCGACGGCAAGCTGAAGGATACGGCCAAGGCCTCAGTATCCGGTACCGACGGGCAGGCAGTGATCATTGACAAGATCAACTTCGCCATTCCGCATTCCGATGAGACGGACGGCAAGGAGCGCTGCTTCTGGATTGGTCACTCGTACCGCCTCCAGTCGGACGGCGACTTGTTCTACGAGCGTCGTTTCGACGGCATGATGGGCGAAGTGCGCCTCTGGAACAAGGCCTTGACGTCCGAAGAGATCGCTTCCGAGAACCATTTCTACAAGATCGATCCCGCATCGGACGGACTGGTGGCCTACTGGAAGTTCGACGACAATATGAAGGGTAAAATCGTCAAGGATTATACCGGCAACGGCTTCGATCTGAAGACCGAGCGCGAAGTGAATTGGCAGAGCGTCGCGCTCCCCGAAGAGTGAGAGATTTATTACCTGAGGAATCGTAATACCTTAACTTTAATTTAACCTTTTTAATTAACCTAATCAACCAAACATGAAAAGAAAGTCATTTCTGATGCTTTTGGCGGGTATGTTCGCCATTTCATCGGGGGCTCTCGTCGGCTGCAACGATGACGACGATGATGTGAACAAAAAGAATTCTTTGTCGGTAACGCCCTCGTCTGCTATTGAGTTCAAGGCCGGCGACAATCAGGACGTTGTGCTGACTGTCAAGACTGACGCCAAGTCGTGGGCATTCGAGAAGAACGGCGAATGGATCGTCGCCAAGCAGGACGGTGACAAACTAACCGTGAACGCCCAGGCCAACACCACGGAGTCCGTACGTCCGGGCCGCATCACGATTACAGCCGGTAACGCCGAACCCGTCAACATCAACGTAAACCAGAAGGGGCTTGAAGTAGGTGAAATCGTACTGAGCATTTCGCCGTCGGATCCCATTGGGTTCGAGGCTACTGGCAATAAGGCCGTTGAGCTGACCGTTACGACCAATGCACCCGACTGGACGTTCTCCTACCCCGAGGAGTGGATGACGGCCGAGAAGCAGGGCGACAAGCTGACGGTCAACGCCAAGGACAATACGGGAGACGCCCGTGTAGGGCAGATCGTCGTGACGTCCAGCGAGGGTGAGAAGACCGCGAAGATCGCCGTATCGCAGAAGGCCGGCAGCGAGAATCCCGCCCCGGGCGAGGAGATCGTCGGTTCGCTCTCGACGGCCGATGATTTGAACATCCAGTTCGCTCACGATGCCGTGGAGCCCGTCAAGAAAACCCTGACCTTCACGCTGGAGAAGACCGCTACGGCTGAGACCAAGGTGAAGCTCGTCTTCGACGAACGCCATGTCGATGAGTACAACTTCGACCACGCTACTGAGTACGTCGTATTCCCCGAGAAACTCTGCACCATTGCGAACGACGGCGTGATAACCATCCCTGCCGGCGAAACCTCTGCGCAGATCGAGGTAACGCTCTCGCCGAGTGCTTCCGATCTGGAGTATGTTACCACCTACATGGTTCCCCTTCAGGCTGTAGCCCAGACGGAGGGTGTCGTCGTCAAAGATGAGGCTGAATACGTCGACTTCCTAGTTTCGCGCATTGGTTCGAAGAAGATCCGCAACATCTGTTACTTCGAGGTGAACGACTGCAATCCGCTCAACGCCATCGAGTACATTCTGGAGGACGGTCAGCCGTTCTTCGATGCCGTCGTGCTCTTCGCTGGCAACATCAACTGGGATGCTTCGAAACAGAAGGTTTACATGAACGCCAACCCCAACGTGCAGGCGCTACTCGACAACTCGGAGGAGCTGCTCCAGCCGCTGCGTAAGAAAGGTATCAAGGTGTTGCTCGACATCCTGGGCAACCATGACCAGGCCGGCATCGCTGGTTTGAGCGACTGGGGCTGTGAGCAGTTCGGCAAGGAGCTGGCTCAAATCTGTCTCGACTATAAGCTCGATGGTATAGGTTTCGATGACGAGTATTCGAGCTACTCCGGATCCGGAAAATGGTTCGCAGGCCCCAGCTCCCAGCAGGCCGCCCGTCTCTGCTACGAGACCAAAAAGGCGATGAAGGAATTGTGCCCCTGGGAGACCTGGGTACACCTCTATTACTTGGGCTATATCCAGTCCTCGCTGCCTTCGGTATTCATCGACGGTGTGGAGCATAAGCCGTCTGAATTCATTGACAACGTCTGCGCCGACTACGGCGGTGCAGCAAGACCGGTAAACGGTATGGGACTGAGCGGATGTGCCGGTAATTCCATCCAGCTCAACTATGGCAACTCCATTTCGTCTGAGAGTGCCAAGGCACTGATGAATCAGGGTTACGGCTGGATCATGTGGTTCGCATTCGATCCTTCCGGAACCGGAACAGTCAGCAACAACCGTTCGCACTCGCTCAAGCAGTTCCGCAACGTGGCACAGGGCTGCTACGAGCAGAACGTACTCGATCCCAAAAACGTCTACAACAAGATCGGCGAGGGGCAGTACGATCCCGCACCGCACCCGATCAACTAACCTGAAAACGAATGACGAGGTCGTGCGTCCCGGCTTTGGCCGGGATGCCGCCGACCGTTCGGCCGGAACCGGACGAAGCCGTTGTCCGGTTCGCCGGCAATGAACAAATCCTTAAAACCTGAATGACAAGATATGAAAATTTCGAAAATATTTCTTTTTACAGCTGCTGCGCTCGCACTCTGCGGAGCTTGCGATGACAGCGACGACAAGGTGGATCCTTCGACTACCGAAGACAAGATTTCCATTTCGCCGACGGAAGGCGTCGTGGGGAGCAAGGGCGGCGATGTTTCGACCATGGTTACCAGCTCGGGCGAGTGGACGCTCGAAGGCGCCGAGAACGCTTATGTGACCCCTTCGGCCGCTAAGGGCAAGGACGGCGACATCGTGGCCTTCACGGTGAAGGCCAACGACAAGGAGGAAGACCAGGTCTTCACTTATACGTTCGCGTGCGGCAAGAAGACCGCTCCTTTCAAGATTACGCTTAAGAAAAAGGCCTCCGAGACCGAGGAGCAGCTCGAACTCTTCTATGCCGAGGAATCGAACATCATACCCCGCGAAGGCGGTAAGGTGACGGTGCTGGTTACCAGTTCGGGCGCGTGGACGCTCGAAGGCACGGCCGATTTTGTCCATCCTTCCTCAACCTCGGGCGAAGACGGCGCTGAAGTGGTCTTCGAGGTGGATCCCAACGAAACTGAGCAGGAGCGGAGCGCCGACTACGTCTTCAAGATGGGCAGCAAACAGGTCGAATTCCAGATCGTCGAGAAGGGCGAGGTGCCCGAGACCATCGAGATCACCTCGAAGGCGGAGATGCGTCTGGCCTATACGGCTGAGGAACGTCTGGCCGTAGAACTGTCGACGAATGTTAACTACCGCGATCTGACGGCCGAAATCGTATCGGAGGCCGAAGGCTGGCTGAGCTATACGATCGCCCGTCCCACTGAGGGCGGCGCCGATACCGACGTTACGGCCTATTTCTCCATGGCTAAGAACGACGGCGAGACTCCGCGCGAGGCTACCGTGACGATCAAGGGCGTGAAGAACGGCGCAGCCGTGCTGAAGGTAACCCAGCTTCCCCAGTCGAAGATTGAGCCCGAGAAGCTGGCCTATTTCCTGGATGTGGAGGCTCAGACGCTCGATATTCCGGTAACGGCCAATGTCGAGTTCGACGTGACGGTGGGTGAGGGTGCCGACGGCTGGTTTACCTATAATAATGCCGACGATAGCGGCCTGCACTTCACAGTGGAGGCTCTGGTTGACGGATCTGCCCGCAGCTGCGAGGTCGTGCTCACCGAGAAGAACGCTCCCGACAATGCAGAGCCGCTGACGGTCAACATCAAGATTTCGCAGAAGTCCAAGGGACTGATTGAGTGCGTGGCCGACATGCGTCGCGCGCGCTGCTACTTCCCGTATCTGAAGAATGCCAATGCGCTCAACGCTCTGAAGAACGGAGCCATGGAGGCGCTGGTCAATATTCAGGATACGCGCGTAGCCGGTTCGTTGTCTACTATTATGGGTATCGAGGGGAAATTCCTCCTCCGTCTGGGCGACATTGGTGTGCCCTGGAACCAGATTCAGCTGGCCATGAGCGGCGGAAACCGTACGGATGCCAAGCTGGAACTTTCCGAACTGGATCGCTGGTACCATGTCGCAGTAACGTGGGACGATACCTTCGCTTATTTCTATGTTGACGGAGAACTTTTGTATCAGGCCGGTATCTCCAATTACTCCGGTTTCAATCTGGGTGTGGCATACGGAGGCAGTGAGAGCGACTGGAACCGTGCCTTCTGGATCGGTTACGCTTATAATGCCGACCGTTTCTTCCCCGGTTACATGGCCGAGGTGCGCGTATGGAACCGCACCTTGACCAAGGAGGAGATCAATGCCGAGAACCACTTCTACTCCGTTCCGGTGGATTCGGAGGGTTTGGTAGGCTACTGGAAGCTCAACGACGGTGCCGGTGCAATCGTCAAAGACTCGTCGCCGTCGGGCAACGACATGGTGGGCGAAATCAATGTCCGCTCTTCAAACGGCCAGCAGATTGGCGACGAGGGTATGAACTGGGTGGAGATGAGTCTGCCCTAATTTCGAGCGGATAAAATAAGCGTTGCCTGTCCGTCGGGAACGACGGTTCGTGTGTGGCAGCTGAATCCCATTCTGCTATGGGATTGAAAGAGCGTAACGACTCGATTTATCGAGTCGTTACATTCTTTATACAGTAGAGAAGGCAACAGGCTATTTTCAGCCTATTGCGTTCAAATACCGCATTTCAAATAACCTAGCACGTGATACAAAAAAATTTCGAACAAGTCTCTTTGTTAAAAGGCAAGGCTGTATTTCGCGATTATCGCATTATATCAGAATAAATAATATTTAGTATAAACATATAAAAAAGTTGTTTATGTCGGAGCAAATCCGTATGTTTATAATGCTTTAAGCATTCTTCTATTTGTGTATTATGCAATCTCTTAGCCATCTTAAACATTCTCCTTTGAAATGGGGTGCGTCATTGTACTTTGCGATGGGTTCGCCGTTTGTCGTTCTGCACATGGTCTCGGCAGTTCTGTACAAGGAGCTGGGGATCTCGGATGCTCAGATAGCGTTCTGGACGTCTCTGATCATGTGGCCTTGGACGATCAAGTTCCTGTGGAGCTGTTCCTGGAGTTGTACCGGACGAAGAAGTTCTGGGGCGTCGGGAGCCAGATGCTGAGCGGTGTTCTGTTCGGCGCAGCGGCCCTTTCGCTTCAGCTTCCGCTGTTCTTCGCGGTCAGTGTTGTTGTCTTTGCCGTTGTTGCCTTCAGCGGTGCTATGCACGACATCACGGCCGACGGGGTCTAAATGTCGGAGCTTCCGCCGGCGTCCCAGGCTAAATACATCGGCTGGCAGGGTGCGTTCTACAATTTTGCGAAACTGGTTGCCCCAGGCGGTCTGGTGTGGCTTGCGGGGTGGCTCTGCGACGGCTTCTCGGCCGTCGGCGCGTCTTCTTACGACGCCTCTGTTCGTTCGTGGACGGTCGTTCTGTTGCTCCTGTGCGCCGCGCTCGTCGCTTTGGGTCTTTACCATCTCCGCGCGCTTCCTTCAGGCGGCTCAGCTGCGGGAGGGCCTGTCGGGCCTGCGTGAGGTCATCGGCGCTTTTTTCACGAAGAGACACATCTGGTATTATATCGCGTTCATCATCCTGTATAGATTGGGCGAGGGCTTCGTGATGAAGATCGTTCCTCTGTTCCTCAAGGCGGATACCGCATCCGGGGGCTTGGGTCTTACGAACCAGCAGATCGGCCTTTACTACGGGACTTTCGGCGCGGGGGCGTTTCTGCTGGGCTCGCTTTTGGCGGGCTACTACATCGCCCGACGTGGTCTGCGGCGCACTCTTTTCACGCTGTGCTGTATCTTCAACCTGCCGTTCGGGGTCTACGCCTTGCTTGCATGGTTCCAGCCTTCGAGCCTGTGGCTCGTGGGCGGTGGCATCGTCGTGGAGTACTTCGGCTACGGATTCGGATTCGTGGGCCTCACGCTGTTTATGATGCAGCAGGTCGCTCCGGGGCGTCACCAGATGGCGCACTACGCTTTCGCTTCGGGTATCATGAACCTCTCGGTGATGCTCACGGGCATGGCCTCGGGTTTCCTGAGCGATATGCTGAGCTATAAATTTTTCTTTGTTGCCGTGATGCTGGCCACCGTTCCGGCCTTCGTAATCACGAAGCTGGTTCCATTTACCTATGACGACAAACCAAACGACAAGTAATATGAATGCACTGAAAATTGCGGGCGAGCCTTTGCCCGATATGCCGTGGGAGGAGCGCCCTGCGGGTTCGAAAGAGGTCTTGTGGCGTTACACGCAGAACCCGATCATCGGCCGCGACGCCCTGTCGACCTCGAACAGTATTTTCAATTCGGCCGTCGTGCCGTTCAAAAAAGGCAGGTACAACTACGCCGGCGTTTTCCGCTGCGACGACACGAACCGCCGCATGCGCCTGCACGTCGGCTTCTCGGCCGACGGCCTGAGGTGGGACATTGACGAGGCCGACTTCCGCCTGACGGGTGCGGACCCCGAGATCGGACAATGGGTCTACGGCTACGACCCGCGCGTGACGAAAATCGGCGATAGATACTATGTGACGTGGTGCAACGGCTACCACGGCCCGACCATCGGCGTGGCGTGGACGGAGGATTTCGAGACGTTCCGCCAGCTGGAGAACGCCTTCCTGCCCTTCAACCGCAACGGCGTGCTCTTCCCCCGGAAGATCAGCACGATCATGACCACCAGGGGGATCAGAGCCAGCAGAGAGGGCGCCTGAATGATAGACCAACTACCTAATTCCATATCTGTTTCTCCCTTCTGTCCGCCCCGGTCCAGACAGGCAGGCCGGGACGGCTCACACATATTGTTTTCTCCCTGTCCTCAGACAGGTCCTCCGCTCTCGCGCCGGATGACCGCCCCCTTTCTCCCTCCGGCAGACCTGCCCTGGCGCAGGGCGAATTCGCCCCCCACCAGCACATGGCAGATGCCCTCCGGCTTCCGCACGGAATCGGTGAACTCCGAGGTGTCCCGGACCCGCTCCGCGTCAAAGACTGTGATATCGGCGATCCGGCCCTCCGCCAGGGTGCCCCGGTCCCTCAGGCCCAGGATGTCCGCCGGCAGGCCGGTCAGCTTGTACACCGCGTCCTCCAGCGGCATCAGCTGGTGCTCCCGCACCAGCCGCAGGAAGCGGGGGAAGGTGCCGAAGCTGCGGGGATGGGGGTTGGTCCGGGTGATGGACCGGTCATAGGAGAAGCCGTATCCATCGCTGCCCAGTGCGATGCGCATGTCCCTCATGATGTTCAGCATGTCGTCCTCGTTGATGCAGAAGTAGATGCAGGCCACCGAGCCCTCGCAGGCGGACAGCACATGCATCACTGTGTCCACCGGGGACAGCCCCAGCTCCTCCGCCAGCTCCGCCACGGTCCTGCCCTCCCACTCCGGGTGGTAGCCGTGGGTGCCGGAGACCATCACATGGGCCGGGCCGCCCCGGTCCTCCATCTCCGCCGCCGTCTCGTCCTTCAGCCGCTGGTCGGGGGCCTTGACCCGGGCCACCAGGGCGGACACGCCGCCGTCGTGGGCCCACTTGGGCCACAGGGCGGTCATAGAGGTGGAGGTGGCGGTATAGGGGTACTGGTCGCAGGTGACGTTCAGCCCCTCCCGCCGGGCGGCCGCCAGCTTGTCCAGCAGCTCCCGGGAGCGCCCCCACTGGGGCCTACCCATCAGCTTCAGGTGGGAGATCTGCAGGTGCACTCCAGAGCGGCGGGTGATGTCCAGCATCTCGTCCACTGCCTGGAAGATGCGGGGCCCCTCGTTGCGCATATGGACGGTGAGCAGGGCGTCGTACTTCTTCAGCACCTTGGCCAGCTCCACCAGCTCTTCCCGCTTGCAGAAGGCGCTGGGGGGATAGATCAGCCCCAGGGACATGCCGAAGGCGCCCGCCCTCAGCTCCCGCTCCAGCAGGTCCTTCAGCCGCTCCATCTCCTCCGGGCCGGGGTCCCGGTCCACAAAGCCCATCACCGCCCCCCGCAGGGTGCCGTGGCCCACCAGCTGGCCGTAGTTGGCGGTGCAGCCGTGGGCCGCCACCGCCCGGGCATACTCCTCCACCCCGTACAGGCCGTCCAGGCTCCGGTCCTTCTCGTTGAGGACCACCTGACTGAACATGCTGGTGTCATCAAAAAAGTATTGGACGATCTCCCGGCTGTTCTCCGGCAGGCTGGGCAGGATAGAGGTGCCGCAGTTGCCGGTGATCTCGGTGGTGATGCCCTGGTGCAGCTTGCTCTCCGGCTCATAGTCCACCAGGGGGCAGGCGTCAGAGTGAGTGTGGATGTCGATGAAGCCGGGGGCCACCGCCAGTCCGGACACGTCCACCACCTCCCGGGCCTCCTCGCCGCCCTCCGGGGCGATGCGGGCGATGCGCCCCTCCCGGATGCAGATGTCAGCGGCATAGGGCTGGGAACGCTTCCCGTCCACCACCGTGCCGCCCCGCAGGATCAGATCATACATAGGGATACCTCCATTCTTTCTGCTGTCTCGCTTGTCTGTTGGGATGCAAAAGGACGCACCTGCCCGGCGGGGCGTTCCGTCCCG
>ENA-ORVG01002840-ORVG01002840.1-human-gut-metagenome-genome-assembly--contig:-NODE-2840-length-15270-cov-16.996714_pt1 | contig 15270 bp, 10 predicted proteins | sample MGYA00242091_ERZ509233 | MGnify/ENA primary metagenome ERZ509233 (study PRJEB26280, sample SAMEA2338840) | human gut metagenome | biome: human gut; feature: human-associated habitat; material: faeces... | reverse complement strand
ATCTATATGCCATATATGCGACACAGCCACTTCGTTCTTTTTGGAAAGATCTTGCAAAATGCAACAGAGAAGAATTTGCTAAAAGTGGAACGATAGGAAAATATATTGAGGCAAGAGAGCTGATTATAGCATTACCGGAAGGCTTGTATCATTATGAGCATGATTATCTTATCAAACATTTTGCTACGGATTTCAAGAAAAAGTATGGTGTGGACTGCTATGCAGCCCTGCATCATAACAAAAGAAAGACAAACTTTCATATTCATCTGATATTTGCAGAGAGGACGAAACTGGAAAAGCCGGTTGTTAAGGTAGCATCAAGAAACATGTTCTATGATGAAAGAGGGAAACATGTGCGTACTAAGAAAGAGATATTGGATGCAAGTGGTGACATCCGTAATGGCTGTAAGATTATCAGAAAAGGCGAGGTCTATGAGAAAAAAGAGTTTTCTATAAAAGTCGATAGATTTAAAAAGGATTCATTTCTTGATGAGGCAAAGGTGTTTTTTACAAATGAAATAAATCAGCTTGTGCTGCATGAAGAGGATAAACTTAAAGTCTTTGATAAGAACAGTCCATATCTTGCTACTAAAAAAATAGGCAAAAATAATCCAATGGAAGAACAAATAAAGGCTGACAATGAGGTACGACAGGAATGGAACAGGACTGTTGACAGAGCAATTGTAAGCGGAGTGTCAGAAGAGGACATATCAAGGATAAAGAAGAATGAAATAACAGAAAAGGTAAGGTATTCCATAGATTTATATGGAGACAGACCGGATCTTCTTGCAAGTATTATAAAGCTTGCTATTGCAGTGCTTGAACTTCTTATTAATCGCATTATGCTGGCTGCGGTTGGTGTGGCGGAAAAGATGCTGGATATTGTGCCAGAAGAAAGTAGAAATATTGAAGCTAAGACTTATCCAACAATGCCAACAATGTCACCACTTGCAAAAAAATACCTAAGTCTTCAGAATATCTATGATGAATTACAAAAGCAAAATGAAGCAATATTTGCGCAGGAGCATAAACGCAGCGAGCTGGAGATAGAATTGTCAGAATGTAATGGTGCATTTAAGGCACGAAAGCGTGGAGGGTTGCAGAATCAAATATATGAACTGAACAAACAGATTGATAATATGAAACGCTATTTGTCATCTATTGTGCAACGACATGGTTATGATAATGTAAGGGATTTTTATAGTACTTATTATGCGGCTAAAGGTGAATATGCTGATTATGTGAAAGATGTTGAGGAATGGAATGTTAATCACGTTAAAAAGAATGAGAATATTCCAACTGAAGAGAATAGGACAGATAGATATCAGATTGGCGAGGAAAGGAATTTTATGAGAGATAAAGACAAAGAATATTTAATCAAAAAAAGATGATGTAATAGAGTGCTCTGGAGTGCTTGAGAAATTCAAGTTGAGATTGAAAAAATATCAGTATGCATGATATAATACTATATTATGAGAAGTTAAGTGAATATTGTGGTGGATAGGAGAATATTACATTGACAGTAAGTTATGATAAGCTTTGGAAGCTGTTAATAGATAAAAAAATCAGCAAAACGCAATTGGTACATAAGAGCGGTATAAGTACAAATGCTATGGCTAAAATGGGAAAAAATCAATTTGTCAGATTGGAAGTGTTAATTAGGATATGTGATATTCTCCATTGCCGGATAGATGATATTATTGATTATTCTATGGATGTAGAAACAGAACGAGGAGGTAACTCTTATGAAATCTAATTTTGACTTTTTACAAACAGAGTTTCCTGTTTTATCAACGTTTGGTTGTCAGGCTGAAAAGTATTGCTTTTCTGATCCTAATTCATGCCTTATGAAATTGGGAATGATAGGGGAGAGCATTGTTAATTTAATGTTTACTTATGACAGAATCCAATTGCCATATGATAATACGGCAGTTACAAGAATAGATACTCTTCAAAGAGAGGGATTGCTAACAAGAGATTTAACGGATATTTTACATGCTCTTAGAAAAGCCAGAAATAAAGCTGTGCATGAGAATTATGATTCTGAATCAGAATGTAAAATTCTGCTTCAAATGGCTTATAGTCTTTGCGAATGGTTTATGCAGACTTATGGAGATTGGAATTATCAGCATCATGATTTTATTATGCCTGAATTAGAAAATAAGAGAGTTTCGGTTACAAAGGAAGAGAAAGCTGCAGAAGAGAGACAGGCAGAAGAACTTACAAAACAGGCAGAACAAAAAGCAAGTACAGCAGAAGCTATTTCTAAATCAGAGCGTCAGAAGCAGGCTGGTAAAATGGCAAGTCAGCGCCCTAAATCAGAAGCTGAAACTAGATATATTATTGATGAACAATTGCGTCAAGTAGGCTGGGAGGCAGATACAGAAAATCTTCGTTATTCTAAAGGAACTCGTCCGGCAAAAGGACATAATATGGCTATTGCTGAATGGCCGACAAATTCTTCAGTAGGACAGAGCGGACGTGTAGACTATGCATTATTTGTTGACACTAAGTTGATAGGTGTCATCGAGGCAAAAGCAATACATAAGGATATTCCGTCTGTTATTGATTATCAGGGAAAAGAATATCCGCGTAATATTCGTAAGGAAGATTCAGAGTATCAGATTGGAGAATGGGGTGAATATAAAGTACCATTTACTTTTGCTACCAACGGAAGACCATATCTAAAGCAGCTTGAAACAAAGTCAGGAATATGGTTTTTAGATTTGAGAAGCCCTGCAAATAATCCGACAGCTCTTCATGGGTGGATTAGTCCTATGGGAATGGTAGAATTGCTGGAGAAAAATCCTCAAGAGGGTAATTCAGCATTGAAGGCATTGCCATATGATTTTCTTACAGATCCTAATGGGTTAAATCTGCGTGAATATCAGTTAAATGCGATAAAAGCGGCAGAACAGTCAGTTATTGAAGGAAAAAAGAATATCCTTTTAGCTATGGCAACAGGAACAGGAAAAACACGTACTGTACTAGGCATGATTTATCGCTTTTTAAAGACGAACCGATTCAAACGCATATTGTTTCTTGTTGACCGTACTTCTCTTGGGGAACAGGCATCAGATGTATTCAAAGAAATAAAGTTGGAAGACTTAATGACACTTGATGAGATATATAATATCAAGGGACTTGAAGATAAAAATATTGATAAAGAAACCAGAATACAGGTGGCAACTGTTCAGAGCATGGTTAAGCGTATTCTATATAATGATGGAGAAACTATGCCGGCGGTTACAGACTATGATCTTATTATCATAGATGAAGCACACCGCGGATATATTCTTGACAAGGAAATGGGCGACACCGAAATTTTGTATCGTGACCAAAGAGATTATCAAAGCAAATATCGAAGTGTGATTGAATATTTCGATGCGGTGAAGATTGCACTTACGGCAACACCTGCACTTCAGACGACAGAAATTTTTGGACAACCAGTGTTTAAATATACATATAGAGAAGCTGTCATAGAAGGATATTTAGTAGATCATGATGCTCCTCATCATTTGGAAACAAAACTCAGTACAGGTGGAATTCACTACAAATCGGGTGATACAGTTATGATTTATGATCCTGTGACAGGTGAAATTACAAATAGTGAGTTGTTGGATGATGAATTAGATTTTGATGTTGAACAATTTAATCGGCAGGTTATTACAGAGAATTTCAATAAGACCGTTTTAGGCGAGATTGCTAGAGATATAGATCCTGAGAATCCAGAAGAACAGGGAAAAACTCTAATATATGCAGTTGATGACCAACATGCAGATATGATTGTATCAATTTTGAGAGATATTTATTCGGAATATGGGGTCTCTAATGAGGCTATTATGAAGATAACAGGTAGCGTTGGAGGCGGCAATCCTAAGAAAGTGCAGGAGGCTATAAAACGTTTCAAGAATGAGAGTTACCCAAGCATTGCAGTAACAGTGGATTTGTTGACTACAGGAATTGATGTGCCGGAAATTACAACATTAGTGTTTATGCGTCGTGTGAAATCACGTATTTTATTTGAGCAGATGTTGGGGCGTGCTACTAGATTATGTCCGAAAATACATAAGACGCATTTTGAAATATACGATCCTGTAGGGGTATATGATTCTTTGAATGATGTGAATACGATGAAACCAGTAGTGGTTAATCCAACAACAAGCTTTACTCAGTTATTAGATGGTCTGTCTGAAATAAATGATGATATGCTGAAACAGCAGTATCAGATGAAGCTGAATCAGAATCCCCGGTATCCATAGCAGCACCGATAATACTCTCTGCATCCAGCAGATTCTTTTCGGCTTCTACTGGTTTACCTTCTTTTAATGCAATTATTCCGGCGGAAAGCCGGCAGCAGCCATAATCCAAAGTATTGTTGCCTTCGTTATCTGTTACAAGAGTATCATATTGATTAAGGACAAGCCGTGCAAGCTCTAAATCACCAGCAAGTATTAGCATATTTACAAGGTTAAGCATCTGTTGAAGCATATCGTGCGTTTCAATTATGCCGGTGTCAGCATATGAAATTCTTATTTCAAATGCCTTGTGTAAGGCTTCGGTCGCTTTATCAGCTTTTTTAAGTGCAAGATATACATTGGACAGATTGTTGTAAAGATTTGAGAGTAGATTGATATAGCGTTTCTGATTCATGGTGTTCATAGTGTCATCTTCATTTTCAAGCAGGTGTATAGCTTTTTCACGCTTTTTTACAGCCACATCATAATCCTTTCTCATGTATGCAAGCTCTGCTTTATAGTCTAAAAGTAATGCTCTGTCACAGACAGAATCGATATGCTCCTGTTCCATAAGGCATGATATCCGGTCAGCCAGTTTTGACATATAATCCCTGACAGAGTATTTTTCAAGATATGGAAACATATCCTGAAGGAATAACAGATAACAGGCAGAATTATCATTGATGATGTTTTCTACAACACTTATCATAGCCTGTATCGTATTATCGGGCTTTCGGACTTCTAAGCCATGCATCAAGCAGATTGAGTGAAGACTGTTTACAAGTGTCTGACAATTGGAAATGCAAGGATTTAATTCCTCATATATGATTTCCTGTATCAGAGGATGCAGGTTTATTTTCTTATTCTCTATGTCATCCGTTATAAAACCATATCGGGCAAGATAATTAACATCATGCAAAGAGGCGAGCTGCAGCCAGTTCCTGAAATGATTCTTATATACGCCGGATACCGGAAGGATTGACAGGTTCTTAAGTATATCGGTTTGAGAAGAGTTAAGCCGGCTGATCTGCATAAGAATACGCAAATGTTCAATCATAAGCCCATCATGATAATCCCCATCTTTATATAATTCCACATTTTCACTATCTGTGATATTAATCCCACACTGCTTTAATTCATGCAGTAATTCATCAGGCTCAAGACCGCCTGCTGCAAGTGAAAGAGCTGATAATACGACAGTCAGGGTGTGGGAATGAACTTCTCTTATTATCTGTTTAACTGTTTCAGTATCATTATCCGAATAAGGACAATGCGAAGCAAAAAGCTGTAAAAGGTCTTTTTCAGATGCTATCTCTTTAATCTTAATCGAAGCATATTGTTTTACTTCACAGCGTGTCGTGACAAGCAATTCAAAATCATTCTTTACAAATTCTTTGAAAAAAGCATCATCCTTAGGAAGTGCATTAAAGTTATCCAGTATCACAAGGCTGTCCTGATGCAGGGAGCGTAGCAGTCGGTAATGTGAGTCAAATAGAGCATCCTCATCCATATCTGATGTATCATCTGAAAATTCCATGGCTGCAATGTCTTTTCGCAGGCTGCCGGAATAAAACAGGTAGATGATATTGGTATATTTCTTTTTATTCCTGCTGGCATAATATTTTGCCAGTTCACTTTTTCCTATTCCTGCGATTCCATTTATGAAAACAACGGATTCAGAAGCAAGCAGTCTGCCACATTCTTTTATCTCATCATTTCTTCCGATGAATTCTTTTACAACAGCCGGCAAACGATTACTTAGAAGAATGTCAGTAAGCTCCGGTGAATACAGGTTCTTTCTGTTATGGTCAGATAATATGGCGTAAAGCATAACATCTGTAAAAAATGTGGCATTATCATCAATGGCAATTAATTCATCAGCTTTGGTAATGCCAATTATTTTTCGGCTGTTATTAATCATATCTTCCAACAAATATCTGGTATTAGAAACATTTATAAGATTAGGAATAATCTTGTTCTTAAAGTCCGTAATCATCTGATTACGCCCGGTATCATTTTTGTATTCATTCAGAATATCTACAGGAACAGGTCTTGCTCCATTACACCAGCGGCTGAATGTGATGTTATCATCTGAAGCTTCACCATAGTCAGAGGCTTCATCCAACAGGCAGAGCGAAAACAGGTCACGCACAAGCCGGTGCTGTGGGTAAGTCTTTATTTTATTGTCAAGTAATGCACCTGTCACATGTGCAAATGTCAATTGATTTTTCATACTTTCTCCATGTCTATGTCAACTTCCAGTCAACATGTCGTCAATGTGTTTCATTCTCAAAATTTACTATCATTATCACAACAAAACATAGCCAGCAGACAGCAGAAGATATCTGAAATGGCTATAAATATTATAACATATGACAAACATATGTTCTACAACTTTTTTGTACATTGAAAACTAAATGAGCTTTATCATATGCCAACAGAACCAGCGAAGATGTTTCCGGTAGGAAACGGAGCGGGTGAAGACACTTCCGTCAAGGGTGGGAAACGGACTCGAACAGGAGTAGCCCACAGGTCACGAAGCGATTCGGGGGACTAAAGGTCAGCTGTGAGACTGACAACATGTGATATGCAGAAAGCCAAATGAAGTATCTTTCAACGGTATGATTATCACAATTGAGATTTCGGTAAAAGAAGGTGATATGTTTAGTATTTTAAGAAGGGGGTGTTTACACATGGCAAAAGAATTAGAATTAGCCAAGAAACTGGCTGTACTTGGGTGGATTTTCCGCAAGGGACTGATTACCGAAGATGATTACAGTAGAACAAGAATTCATATTATGAGTGAATATGATGTTATAACTTTTATGACAGCATAGCCGCACATTCGTTAACATTTATATTTTGAATTATAGTGTAGGCAGTAGCAGAAATGATGTTACTGCCAATTTATTTTATACAGACAGATTTTAGGGAAGGAGCGTTTTCTATGGATGAAAAACAGGTAGAAGTAATAAAGAAAGTGGATGGTCCTGTTATCAGAGACCGCAGAAAGATGGGAAAACCACTTACTATTACAAGAAAAAGAGTAGCAGCATATGTCCGTGTCAGCACGAATGGAGAAGAGCAGATACAGAGCTTTAATTCACAGAAGCAGTACTATCAGGATAGAGCAATTGATAAGGGAATGCCGATTGAGCAGGTTCAAAAGCTATTAGGACACAGCAAAATAGATACAACCATGCAATATGCGATGGTAGACCAAGAAAATGTGAAACTATCACACAGAAAATTCATTAGCTAAGCTGTCAAATCACGGAAAGTCGAGCAGATTGACTTGGAGGTGGCAGCATGAAAATAGAGAACAGAAAAAAACTTGGTGATGTGATTAAAGAGTACAAAGAAAAAAATACAGATAATAAGTATAAGCCTGTTGCAGTTGGCAGATATGGAATAAGAAAAAGAGAAGATATTTATTCGAAGGAACTTGCAAAGGATTATTCAAAAAACAAGTTAATTTATAAGAATACACTTACGGTTGGAATGGGTTCTAAGCAAATTGATATAGGTATTCTAACTGAGGATGAAATTTATGCTGTATCACCAGCTTATCATACTTTCAGAATAAATAATATTGATGCGAATTATCTACGTTATTGTTTAGACGCATGTAATGCAGATATCTGATGTAACAGATTCCGTTATTTGTATGCTCTGCAGAAATAGAGCAAGTAAGAATGATTTTGATATTTACTCTGATGGTAGTGGAATTTCGGATATGTTTGGTCAGCATAGCAGATCATATAGGATGAGTATAAGAAGGATATGTATCTATAGACTATCTGCTCGGACTTGAGAAGAACATGAATTTAGATGTTACAGGACTTGATACAGAACAGATTTGGATTTTTACTGACCTTGCGGAACATTTTCGCAAAGAGAAAAAAGCAAGATAGAAAATCCATTTATAGAGTATAGATTCTTACAGTGATGATTTTGCTCTGTCTGTTTGTCTGACTTTTTTTTGAGAAAAAACTTTTTGTTTTTATTATTATTTTTTGTCAGATTGTCTGACATTTTTTGCAAAAACTTTTTTGTATATTTTCATATGTATCTTGTCAGACTTATTTTTATATAATTAGCGCGAGAAAAATTATATAAGATACATAAAAGTATAAACTCTTTTTTATATTTCCTTTATTGCAGGTATTCCGGCACTGATTTGTATAGGAAAAATGTATTTAGATCATACAAATGAGATGTACAGTTATTGCTCAGGATTGTCTTATTACTTTTACATTGTTCATTTGCCGGTTGTTGTATTGTGTCAGTATTTTATTTCGTTAACAGGTATTGGATGTATATATAACTTTGTGCTTTCTTTTGTAATATCAGTAATTATAACATGTGGCATGTGCTTTACCTTTTGCGGAGGAAAAATAATTTTTGAAGTGAAATAGCAACGATACGGAACTGTGTACCACGATGGGATTTTACTCGGTAACCTACGGAGATAATGACGTCAAGGTTATAGCAATCTACATTATATTTTTTGCCATCTGTGGCAGTGTAGGCAAATTTTGCCAACACTGAATTTTTATCTAATTCCCCCCTCTTTGAAAATGTTACGTACATGTTTTACTATAACACTGCGTTCACATTGAAACAGCTCTGCTATCTGGTCTATGGACAGCCATACAGTATCTTCATAAAAGGTAGTTTCTATCTTGGTTAAGCCATCTTTGGTTGTGTACATAATTATGCTTGAATTTCTTATACAATCAGTATAACATAATGGTCAGTGGCTGAAATCCATAGAATTTAAGTTGTCGATTATAGAAAAAAAGTTTATACTAAGTTTGGACAATGATACACAGAATGAGACAGTGGTCTCAATGTCATGAAAAGATAAATAATGAACTGAAAGTGGTGTATTTCCGGACTTTTTCAGGTAATGGAAATCTTTTGGAAAAGCTCATTTTTTTATACTCAAATGATGTACAAAGCATCGAGTCAGGAGGTTGCACAAGAATACTCATTTGAGATGAATGCTTACAACAGTTCAAACGATTTTGAGATTGTGTTACGGATTGCAACTTTCAGGCATGATGCAGAAACGTTAGATGAAATAATGCATAAGGAGGTACTTCTTTAAATGCAATATGATTGGATAGATTTTTACACAGAGTTTGCTACTAAACTTCTTCATTTCAAGACCGATAGAAAGACTCTTATTCAGAAAATATATGCGGTGTATGACGCAACTGGAATTAGTGTTCCGAAACTTGAAAGTGGCGATGAGATTATTGATATTGATCCGTTTACCATCTTTGGTACATTTAACAAAGGAATCACAAATGCTAATAGAATCGCTATTCTTAATGGGATTGCGTCAGAATTCGAAATTTCTGCAACAGTGCCGAGCAATTTTGATGGAATTCCGGTTCTCAATAATCTGAAAGCGACATTCTATGGATTTAAGGATGATAGAAAAGCAAATGATATTGATAACCTGTGGAGCTTGTTTGAGGTAGCTCTTGCATTGGCTGATAATGACACAGAAGATAATCGCCAGAAATTCTCCAATGCTTATGACAAGGTACATGATCAGCTTTGTATTCGCTGGAATATTACGATGGCCCTTTATTGGATTCGCCCTTATACATTTATCAACTTGGATTCCAGAAATCGATGGTTTATATCTAATGCTCAGAATATGCCGGGCGAATTTGTTGTAGCCGCTGAGAAGAAATTGAAGAAAGTTCCATATGCAGCAGATTATCTTGAAATAAAGGATCTGTGTAAAAAAGTTCTGGAAGCGGGACAATACGAATACAAGAGCTTCCCAGATTTATCTTATATGGCATGGGTTATCTCTGAGAAAGTAAATCAAGAGAAGTCTATTGAAAAAGGAAAAAAGACTTCTAAAGCAGAATTTCTCAAATGGTTTATGCCATTATTACAGGCACTACGTGATTTGGGAGGATCTGCCACACCGGTAGAGGCAAGAAAGAAAATCATTGAAAACGAGCATCTGTCGGATGATGTGATAAACGAAACAAGAGGTAAAACGAAAGTTAACAAATTTGAAAATGAAGTTGCTTTTGCAAGAAATTATCTTGTTGGAGCAGGATACATCGATAAGAGCGTAAGAGGTGTGTGGACACTTACGGAAGCAGGCAAGTCAGTGGAGTTAACAGCCGAGATGGCATCGGATATTTTCAAAAAAGGGGTCTCTGATGCAAAGAGTAAGAAAACGAATGATAGTGATGCTCTTGCAGATAGTGATGTCGATACTATTCATTACTGGATTTATGCTCCGGGACAAAACGCTGATAAATGGGAAGAGTGTTATAAGAACGGTTATATGTTGCTGGGCTGGGGCGAAATTGGAGATCTTGGAGTATTCAGCTCTAAAGATGAAATGAAACAGCAGATGAAGCAGGAATATGGCGATAGCAGCTCTTATAAGAATTCAGCTCATGCCACGTGGCAGTTTGTCCATGATATCAAGGTTGGCGACATTGTATTTGCGAAGAAAGGAAACAATGGCATTCTTGGTAAAGGAATAGTTGAGTCTGACTACGAATATGATGCTGATCGTACAGACGAGTATTCAAATGTCAGAAAAGTTAACTGGATCAATAAGGGAAATTGGACAATTAACCATCAGGCACCGCAGAAAACATTGACTGATATTACTCCATATAGTGATTTTGTGCAGGAAATCAAAGACTTATTTGAAGACGATGATATGGTTGACGACGAGCAGGAACTTACCTATCCAGAGTACACAGCAGAAAATTTCTTGGATGATGTCTATATGTCTGAAGAAGACTATTCCAGATTAGTTGGCTTGCTTAGAAACAAGAAAAACATTATTTTGCAGGGAGCTCCAGGGGTGGGAAAAACATATGCTGCCAAGCGTCTGGCCTATTCCATGATGGGTGTAAAAGATATAGAGCGTGTGATGATGGTGCAGTTTCACCAGAGTTATTCATATGAAGACTTCATTATGGGTTTTCGCCCATCTTCTACAGGATTTGAACTGAAGAAGGGAGCATTCTATAACTTCTGTAAGAAGGCCGAGATAGATAGTGATAATGAGTATTTCTTTATCATTGATGAAATCAATCGCGGTAATTTGAGTAAGATCTTCGGTGAGCTGTTTATGCTGATTGAAAACGATAAACGCGGAAATGCGTTGCAGCTTCTGTATTCCGATGAGAAATTTGCGGTTCCGGAGAATGTCTATATCATTGGTATGATGAATACCGCAGACAGAAGCCTTGCTATGTTGGATTATGCACTTCGTAGAAGATTTGCTTTCTTTGATATCAAGCCAGGGTTCGAGACGACGGGGTTCCGAGAGTATCGCATGGCATTAGACAATGAGAAGTTCAACAAGCTGATTAGCTGTGTAGAGAATTTGAACGGAGTGATTGCTTCTGATGAATCTTTAGGTGAAGGATTCTGTATAGGACACAGTTATTTCTGTAATTTACAGCCAGACACAATCAACGATGATTGGCTTTATGGTGTTTTGGAATATGAACTGATACCGCTGTTGAAAGAATACTGGTTTGATGAACCTATGAAGGTGAAAGATTGGAGTGAAAATCTAAGGAGCGCGATTAAGTGATACCGATACAAAACATTTATTATATGCTGTCCTATGCTTTTCAGATATTGAATGAGCAGGGCTATAGGAATATAGCCACAGAACAATTTAATAATACTGCTGAGCTGATGGCGGCTATCTTAGAAAAAGGTATCGCGAATCAGCTAAAGCGAGGGCTATGTAAAGAATATATTCCGCAGACGGAAGCATTTTCTTCTCTGCGAGGAAAGATTGATATTGCAGAGTCAATCAAGACACAGTCAATGCTGCGGAAACAGCTAATCTGTACATACGATGAGTTCTCTGTTAACAGCACAATGAACCAGATTATAAAATCTACAGTTGAACTTCTCCTGTGTTCAAATATATCAAAGAAGCGTAAGAAGAATCTAAGAAAGTTAATGATATATTTCGGTGAAGTGGATTTCATTGACTTGCATACAGTAAACTGGAATGTTCAGTACAATCGGAACAATCAGACTTATCGTATGCTAATCTCGATATGCTATCTGGTAGTAAAGGGACTGCTGCAAACACAATCAGATGGAAGCAAAAAGTTGATGGACTTTCTAGATGAGCAGAGAATGTGTAGATTATATGAGAAGTTTATCTTGGAATATTACAGGAAAGAATTCAAAAACCAGATAGCTGCGAATGCATCACAGATTCCATGGCAGCTGGATAACGAAGAAAACGCTATGCTTCCAGTGATGCAGAGCGACATTATGCTCCAGCGTGGGGATAGAGTTCTTATCATTGATGCTAAGTACTATGAGCATAGTATGCAGGTACAGTTTAACAAGCATACACTTCACTCGGCTAATCTTTATCAGATTTTTACTTATGTGAAGAATAAGGAATACGAATTGAGAGAGAAGGAGCATACAGTTTCAGGAATGCTTTTGTATGCGAAGACTGATGAAGAAATATATCCGAATAATGTATATCAGATGAGTGGTAACCAGATCACAGTCAGGACTCTGGATTTGAATTTACCATTTACAGAAATAGCAGAGCAGCTAGATACAATAGCAAAATTGCATTTCAGTTTATAAAGGAGGCCTCTTATTTGAAAAAGAAAAAAGGCGAAGTAACCATCCGTTCCAGCGCAGCGGAATACCTGACTTATGTTGCATCTATCGGTGATCAGCAGGACAGCATTGAGATGCGCTATGAGGATGAGAATATATGGCTGACACAGAAGATGATGGCCACATTGTATGACGTTGGTTTGCCAACGATAAATGAACATATTAAAAAGATTTATGCAGATAGTGAATTAGAAGAGTCTTCAACTATTCGGAATTTCCGAATAGTTCAAACCGAAGGTTCACGTCAGGTGACTCGTGATACAAAGCATTATAATCTTCAAATGATTATTGCGGTTGGATTCAAGGTGAACAATGAACGAGCAGTGCAGTTTCGCAAGTGGGCCAATGGCATCGTGAAGGACTACACCATTAAAGGTTGGGTCATGGATGATGAACGCCTGAAAAATGGTGGATCCGTACTTACAGTAGAGTACTTTGACCGCTTGCTTGAGCAGATTCGTGAAATCCGTCTTTCGGAGCGTAGATTTTATCAGAAAATAACCGATATCTATGCTACAGCTCTTGATTATGACCGAACAGCCAAAACAACAAAGCAGTTCTTTGCAAAGGTTCAAAACAAGATGCATTATGCAGTTCACGGACATACAGCAGCAGAGCTGATTTATGAGCGAGCAGATGCTGATAAGCCACATATGGGGCTGACCACGTGGGCAGCAGCACCGGAAGGAAAGATTGTAAAAAGTGATGTGAGTGTTGCGAAGAATTATCTTTCAGAGCAGGAAATGCGTTCATTAGAGCGTATCGTTTCGGCATACCTGGATCTGGCAGAGGATCGTGCGGAACGTCACATTCCGATGACGATGGATGACTGGGCAAAGCGTCTGGACTTATTTCTGATGGCTGATGACAGAGAGGTTCTTCAGGATGCAGGTAAGATCACAGCAGAGATTGCCAAGGCAAAAGCTGAAACTGAATTTGAAAAATATCGTGTTATTCAGGATAGGCTGTTCATGTCTGACTTTGATAAGTACATGCTGGAACTGGAAGAGAATGCGAAGAAGTAGTAGCATCGCCATTAAAATTTTCAGCTTGCCAAGATCGAGTGTATGGGAGTTGGGGCATTAGTCTGGATCGGTTACCGAAAACTGACATCAATCAGGACGTATCGTGCCATGTTGAGACAGTCACTCTTCTGACGAGAAAAGCCCGGTAAATCAAAGGGTTGCGCCGATTTGTGGCAAAAATGGTTGTGTGTTTCAGTTTCCGCAGAAAACACATGCGGAAACTGATTTACCCCAGGGGTAAGATTTTCGGAATTGTTGATATACATTTTGGCAAAAGGCAAAGTGTAGGGAGGATACATATGAATTTAAGTATTTTATTAACTGACTTTATTGATACAAAAGGAATGCTCAAAACATATAGGTTTATACCCATTAATCAATATAATAGAATAGTGGTAGATAGATTATCTGATATTTGTACAGATGTAAAGTACAGTTTACAAGGGACTACACAGGGTAGGTATCTGACGGGAGGGGTGCCGCCAGTCAGATTTTCCATGTGATGTTCAAGCTGTCGCTTGTGGCGGCTATGGTGGTGATCATCAAATCCACCACACGCCGCTTGTCATCAAAAGATACATTCTCCCAGGTATCGAGGTAGCCGGAAATCTGGCTGACCTGTTCCGGGCTGATGGCCTCCACAGTCAACTCCGCTATCCTTGCCAGAAGTTCCTGCTTGCGCCCGTCCAGTTCCGCTATCTTCACATTCACATAGGAGAACAGGACATTGTTTGCCCCCGTCAGACTGTCCACCAGCTTTTCAATCTCGCTGTCTACATGGGCAAGTTCCACTTGCAGGGCGGTGATTTTCGGGTTTGCCTTTGCCGCTTTCTTTTTTCCTGTCAGCGTCTTGTAGCTTGCCAGCTTCTTTACCATCTGCTGATAAACAACCGCTTCCAGTTCCGAAGTGATGATTTTCCCACAGCCAGGACAGCTTTTATTGTCCAGCCGTTTCGTGCAGCGGAGATACTGTTTGCCGGAGGGATTGTAGATACTCATAAGAGCATACCCGCAATTCCCGCACTTGATTTTTCCTGCCAGCCATGTGTGGGTGGCTTTCCGGGCAGACTGGATTTTCATGTTGTTCATCAGCTTCTTGCGGCAGGTCAGCCAGGTGTCGGAGGGGACGATACCCTCATGGGGAGCCAGTACCAGCATTTGGTCTTTTAAGTCGTTTTTCTTGCTGGCCTTTACATCTCGCCCTTGATACAGATAGCAGCCGTTCATGCCCGTAAAATCGGCAACGTCATTGACAATGACTGTACCTTGACTTTTGAAAAATTCGTACACATCAAGGTCTGCCTGCACATAGACAGGATTGCGTAACATCTGCGCCA
>ENA-ORVG01002827-ORVG01002827.1-human-gut-metagenome-genome-assembly--contig:-NODE-2827-length-15340-cov-2.879424_pt1 | contig 15340 bp, 10 predicted proteins | sample MGYA00242091_ERZ509233 | MGnify/ENA primary metagenome ERZ509233 (study PRJEB26280, sample SAMEA2338840) | human gut metagenome | biome: human gut; feature: human-associated habitat; material: faeces... | reverse complement strand
CCGTCGGTGTCGGTGTAGATGCGCGGGTCGATCATCGTGTGGTAGAGCGCCGTGTAGAAGATCGTCTTCTCCTCGTCCGTGCCGCCCTCGATGCGGATGCGGTTCAGTTCGCGGTTCCACTGCGCATAGGCCTCGCCGGCCACCTCGTCGAAGGTTTTCGAGGCGATCTCCGCCTCGAAGTTTTTGCGCGCTCCCTCCATGTCCACGAACGAAATGCCCGCCTTGAACTCCACCTGCTGCCCTTCGCGGGTCGGGAATTCGGTGTAGAAACCGATGTGCTTGCCCTCGATCTGCCGTTCACCGGTGACGACCGGGGCCTGGGCGACGCGTTGCAGGTAGGGGATGCTCACCACCTCGTCCTTCTTGCGTACCCAGGTGTCGGGGATGTCGGCGCTCCAGAAGCCGTGCTGCCGCATCGGTTCGCTCAACTGCGCATAGAAGTAGATCGTGTAGTCGGCGTGTCCCTCGCCGTTGCCCCAGCCGCCCGTGGCCGGGGTGCACTTCATCCATCCGGCGATCGTGCGGTCGTCGATCACCTCGACGTACTGCCGCTCCGAAGTGCCGCCCACGCGGCGCGCCAGGTCGATCTGGATGCGCGAGAGGTCGTTCTCGGGGAAGGTGAAGCGCAGGATGCCGCAGTGGGGCGTGGCCGAGCTTTCGACCCGGATGCCGTAGTCCGTCAGGTCGGCCGCGTAGTAACCCGCACGGGCCGTTTCGGTGGTTTTGTCGTAGTGCGAGCGGTAGCCGGCGATCGAGCCGTCCTCCTTGCCCGCGATCTTTTGCAGCGGGCCCGTGGTGGGCATGACGAGCAGGTTGCCCAGCTCGCCGAACCATCCCACGCCGTTCATCTGCGTGAAGGCGAAGCCTTCGATCGTGGTGTGTTCGTAACTGTATCCGGGGCTGTTGTCGCCGCCCGTGATGGTGTTCGGGCTGACCTGCACCATGCCGAAGGGCGTCGTGGCCCCCGGGAAGGTCTTGCCCAGACCGTGATAGACGCCTGCGGCGGCCGTACTGGTGCTCGCGCCGATGAAGGGGTTCACGTAACGGGCCGCGTCGAATCCTTCGGCGGCAGCGCCCTCCCGGGCGCAGCAGCCGGTGAGCCCCGTCGCCGGGGCCGCCAGTGCGAAAAGCAGAGTCGCTTGGGTGAGGTAGTTATGCATGGGATGACTGTTATTTGGTCAGACGGAAGGTTTTCAGGCCGAAGCGGGGCATGGCGACCCGGACTTCGGTCTCGCCGTCCCGCACGGCGGCGTCGCAACTGCCCGTCGTGCGGCCGTTGAGGTCGATCTCCTCGATCTTCGACACGGGGAAGCCGAACCGCACGGTCTGCGGCGTTTCGTCGCCCGAGGCGTTGAACAGGCGCACGATGACGCTTCCCTCCTGGGGATAGGCGGCCGACAGCTCGTAACCGCTTCCGGCGACGTCGATGAGCGAGGCGCTTCCGGCGGCCGTGTTCCCGGCGTCGCAGAGCAGCGGCTCGTTCCAGCGCCGGTTCTCTTCCTGGACGCCCGCCTCGTCCCACGTTCCGTCGTGGGCCGCCACGGCGAAGCGGATGTGCGTCGGACGGTCGATCGGGTAGTCGCGGCCCCACAGCCCGCCGCCGGAGTACTGCACCGTCAGTCCGAGCGGCGAACCGCCGCCGTAGATATAGGAGGTGGTGTGGTCGGTCAGCAGGGCCAGTCCGTAGCCGCCGTCGCGCTCCGCGAGGTCGGCCCAGTGGAGCAGGATGTCGTGTTTGATGTTGTCCCACGTCGAGAAGCGGGTGTCCTTCAGGCGGCTTTTGCAGACGTCGAACGGCGCGTCCTTATAGAGTTCGGGGGCGTCGAGCGCCACCGGGAAGTAGATGTTGAGCTTATAGCGGCTGTCGTAGAAGGCGCGGCGGTTCTTGTTGAAGGCGTCCTTCTGGGCGAATTCGCCGATGCCGACGTTGTGTTTCCAGTCGATCCGCAGGTCGAAGTCGATCTTGCGGTCGCCCTTGCGGAGCGTTTTGTACTCCGTCGTTTTCGCCGCCGCCGCAACCGCTGTGCCGCTGTACAGCTTTGTCAGCGTCTTGTTGCCCGCGATGCCGTCCACCGGTGTCACCTTGTTGCGAATCTGGAATGCGCGGACAGCATCCTGCGTCGTTGCGCCGTACACGCCGTCGCGCGAGCCGTCGTAGTAACCCAGTTCGTACAGCGTCGCCTGCATGGTGCGCACTGCCGCGCCCGTGTCGCCGGGGCGCAGCGTCGCATATTCGTCGCTGTCCACCGCGTCAGAGGAGTACAGAAGCGTCAGCGTCTTGTCGCCCGCAATGCCATCCACCGGCGTGATGTTCATCTTCTTCTGGAACGCCTTGACCGCCGCCGTTGTGCCGGAGCCGTAATCGCCGTCAATCGTGCCGGTATAATAGCCCTTCTGCTTCAGCGTCGTCTGCAGCTGGCGAATCGCCGCGCCGCTGTCACCCGGCCGGAGCGTGGTGTACTTGGATGTATCCGTGCTGCTGGAGGTGGTGAACAGCGCACGCTGGGTTGCGGGACCTGCCTTGCCGTCCACGCGCAAGCCCTGCGCTGACTGGAACGCGACGACTGCTGCCGTCGTTGCCGCGCCGTATTTGCCGTCTACGCTGCCGGAATAGTAACCCTTGTTTTTCAGCGCCTTCTGGAGATTGCGAACCGCCGTGCCGGTGTCGCCCTCGGAGAGCGTCGTGTAGCCGTCCACGGAGGTGGAAGCGGTCGCCGTCGGCATGGAGCTGGCAGCAATCGCCGCATCGGAATAGAGGCGGTTCAGGGTGGATGTGCCCGCCTTGCCGTCCGCCTTCAGGCCGTTCGCCGTCTGGAAGGCGATCACTGCCGCCTTTGTCGCGTCGCCGAAAGAGCCGTCCGCTGTGCCGGTCAGGTAGCCCAAGGATTTCAGGCGCGTCTGCATCGCCTTGACGGCGCCGCTGTTCTTCATGCCGGACTCCAGCGTCGTGCCGATGGAGGACACGGGCGTGGAGGATTTCGCCGCGGAGGAAGAATACAGCGTTTGCAGCGTCGAAGGCCCGGCGACACCGTCGGTGTACAGGCTCTTGTACTTTTTCTGGAACGCCTTGACGGCGTATTCGGTCGCACCCTCGTAGTTGCCGTCCGGCGAACCCGCCATCCAGCCCAGTTCAATCAGGCGCGCCTGCAGCGTGCGGACGCGTGTGCCGGACGAACCGCTCTGGAGATAATACTCAGTGGAGAGGTTCGGGGTCGCGGTGGTTTTCGGCTTGGGGGTTGCGGTCTTGCGCGGAGTAGCGGTTGCGGCGGCTGCCTTGACAGCGTTGGAGCTGTTCAGCTTTGCCAGCGTCGATTTGCCCGCGATGCCGTCCACCAGCAGATTGTTGCGGTCTTGGAACGCGCGCAGCGCCTTCTCCGTCGCGTCGCCGAAATCGCCGTCAACGCTGCCGGTGTAGTAGCCCAACTGCTTCAAGCGGCGCTGGAGCGTCTTGACATCGGCGCCGGACGAGCCTTTTTTGAGAACGGCAGCCGCAGTCGGCGTGGGCGTTGCGGTCGGCCGCGCGGTGGTGGCGATGCTGCCGGGCGGCGTGGTCACCACGGTGACAATGCCGTTGGACGTAATCACGCCTGGCTGTGTCGTCGGCATGACGGTGTTCGTGCCGAAATTGAAAACGGATTCAACCGTCGGCGTGGGCGAAGGAGTGGGCGTGGCGGTGCGCGGGGGCGCTGTGACAGCAACCGTATTGTAAACAACACCCTGATTGGACAGGTCGCCCGACAGGTCGTCCGGCGGCACAAAGCAGCCCGTTAGCGTCATGGACAGCGCCAAAACACCGCACAGGGCAGCACCCTTGAGAATGCGGTTGCGAACAGTTGCAGCGGCATGATTCTTCATGATGATAATTCCCTTCCTTCACACTCAGGGCGAGCGGAGCAAGCGTTATCCTCCTGCCGGATTTGCCGGAAAGAGGCGTATGGGCAATCGCCCATCTATATTGTACACATTTATCGGGCAGTGTGCAAGGGCTAAATTGCACTTCCCCTGCCGGAAAGTGGCGAAAAGCCCGCGCCTTCCAATGATATAACGAAACAAGCGGCGCTTTTCCTCCCTTTCCGCTGGATTAGACGGAGAAAAGCGCGGATTTGTTCCGCTGAATCAACTATTATTCGACATGTGTGCCGGATTTTCCTGCTGCGAGAACCGTTTCGATATGAAAAACCCCGCCGGAGGATTCCGACGGGATTCGATTATTCATGCTTGCGAACCTTGCATTTCAGCACGGCATCCACTGCTTTGCCCATTTCCGGCAGCTGAATGTCCATCAAGCGGCCTTCGTCGCACTTCTTGGCAAGTTCGGGCTGAATCGGCAATTGTGCCAGCATCGGCAGTCCGTACTGCTTCGCGACATCCGCCGTGCGCCCTTCGCCGAAGGGGTACAGGCGCTTGCCGCAGTCCGGGCAGATCATGTACGCCATGTTTTCCACCAAGCCCAGCACCGGGATGTTCATCATCTGCGCCATTTTGACGGCTTTCTCCACAATCATGCCGACCAGCTCCTGCGGGCTTAAGACGATTACGATGCCATCCACCGGCAGCGACTGGAACACCGTCAGCGGCACGTCGCCCGTTCCCGGCGGCATATCCACATACAGGCAGTCCACATCCCCCCAGCACACATCCGTCCAGAACTGCTTGACCGTGCCCGCAATCAGGCTGCCGCGCCAGATAACGGGGTCGGTGTCGTGTTCCAGCAGCAGGTTGATGGACATAACCTTCACGCCGTTTTCGGCTTCCTGCGGCAGAATGCCCAGCTCATTGCCGACCGCCTTGTCGCGGATGCCCAGAATGCGCGGCATACTCGGCCCGGTGATGTCCGCATCCAGTACCCCGGCGATTTTCCCGCGCCGCGCCGTTTCGCACGCGAGCAGACCCGTTACCAGCGATTTTCCCACGCCGCCCTTGCCGCTGACAACGCCGATGACCTTCTTCACCCGGCTGCCCGCGTTTGCCGGGGCAAGCAAACTCTGCGGCTTCTGCCGCGATGCGCACGCGCTCCCGCACGAGGAGCAGTCATGCGTACATTCTTCTGCCATCATGTTCACCTCTGCATCAGATTCATGGGGTATTATAGCATCCGTTTGGAAATGCGTCAAGCTGTCATAATGCCCGAATCGGAAAGTACAGATACTCCTGCTGCGTTTTCGGGTCGGTGAATTCCTGCACTGCGCCGACGAGCTTCACGCCGTTTTCGCGGAAGTAATCGACCATGCGGCTGAACGTGTCCGCGCGGCGATTCTCTATGGCAAGGTACTCATACCCCGGCACGACCCACTTCGTCCATCCGTCCGGCACTTCCGCGTCGATGGGGCATTCCACGCCCGCAAGGTACAAACCGCGCGAGAAGCCGTCTGTCCACGGCAGGAACGAACGGGTTTCGTCGCTCATCACGCCCCAAATGCCGAGCAGCGCGCCGTTTTCGTCGCGGCTGGCGACGGGGGAGACTTCGTCGAAGTGGGCGTTCGCGTCCGACCAGAGCATGGGGATGAAGCCTTCGCCGTCGTCTGTCGAGCCTTCGATGCCGATGACGGCAAAGGAGGGCTTGACGATTTTTTGAATGTTGAGGGATGATTCCATGGTGATACCTCCGATGCTATCTTATTCCCGATTCCGCCACAAGTCATTCTTCCGAATCTTTACCCGCGGAATGCTCGTCGTCAAGTCCACTTCATATATGTCTTCTTCCGTCGGATGCAGAATCACATGCACCTTCTGCCCCAGCGCCGGTTCAATGGTGGACGTATGAAACAAAATCAGCGCATTCCCCGTGCTCGGATGCGTACATTGCAACTCAATAAAGAAGCGATTGCGTTTGACGGGTGCAGTGTAGCTGACGGTCGCTGCCGTGTGCAGCCCGATTCGCCGCAGTTCCCAGCGCGGCTTCAGGCGCTGGAAGAAATCGACGATGGCGGCAGGGGAGAAGGAGCGCAGCGTCGTGCGGCGCAGGAGCAGAGCGCCCGCGAGCATCCACAGCGGCAGCAGCGCCGACGCAAGCAGCGCAATGGGATACCCCAGCAGCGTGCCCGCAATGCCGAGGCCGCACAGCACTTCCAGCGCGACGAACGTCCACCGGGAGAAGAAGCAGTGCCGGTGCAGCGCGTTTGCCGCTGCCCAGCCCAGCACGATGCCCCACGCCAGCGGCGCGAGCAGCAGCACGAACCCGGCGAACGATGCGCCCGTTGACCCGCGCGACATCAGATGAACACCGCAGAATGCCAGCCCCCCAAGCAGCAGATAGAACCCCGCCCAGCTGTACGGGCGGAGCAGAAACGCCTGCCAGAGCGGCGTTGCGCCCTCCACGGCATAGCGGACGGATGCACGCAGGTAACGGCAGGCATACAGCGTCAAATGCACCGTCAGTTTTGGCAGCCACAGCAGCGCATCCAGCAGCATGTTCAGCAAGTCGCCGACCCCATGCGGACGGCGGAAGGGGAAATCCGGGCGCGCAGAACGGAGCAATTGCATCGTCCTGCGCAGCGATTCGCCCAGCGGCGGCAGACGGAATTTCCGTTTCGGGGGCGCGGACGGCGTGTCCGGAGGCACATCGAACGAATCCTCCGCAGGGTACGGGATGAACTCCTCAGGCGAATAATACTCGCGCGTTCGGCGTCGGCGCGGGGGTTCGTCCGCATTCATGCGGCGGCGGCAGGGCGCGGCTTCGTTTTCCTCCGGCGTATACACCCGGTCAGCCCGGCGTCGGCGCGGCGTCTGCTCACTCATGGGGCTGCCTCCCTTTCGTATGCGTCGCACAGGGACTTTGCGTCGCCCTGCGCGCGGATTCTACCGTGCTCCAGCCAAATCACGCGGTCGCAGAGTTCGCGAATCTGGCTTAAATTATGGCTGACAAACAGCACTGTCGCGCCGCCGGACATGAGCTCAAGCATCCGCGCGCGGCTCTTGCGCTGGAAACGCTCGTCGCCGACGGCAAGAATTTCGTCCACAATCAGAATATCAGGCTGAACGATGGTGGCGATGGAGAACGCCAGCCGCGCGAGCATTCCGGACGAGTACGTTTTCAGCGGACGGTCGATGAAACGATCGAGTTCGCTGTATGCAATGATTTCCGGCGCTTTGTCGTGCAGAAAATCCTTCGGGTAGCCGAGAATCGCGCCGTTGAGGAAGATGTTCTCCCGCCCGGTGAGTTCCGCGTCGAAGCCGCTGCCGAGTTCGAGCATGGGAACGAGCGTGCCTTGCAGGGTGACGCTGCCGCTGGTGGGCGGGTAAATGCCGCTGATGATTTTGAGCAGGGTGGATTTTCCCGCGCCGTTATGGCCAATCAGCCCGGTGACACTGCCCTTTTCGGCGATGAAGGATACATCATCGAGGGCGCGGAAGGTGGTGGCATGCGTCTGGCGGCGGAGGGCGTCGACGACAAACTCCTTGAGGTTGGTGGTGCGGTTTTGGTCGATGCGGAAATCCATCGTAATGTGGCGGGCTTCTACCAAGGGGATTCACCTCCTTGTGAAAGATTTCGTGCAATAAGAATGGTGTATTATTCTCCATCAACCAAGAAAAATCCTCTTGCCAAATGCAAAATTGACAGAAATTCCTTTCTGCTTCCGCCCCTTGACGGGAGGGCGCGGGTGGGCTATACTTATCCCGTATGGAAAAGGGGAGGAATCTGGATGGAAATCATTGCACGAATCGAAAACGGCTTTCGGGAGAAATTCGGCGTGCCGCGGCAGTCGGGGCTTGTGCCGGAGGTGATTTCCCGCGTCGTGATGGTGGAAAAGTACAGCGTCCGCGAGGCGTTCCGCGGCATTGAGGATTACTCCCACCTGTGGCTGCTCTGGGAGTTCGACCGCGCGCAGCAGGACGATTGGCGGCCGACTGTGCGTCCGCCGCGGCTGGGCGGCAATACCCGATTGGGTGTGTTCGCGACGCGCTCGCCGTTCCGCCCGAACCGCATCGGTCTGACGGTTGTCCGCTTGATTCGCATGGAGGAGGAGAACGGGCGCATCACGCTCGTCGTCTCCGGCGCGGATTTGATGGACGGCACGCCAATTGTGGACATCAAGCCGTACCTGCCGTATGTGGACAGCGTGCCGGACGCGGTCGGCGGGTTCACCGAGCAGACCGAACGCCATCGCCTGACGGTGGATTTTCCGGAGAAACTCAAAAAGTACGTTCCCAAGCAGAATCTGCCCGCCGTGATGGGCTTGCTCGCGCAAGACCCGCGCCCGGCGTATCAGCATGACGGAAAGCGCGTGTATGGCGTGCCGTATGGCGAGGTGGATATTCGCTTTGTCGTCGAGGGAGACACGCTGACGGTGGTGGAGGTCGTGCCGTACACGGAAAAGGAGCAGGAAAAGTGAATACGAATCGCTGGATGCAGGAGGTCAATGCGCGGTTTCCGGTGCGCAAAAGCAAGGCTCAAAAAGAGCGGTTCCGCCAATATGTGCTGCAAAAAGCGCAGGAAATGGGCTATGCGGCGAGGATGGAGGAAAACAAGGCAATCTGCACGAACCGCAATATCGTCGTGGGCGATGTGGACAAGGCGAAAGTGCTTGTTACGGCGCATTACGACACGCCCGCAACCGTCGGGCTGCCGAATGTCATGCTGCCCATGAATCGCCCGATGTTCTACCTCGTTCAGGCGCTGATTGCGCTGGTGATGGTGGTGTTCATTTTCATACCGACGGGGATTGTGAAAAAGCTCACGGGCAGCATCTTCTGCACGGAAGCGACGCTGATTGGGCTGTACTGCCTGATGATGTATCTGCTGCTGGCGGGCGTGCCGAATCCGCACAACGTCAATGACAACACGTCGGGCGTGTGCGGGGTGCTGGCGCTGATGGAATCGTTCGCGGCGGAAAAGCCGGAGGAGATTGCGTTCGTGCTGTTCGACAACGAGGAGAAGGGGCTGCTCGGCGCATCGGGGCTGGCGAAAGCGCATAAGCAGGTGGCAAAAAAGACGCTTGTGCTGAACATGGACTGCATCGGCGTGGGGGAAGCCATGCTGATGCTTGTGCCGAAAGCGGCACGGGAGAAGTATCCGGCACTGGGCGAGACGGCGCGGCAAAGCAGCGGCATTCCGGTCGTCCTTGGCAACATGGAGAAGTGCAATTTCTCCTCCGACCAGAAGCACTTCAAGCTCGGCGTGGGCATCTGCGCCTGCCGCAAGAAAAAGCATGTAGGCTGGTACTGCAGCAAAATTCATACCAAACATGACACGACGTACGACGAAATTACCCTGCAGGGCGTGGCGGACACGGTGGAAGCCGTCCTCCGGCAGGTCGTCGAAAAGGAGCAAGCATGACCATACGCGAAGAAATCGACGCGCAGTTCCCCATCCGCAAAACGACGGCGCAGAAGCGGGCGTTCGAGAAGTGGGTGATGGCGAAGATGCGCGAAATGGGGTATCGCCCCTATGTGGACGGCATGAACCGAAAGGACAAGCTGCGCCACCGCAACATCGTCGCCGGCGACCCTCAAAATGCCGAACTGCTCATCAGCGCCCACTACGATACGGCGGCGACCATCGGCATACCCGATTTGCGCATCCCCCGGAATTTCCCGGTGTATATCCTCGCGCAGGGCGCGGTGCTGCTGGGAATGCTGCTGATTTCCCTGCTGATTGGCACGCTGGTCGGGCTGGCGACGAAGAGCGGCGATTGGCTGATTCTGACGTTCTTTTTCGCCTATCTGGCGCTGATGCTGCTGATGATGTTCGGCGCGGCGAACAAGCATAACGTCAATGACAACACATCCGGCATTGCCGCCCTGCTGGAGACGATGCAGCGCCTGTCCCCTGAAGCGCGCGAAAAGACGGCGTTCATCCTCTTTGACCATCAGGAGACGGGCAGCCGCGGCGCAAAGAGCTACGGCGCACAGCACGTCGAAGTGCAGACGATGAAGCTGCTTGTTGACCTCAACTGCGTTGGGGATGGCGACACGTTTGTCATCAGCGCCCCGAAAATGGCGCAGGATAAGCCGGAATACGCCGCCGTCCGCGAATCCCTCGAAGCGAACGCAATGGCATCCGGCGTGTCGACGCAGTTCTTCGGACGCACGGGCGTGCAAGGCGCGGGCGATTATCGGCGGTTCGTGTGCGGGGTGGGTGTGTCGGCATACCACCACAGCGCGGGGGTGGGACTCATCACCGGGCGCATCCACACTTCCCGCGATACCGTCTGCCGGCAGGAAAATTTGGACTATCTCGCCAAAAGTCTCGCCGACGCGGCTCAAAAAATGAATGATTTGTAACAAATTGCCGAACAAGCGGCATTTTTCAGCGCTTTTGCTTTGCAATTTGTACCGGAATATGCTACAATAGTGAATAGAAAGGCTCCCTGTTGGCGAGACTGGAAGAGGAGGAAGCAGCATGCTGCCGAAAGTTTCCAAGGGATTCCGCGCCATTTTTGTCGCGGTGATGTGTGTGGTGTGCGTGGCGCTGTGCGTGCTGGCGGTTCGGCTGGCGCAGCAGGGCGAGCAGCTTCGCCTGACGCAATTGCAGCTGGATGCAAGTCTGGCGCGGTTGAAGCTCCAGCAGACGCAGCGCGCGCAAATCGACGTTGACCTGCCGGAAACGCTGGCGCAATTGCAGGCGGTGCAGCCCGAAGCGGATGCAGCGTCCGCGCGCGAGCAGGAACTCCGCGCCCAGCGCAAGGCGCTCCGCAGCGAGAATGCGGAATTAGCGGCGCAGGCGGAAACGCTCACGCAGCAGCTCGCTCTCCTTCGGACCCCGGACAGTGAGCTGATCGGAGAGGTGGAGACGCTGCAAAAGACGCTTTCATCCCTTCAGGCGCAGGTGGACGCCGCACGGCAGCTCCTTGGGCAGGCAGAGGAGTGAGCCTATTTCCTAATTCATTTGCGCTATCTGCTTGCGCATTCGCATTTGGAAATAGGATGACAGCCGCATTTATTCACAGCCTGAGATTCGACTGACAAAGCAAGGAGGAAGTTCCCATGTCCGAAAACAAGTCCCAGACACCGGCACAGAACACGCCGGAAAACAGCGAGAAGAAGAAAGTCTCCCTGTTTGCACTCATCGTCGTGCTGGTCGTGGCGGTCATCGTGATGGTCGCGCTGTTCGTGCGGTCGAATAACCTGTCCAGTCAGCTGGATGAGGTCAACGGTCAGCTGGCAGCCAGCAACACCGAACTCCAGCAGACCATCGCTGACAAGGAGACGGCGCAGGCGGAACTGACCACCGCGCAGAACGACCTCCGCGAAGCGCAGCTGGTGCTGGAAGAATCCACCGCAAAGGTGGCGGAACTGGAAGCCCAGCTGGTTGTGCTGAACGACGAAAACGAAGCGAACAAGGCGCAGGTGGAAACGCTGACCGCTGAACTGGACACCGCAAAGGCGAATCAGGCGGCGGCGCAGGGCTACCTCGACAACGTGTCCGCGCAGCTGGATGAGCTGATGCAGAACCTTGGCTTGGCGCAGAGCGCGCTGAACGGCGAAGCGACGGAAGAACCCACCGCCGAGCCCGCCGCGACGGAAGAACCCGCTGTCGAGCCCGCTGTGACGGAAGAACCCGCTGTCGAGCCCGCTGTGACGGAAGAACCCACCGCCGAACCCGAAGCGACGGAAGAACCCACCGCCGAACCCGAAGCGACGGAAGAACCCGCCGCCGAACCGGACGTGACGGAAGAACCCACCGCCGAACCGGAAGCGACGGAAGAACCCACCGCCGAACCCGAAGCAACGGAAGAACCCACCGCCGAACCCGAAGCGACGGAAGAACCCGCTGCTGAAGGAAGAGTTCTTACCACCACCATCACGTCTATGCTGCCGGACGAATACACGCTTGATGTTGAACTGCATCTGGATGCGAACAATGTGGTGACGGAGTTGAAGCTGACGCTGGAAAATGAAATCGAAGGTCTGACGCAGGAAATGCTGGACGCCTTCGCGGAGCAGTTCGTCGGCAAGCAGCTGCCGGTTGTCCTGCACGCGGATGCGGATGAGACGACTGCGGAAGAGCAGATTGTCGAAGGCATGGAGAATCAGCTGGAGAACAGCCGCGGCATCGTTGAGATGCTGAACAAGCTGGCAGAGCAGTAATCCTCTGACACATCGCGCCGCCCCGCTGATTGAATATGGTTAAGCGGAGCGGCGCTTTTTTGCACTTGTGTTCCTTTTCAATCAATGGTATAATAGAAGTGGACGTGTATGTCCGAGCAGATATATCAACGATCGACGACCAATGGAGGCTGCACATGAAAAAATGGTTCTGTGCGCTGGGCATGATGCTGGCGCTGCTGATGTCCGTCGCGCTGGCGGACGGCGTGAAAGTCACCTTTGCCGAGAAAAACGGGCAAATCAACGGCGGCTATGATTATACGCTGAAGCTGAACGTGGCGCCCGCAAGCGACAAAGACCTGACGGTTTCCCTGACCTGCGACGGCTTGGACGGCGCGTATTCTGTGGTCATCCCGGCAGGGCAGAAGAGTACCACGCTGACCGTTCCGACGCAGGTGGTGGAGGAACGCGGCAAGGTCGTTTTTGAACTGCAGAGCGGCGACGGCTACACCGGTGCAGGCAAGCACACGCTGACCATCCAGCGCCTGCCGAACGTGCAGTTCTATCTGGGCATCAACTTTGGCACGGTGGGCAAGAAGATGAGCGTCCGCATGACGGTGACGAATTCATCCACCATCGTCAAGGGCAACAACACCTTCCAGCTGCGCGATGACAAGGGTACAGCGCTGGCGGAAGCGAAGTGGTCGAATCCGAGCGGCGACATGAGCTTCTCCATCACCCCAACCGCTGATATGGAGGGATACACTCGCCTGAGCGTGTGGCTGGGCGACCGCTGTGTGGCGGATGGCGGTTACCTGACCGTCGTTGCGAAGGGACAGCGCGCCGTCAAGAACGTGGAGACGGAGCGGAAACTTGTCGGCATCGGCATGGACTGCGGTTTCGGCGGCAAGAACACCGATCAGGTGCTGGAAGTGCTGGCGAAGCACAACACGAATATCACCTTCTTCATGACGGGCTATTTCGTCCGCACGTTCCCGGAGGAATCCAAGCGCGTGCTGGCGGCGGGCAATGAAATCGGCGACCACACGAACACGCATCCGCAGCTGACGAAGGAACGGCCATACAGCATGATGCGCCAAATCGTTTTCCCGGCGGAGACCATGGCGGAAACGCTGGGCGTCTCGCCGCGCCTGATGCGCCCGCCGTACGGGGACGTGAACAGCAACGTCATCAGCGTTTCGCGCGCGGAAGGCATGGAGTGCGTGCTGTGGAACATGAGCACGAAGGACTCCATCGGCAAATACACGGTGGAAGAGTGCATCAAGAACGGTACGACGCGTGCCAAGCTCGCGCCCGGCAATATTTTGCTCTGCCATCTCGACGCGAATCACAGCTGGGAAATTCTTGATGCTGTCTTGACCTACTACGAGGAGCAGGGCTACACAGTTCTGCCGATTTCCGCGCTGATTTACGCTACGGGCGGCTCGCTGCCCCCGATGCCCTCCACCCGCGAGGCATTGCTTTACACCGACGACTACTGGCCGAACTGGCTGGCAGAACGCGGCATTGAGATTGAGACGAAGGAATAAGCAAGCAGGCTGTCCGAGAAAAACGGGCAGCCTGTTTTGCAAAAGGTGGAATGCCGATGCACATCACTGACTGGAAAGAGAATTTTATCTCGAAGATGATTACGCGCGGGCGCAATTACTGGCGTGCCGGGGCAGTGAAAAATCTGCACTGCACGCAGGAGAAAATCACTGCTGATGTGGAAGGCACGTGGCTGTATCGGGTTGAGATTACGCTGGCAGGCGATGCCGTGGCAACTCTGTCCTGCACCTGCCCTTTTGCGAAAGAGGGCGCAAACTGCAAGCATATGGCGGCGGTTCTCTTTGCGGCGACCCATCTGCCGGAAGCGGAATTGCCCGCGCCGGAGTGGGAGAAGAAGCTGAACAGCCTGTCCGCTGAAACGCTTCGGGATTTTCTTCGTCCGCTGCTGAAAAAGGACGAAGCACTCCGAAATCGGCTGATGCTGTGCAAGGGAAATGCACCTGTCCGTGCGGATGAACGCCGCCTCAATTGGCAGCGCACCCTGACGCAGACGCTTCACGCCGCCGAACGCTATTCCGAAAACGAGTATGACGAATACGCGGAATATGACGAAGAAGAGGAATCACCTGTTCAGGAACTGCTGGAGCTGATGGATGCGGAATTGGCTGATTTGCTGACGCCGGAACATGTGATGCTGGCGTTTGAACTCGTTTGCGACACGGCAATGATGTTTGAATCCGCCGATGAAATTCTTGAACAGGAGGATATCGAAGACGCTTGCCGCGATGCATGGATGCAGATTCTTGCCATCGCAGCACCCGACCAGCAGTCGGCAATGTACGAGTGGTTCGCCGCTGCATTCCGGACGTGGCAACCGCTGCCGTATTTCACCGCGCCGCTGGCGTTCTTGTTTTCGTATCCGTGGGACGAAGCGATTCATCAGCGGAATCTTGCGCTGCTGGACGAAAAAATTGCCGAATGGAAGCCGAATGCGCAGGAACGCGGTGGAGGCGCGATGGTGAATCTGCTGAATCAGCGTGAAAAAACGATGCAGCAGCTGCACGCTTCGCAGGAGGACATCATCGGCTTCTGGCATTCGCATTGGGATGTGCCGTATGCGCATGACCGGACACTGAAAACGCTGATGGCGGCGGAAAAGTGGACGGAAGCCATCGAGCAGGTCAAGGCGGATTTGCAGACGTTCGCCGGGGAATATATGCCATGCAAGCAGCGCCGCGAACAGCTGATTTTGCTCTATCAGCGTGCGAATCAGCCTGACCTTGCGCAGCGGGAGATTCGGCAATACATTGAGCAGTACAATCAGTACAGCATGGAGCAGATTGATGCGCTTCGAGCGACGCTTCCCACCGATGCATGGCGCGACGAGGCGGAACGTTTGCTGAAACTGCCGACGACAAGCACTATCCGCCTGCCCCTGCTGGCATCCATTGAGCAGTGGGAGCAACTGCTCCAGCGGATTCAGCAACACAGCAATTTTGAGGGACTGTGTACCTATTTTGACCCGCTGATGGCATGGAATTCCGCCCGCACGCTGGCACTCTACCGCGACATGGTGAATCGCGCTATGCAAGCGGCTTCGTCGCGCGCCGCCTACTGCGAGGTCATCCGGCAGCTGGAACGCATGAAAGGCACCGACGAGGGAAGAAAGATAATTGCTGACCTTGCTGAACAGTGGCGCAGGGACTACAAGCGCAAGTGCGCATTGCTGGACGAATTGCAGAAAGCAGGATACTGACAAAAAACAGACTGTCCGGGCAAAACGCTCGAACAGCCTGTTTTTTCTGCTGCCTATACTATTTCCAGATTCACCTGCGCCATCTGC